>Ga0075429_100002747_pt1 | contig 14866 bp, 16 predicted proteins | sample RhiMetdeltSRZDD3_FD_75295 | JGI IMG/M metagenome (GOLD analysis project Ga0075429, IMG submission 75295) | Populus rhizosphere microbial communities from Tennessee, USA - Rhizosphere MetaG P. deltoides SRZDD3 | ecosystem: Host-associated > Plants > Roots > Rhizosphere > Soil | place: USA... | reverse complement strand
ACCAGCGCGTGGCCCATCTCGTGGTGGGCGACGATGTCGCGCTCCTTTTCCGAAAGGACGCGGCTCTTCTTCTCGAGGCCCGCCACCACTCGATCGATCGCCTCCTCGAAGTCGGACATCTCGACCGCGTTCTTCTCCTTGCGGGCGGCCAGGAGCGCCGCCTCGTTGACGATGTTGGCGAGGTCGGCGCCCGCGAAGCCCGGTGTCCGCGCGGCGATGACCGAGAGGTCGACGCCCGAAGCCAGCACTACGGACCGGGCGTGCAGTCGGAGGATCGCCTCGCGGCCCCGGAGGTCGGGCTTGTCCACGACGACCTGGCGATCGAAGCGCCCCGGGCGCAAGAGCGCCTGGTCGAGCACCTCGGGCCGGTTCGTAGCGGCCATGATGATGACGCCCTTCGAGGAGTCGAAGCCGTCCATCTCGGCCAGGAGCTGGTTCAGCGTCTGCTCGCGCTCGTCGTGGCCGCCGATGAACCCGGTGCTCCCCGCCCGCGACTTGCCGATCGCGTCCAGCTCGTCGATGAAGATGATGCAAGGGGCCTTGTCCTTCGCCTGCTCGAACAGGTCGCGCACGCGCGCGGCGCCCACCCCGACGAACATCTCGACGAACTCGGAGCCGGACAGGGTGAAGAACGGTACGTCCGCCTCCCCGGCGACCGCTCGCGCGAGCAAGGTCTTTCCGGTGCCCGGGGGACCCACCAGCAGCACGCCCTTGGGAATACGCCCGCCAAGCCGCTGGTACTTCCGCGGATTCTTCAGGAAGTCGACGATCTCGACGAGCTCCGCCTTCGCCTCGTCGACGCCGGCGACGTCGCCGAACGTGGTCTTGAGCTCCTTGCGATCGAAGATCTTGTGCTTGGAGCGGCCGAACGACAAGGCCTGGGTGGGCCCGCCGCCGACCCGGCGCATGAGGAACATCCAGATGGCGATCATGATGCCGAGCGGGATGATCCAGCCGAACACGAGGTCGCGCACGAAGGTGGACTCGATCCGGCCCGTGAACTCGATCTTGTGCTTCTCGAGCTCGGCGACGAGGGGCGCCTCCTCGACGCCGGGGATGCGCGTCACCGTGAACACGCGGACCTCGGCCGACTGGGTGAGCCACTGGCGCAGGCGGTCGCCGGCGCCGCTCGGCCCCGTCGGCAAGGCGTCGGGCTTCGCGATGCCCTGGATCTGCCGTTCGGTGAGGGCGACCTTCTCGATCTTGTCCGTGCGAACGAGATCGAGGAAGCGTGACATCGGAATCTCGACCGTGCGCGGCGCCTGGAGCCACGCCTGCAGCACGAGGAGAACGGTGGCCGCAACCAACAGGTAGGCCAGCGAAAACTGGAGACGCTGGTTGAGTCGCGGCTTCATCGGGGATCCCCTTGAGTCATGCTAGCTTCGCGACCGGGGAGTGTCAAACTTGTGACGTCTTTTTGCTTGACACATCAAGCCCTTTGGCCTAAAAGTTGGCGCTGACCGCTCCTGTGAAACTAAGAACAAGCACATCTCTCGCGAGGGCCGGCCAACGCCGCTGCGAGTTTCTGGTTCGGGGATCGAGGTGAGGCAGTACCGTGCGGTTCGCCGGGGAGCATGGGCGGCTCTGGCCGTGGTTGCTCTTCTTACGGCGCTCTCTGCCCTGCCGGCACTGGCGCAGGACGCCGCCCGCGACCCCGCGTACCGCGCCTTCCCGCTGATCGGTTCGCGCCTTGCGGTGTGGGCGATCGCCCAGCTGCACCTGAACTTCGCGGCGTTCATTCTCGGCGTGCCGATCTTCGCCGTGATCATCGAGATCATCGGCTGGCGGACGGGCGACGCGCGGTACGACTGGCTGGCCCACGAGTTCGTCAAGCTCATCTTCGCCGCGTTCTCGACGACCGCGTTGCTGGGCGCCCTCCTCCTGTTCCTGTTCGTCGGCTATTACCCGAAGTTCTGGGCGTACATGACGTCGATCTTCTTCCCCACCTACTGGGTCTACGCGCTCCTGTTCTTCCTGGAGACCTTCACGGTCTACATCTGGTACTACGGGTGGGACTGGCTCAGCGGTTCCCGCAAGGCCATCCACGTCGGGCTCGGGGTGCTCAGCAACCTCTTCGGCACCGCGATCCTGCTGGTCGCGAACTCCTGGGTCACCTTCATGATCTCGCCCGCCGGCGTCGATGACTCGGGCGCCCTCAAGGGATCGGTGTGGGCGGCCATCAACAACTTCACCTGGATGCCGATCAACATCCACCGGCTGATCGCGAACATCGTCTTCGGCGGCACCATCGCCGCCGCCTACGCGGCGTTCCGCTTCCTGGGCGCCAAGACCGACGAGGAGCGGGCGCGCTACGACTGGATGGGCTACATCGGCAACTTCGTGGCGCTCTCCGCGTTCATCGTGCTGCCGTTCGCCGGCTACTACCTGGGCCGCGAGATCTACGCGTTCAACCAGACGATGGGCATCACGATGATGGGCGGCTTCATGTCGTGGCTCTGGATCATCCAGGCCATTTTGATCGGCGTCCTGTTCATCGGGTCGAACTACTATCTCTGGCTCGGGATGGAGCGCATCCCCGGATCGGAGCGGTACCGCCGCTACGTCCCGATGCTGATCGGGATCCTCGCCTTCGGCTTCATGGTCTGGGCGACGCCGCGCTCGATGGTGATCACGCTCGACGAGGCGCGCGCGATGGGCGGCACGCACCATCCAGTGCTCGGGTTCCTGGGCGTCATGTCGGCGAAGAATACCGCCGTGAACATGATGATCCTCACGACGTTCCTGTCGTTCGTCCTCTACCGGCGCGCGAACCGCGTCTCGACCAAGTCCTGGGCGGGGACCGGGATGCTGATCCAGTGGGTCGCCTTCGGCGTCGCCTCGGTGATCGTCATCTTCTACGGCGTCTACGGCTACTTCGTCGAATCGCTGATCCGGATCGGCTTCTCGGTCTACCAGGTCATGGCCGTGCTCGGCGCGATCGTGGTCGTGATGGCGATCGACATTCCGATGTTCAAGGGCGCCCGCTCCACCGGCACGATCCGGTGGGGGACGATCGCGCCCCGCTCGCAGTACGTGCTGATCCTCCTGGCCGTCACGTTCACCTGGCTGATGGGCCTGATGGGCTTCGCTCGCTCGGGTATTCGCCAGCACTGGCACGTGTACGGCGTCATGCGCGACAACTCGGTCGACGCCGTCACGCCGGCCATCGGCTACGCGTCCAACATGATCACCGCGGTCACGATCGTGTTCTTCGCGCTGGTCATGTTCGTCTTCTGGCTCGGCGGGCTCGGTGAGAAGGGCAAGGCGGGCGGGCACGGCCACGCCGCCCTGCCGGTCTTCGCGGGCGGCAGCGACGCCGACCCCGAGCGCGTGCCGCGGCGGAAGTCCTGAGCATGCGCGTTCCGGTCGGCGTCAAGGTCGGCGCCTTCGCGCTCTTCGTGATGGGCACCTACACGTACTACGCGAACTCGATCCCGCAGATCCAGTCCAAGCCGCCGGCCGAGCTGTCGCTCGAGGGCGGCAACGTGACGCCCGCGCAGCTCGTGAAGGCCGGCGAGGAGATCTTCAAGACGAAGGGCACGTGCGAGATCTGCCACCGGATCGGCCAGAAGGGCACGCGCGCGCCCGATCTCGCGGGCATCGGCGCCCGCGCCGCGAAGACCAAGCCGGGTATGAACGCCAGGCAATACATCATCGAATCGCTGCTGGAGCCCGGCGCCTTCCTGGTCGAAGGCTACCCGAACATCATGCCGCACGTGGACAAGCCGCCGATCGCGCTCAACCGCTCGGAGGTCTGGGCGCTCACCGCGTTCCTCGAGTCGCTCGGCGGCACGCCCGACGTGAAGCTCGACGACATTCCCAAGACCGCGGGCGCCACCGCGTCGGGCGGAGGCGCCTCGGCCGAGGTGAAGATTCCCGGCGATCCGAAGGCGGGCGAGGCGGTTTTCTCGGGCAAGGGCGGCTGCATCGCGTGCCACAAGGCGGGGAAGATCGGCGCCTCGCCGGTCGGCCCCGATCTCTCGCAGATCGCCAAGATCCAGACCGCGGACTACGTCATGAAGAAGATCATCGATCCGGCGGGCTCCGGCACGGTCGCGGGCTTCCCGAAGGGCGTCATGCCGCCGATGTTCGGTCAGACACTGACGGCGAAGGAGTACGTCGACCTCGTGGCGTTTTTGATGACGCTCAAGTGACCCGATGAGCTTCCTGCGCTCGCGCTTCGTCCAGGCCGTCCTGGTGCTGGTCATCGCCTTCGTCCTCTTCCGATTCGGCATCCGGCCGCCGGCGCCGTGGAGCGTCCTGACGCTCTACATGTCGATCGTGCTCCTGGCGGTCCTGGTCTACGTGTCCTCCGACTCGGACTCCTGGCGCGACTTTCTCCGGCCGATCCGCTCGACGCTGGTCAGCCCCGACAAGCGTTACGTACGGCTCGGGCTTCTGATCGCCCTGCCGCTCCTCTTCGGCTACTACGCCTACACGCAGGCGGCGGCCAAGCCGCAGGCGCCGCCGGAATTGCGCGCGGTCCATCCGGCGCCGCCCGGATCGATCCAGTTCCGCGGCAAGGAAATCGCGATCACCGGACTCGACAACCCGCTCCGCAAGGATCAGGCGGGCTTCAAGAAGCACGTCGCGGCGGGCGCCGAGATCTACATCCGTAACTGCATGTACTGCCACGGCGACAACCTCGACGGGCGGGGCCACTTCGCCTACGGCTTCAACCCGCCGCCGGCGAACTTCCAGGATCCGGGCACGATCGCGATGCTCCAGGAGGCCTTCCTCTTCTGGCGCATCGCCAAGGGCGGGCCCGGGCTCCCGAAGGAATCGACGCCCTGGAATTCGGTCATGCCCGCCTGGGAAGACCGCCTGACCGAGGAGCAGATCTGGCAGGTCATCATGTATCTCTACGACGCGACCGGCCAGCAGCCGCGCCGCTGGGAAGAGTCGCACTGATGTCGATCCCTCTGGGCGGAATCGGCGTCCTCGTCGCGCTCTGGCTCTTCGCCGGCGCCGCGCCCGCGAATGCGCAGGCCGGCGACGCGACGGCCGGCAAGGCGGTGTACGAGCGGAAGTGCCTGGAGTGTCACGGCGAGAAAGGGGACGGCAAGGGCCCCGCGGCCGAGCTGCTCGCGCCGCAGCCCCGCGATTTCACCGCGGGTCTCTACAAGATCAGGACCACCGCCAACAAGGTTCCGACCGATCAGGATCTCTTCCGGATCATCACCGACGGGATGCCGGGAACCTCGATGCCCTCGTGGGCGGTGCTCCCCGAGCGGGACCGCTGGAATCTCGTCGCGTACATCAAGAGCTTCGCGGCCGACAAGTTCAAGGAAGCGCCCAAAAAGGTCGAGCTGCCCAAGGAAGTCGCCTCATCGGCCGAGTCCATCAAGCGCGGCAAGGAGATGTTCGAGGCGATCGAGTGCCACAAGTGCCACGGCACCGAGGGCCGCGCCGACGGCCCCTCACGCTCCGAGCTGAAGGACGAGTGGGGCCACCCGATCCCGCCGGCCAACCTGACCAAGCGGTGGACGTTCCGCGGCGGAGCCGGCCGGACCGACATCGCCACGCGCCTGGCCAACGGCGTGCTCGGTACGCCCATGCCGGCGTTCCTCGACAGCGTCGAGAAGCCCGAAGACATCTGGCATCTCACGAACTTCATCCTGTCGCTGGGCCCGGAGTCCCCGCACTACGCCACGCTGATCTCGGTGACGGCGACGACGGATGCGATCCCCGACGACCCGAACGCCGACCTCTGGAAGAAGCTGACCCCCAGCAACGTCCCATTGATGGGGCAGGTGATCATCGATCCGCGGAACTTCAACCCCGCGATCGACATGGTGGCGGTGCGGGCCATGTACAACGACAAGGAAATCGCCTTCCATCTGACGTGGGACGATCCGACACAGTCTTCCGCCGACGCCGCCAAGAAGCTCGCCGCCGACGGCATCGCGCTCCAGTTCCCGCCGCAGATCACCGCGGGCCCGGAGCGGCCCTACTTCCTGATGGGCGACGGTTCCGACGCCGTCTACCTCCTGCGCTGGGAAAACAACAAGGGCGTGATGGAGGCAACGGCGAACGGTCCGACGAAGATCGCGCCCATCCAGGGCGGCGAGGCGACCGCCAAGGTGGTCTTCGCCAACGGTCAGTACCGGCTCGTGATCAAGCGTCCGCTGGTGTCGAAAGACGCCTCGCGGCCGACGTTCACGCCCGCGGTGTTCATGCCCGTCGCATTCCAGGCGTGGGACGGCGGAGCGGGCGAGGGCGGGACCAAGATGTCGCTGACATCATGGTACTATCTGCGGCTGGAGGAGCCGCAGTCGACCCGGCGTTTCGTCATTCCTCCGGTCGTCGCAATCCTCACTCTCGCGGTGATGCTCCTCGTGGTGCGAGTGGCGAACCGGCGGGCATAACTCGAATTCAGAAGGAGCCTGAGCAATGCGCAAAATAATCGGAGCGTTTCTGGCGATCGCGCTCGTCGCGGGCGTGGCCGTCGTCGCCCACGGCCCCGGCCCAGCCGGAGCGCAGGGCGGCGGCACCATCGAAGCCTCGGTGACGTACGCCGGCGCGCCCGTGGTCGAGAAGCTGAAAGTGAACAAGGACACCGAGAAGTGCGGGACCGAGGCGGTTGTCGAGAAGGTCGTGGTCGGCGGCAACAAGGGGCTCGCGAACGCGGTCGTCTCCGTGCCGGGCGCCAAGGGCGGCGCCGCGAAGGCGGTGAAGGGCACCGTCGATCAGCACGGCTGCAAGTTCGTCCCGCACGTGACCGCGATGACGCCGGGCGAGCTCGACCTCAAGAACTCCGACGACATCCTGCACAACATCCATACGTATTCGACCGCGAATCCGTCCATCAACAAGGCGCAGCCCAAGTTCAAGAAGGTGATGACGGAGAAGTTCGAGAAGCCGGAGATGATCAAGCTCACCTGCGACGTCCACAGCTGGATGCTCGGGTGGGTCGCCGTCCTGCCGAACCAGTTCTTCGGCGTCACCGACGCCAACGGCGTGACCAAGATCGACAACGTCCCGCCCGGCAAGTACACGGTCGAGGTGTGGCACGAGACGCTCGGCAAGCAGACGAAGGACGTGGAGGTCAAAGCCGGGCAGGCCGCGAAAGTCGCCTTCGAGATGAAGAAGTAAGAGCCAGGAGGCTCTGCGAGCATGCTTGACTGGTGGCTGCCGGAGAACGTTTCGACCTACGGCCAGGAGATCGACTGGCTGTTCCACCTCATCTATTACATCACCGGCGTGACGTTCGTCCTGGTCTTCGTCACGATGCTCGCGTTCATCGTGATGTACCGCGACCGTCCGGGCCGCCGCGCGAAGTACACCCACGGCAACACGACGCTCGAGATCGTGTGGACCGTGGTGCCGGCGCTGATCCTCGTCATCCTGACGATTCTCAGCGTCCCGGCCTGGTCACGGATCAAGATGACCATGCCGGAGACGGATTTCGTCGTGCAGGTGACGGCCAAGCAGTTCAACTGGCAGGTGACCTATCCGGGCGCTGACGGCAAGTTCGGGACCGCCGACGACAAGATGCTGCTGGACGAGATGCACGTGCCGGTCAACAAGGTCGTCCGGGTCATCCTGAAGTCCCAGGACGTCATCCACAGCTTCTTCGTCCCCCAGTTCCGGATGAAGCAGGACGCAGTGCCCGGTCATGAGATCCGGCAGTGGTTCGAGGCGACCAAGCCCGGCAAGTACGAGTGGCCCTGCGCGGAGCTCTGCGGCTTCGGCCACTCCGGGATGCGGGGCTGGATCTACGTTCACACGGCCGACGAGTACGGGAAGTGGGCGGCCGAGAATCTGACGGCGGAGGCGGCCCCGGCCGCGGCGCCGGCCGAGCAGCCCAAGTCGGCCGCCGCTGAGCCCAAGAAAGAGGAGAAGGCCAAGAAATGAGCACCGCGAGCGCTCACGCGCACGTCGCGCATGCGGAGCATCACGAGCTCGGCTTCGTGCGGACGTACATCTTCTCGACGGACCACAAGATGATCGCGCGGCAGTTCCTGTTCATGGGCCTCATCATGATGGTCCTGGGCGGCCTGCTCGCGCTCGTCGTCCGCTGGCAATTGGCGTGGCCCGAGACGGCGGTGCCCGGCCTCGGCGGGATCCTCAAGGAGACCGGCGGCATCCTGGAGCCGAGCACCTACAACATGGCGTTCACCATGCACGCCACCATCATGATCTTCTTCGTGATCATGCCGATCCTGGCGGGCTCCTTCGGGAACTTCTGCATCCCGCTCATGATCGGGGCGCGCGACATGGCGTTCCCGTTCCTCAACATGCTCTCGTTCTGGGTCACCGCCAGCGCCGGCGTCATCATGCTCTCCGGCTTCTTCGTGGAGGGCGGCCACGCCGCCGCCGGCTGGACGTCGTACGCGCCGCTCTCGGCGGTGCCCTCGTACACCGGCGTGAACTGGGGCCAGAACATCTGGTGCATCAGCCTGTTCACCATGGGTATCGGCTCCATGATGGGGTCGATCAACTACATCACCACGATCATCAACATGCGGGCGCCGGGTATGCGCCTCTTCCGTATGCCGCTGGTCATCTGGTCGCTCTTCATCACGGCGATCCTTCTGCTGCTGGCGCTGCCGGTACTGACCTCGGGCGTAGCCATGCTGCTGTTCGACCGCACGCTCGGCACGAACTGGTTCAAGCCGGCCGGCGGCGGCGAGCCGCTCCTCTGGCAGCACCTGTTCTGGTACTTCGGCCATCCGGAGGTTTACATCCTGATCCTGCCGGCGATGGGCATCGCCTCCGAGATCCTGCCGGTCTTCTGCCGCAAGCCGATCTTCGGCTACCACGCGATGGCCTTCTCGATGATCGGCATCGCGTTCCTGTCGTGGATCGTCTACGGCCACCACATGTTCGTCAGCGGCATGAACCCGGCCCTCGGGATGGCCTTCACCGTGACCACGATGATCATCGCGGTGCCGTCGGCCATCAAGACGTTCAACTGGCTGGGAACGATGTGGGGCGCGCGCATGCAGTACACGGTCCCGATGCTGAACACGCTCGCCTTCGTCTCGATGTTCGTCATCGGCGGGCTGTCGGGCATCTTCATGGCCTCGACGCCGGTCGACATCTACATCCAGGACACGTACTTCATCGTCGCCCACATCCACTACGTGGTCTTCGGCGGGTCGATCTTCGGCGCCTTCGCCGCGATCTACTACTGGTTCCCGAAGATGTTTGGCCGCATGACGAACGTGGCCCTCGGCCACCTGCACTTCTGGCCGACCTTCGTGTTCTTCAACCTGACCTTCTTCCCCATGCACATCATCGGGGTCGGCGGCCAGATGCGCCGGATCTACAACCCGATGCAGTACGAGTTCCTCCAGCACCAGCAGTGGTGGAACGTGTTCATCACCTACAGTGCGCTGCTGCTTGGCCTCTCGCAGGTGCCGTTCGTGATCAACTTCTTCTGGTCCCTGTTCGCCGGCAAGAAGGCGCCGATGAACCCGTGGAACGCCAACACGCTCGAGTGGACCGCGCCCTCGCCCCCGCCGCACCTGAACTGGGGGCCGACGCTCCCGACGGTCTACCGCGGCCCGTACGAGTACAGCTCGCCGGAGTCGAAGGAAGACTTCCTGCCGCAGACGACGCCGCCGGTCGGGGCGGGCGGAGCGCGGCGGCACTGACCGGGACGGCACGACCGGTGGCCCATCGTCTGGCGCTCGCGACTCTGGCCGCGACGTGCGTGCTCATCCTCCTCGGGGGGCTGGTCACCAACACGGGCGCGGCGCTCGCGGTGCCCGACTGGCCGAGCACGTTCGGCTACAACATGATCCTCTTCCCGTGGTCGAAGATGGTCGGCGGCATCTTCTACGAGCACAGCCATCGGCTGATGGGGGCTCTCGTCGGTCTCCTCACGCTGGCGCTCGCCGCCGCCCTCTGGCGCGAGGGCGGCCGGCTGCGCCGGCTCGGCCTGCTGGCCGTTGCCGCCGTGCTCGCGCAAGGCCTGCTCGGCGGGCTGCGGGTCGTGCTCCTCCAGGACACGCTGGCGATCTACCACGGGCTTCTGGCGCAGGCCTTCTTCGCCCTGCTGGCGACGATCGCGCTCCTGACCGCGCCGCACGCGCGGACGGCGTTCGCTCCGGTCGAGCCCGCGGTGAAGACGCTGACGATCCTGGCGGCAGCGCTCGTTTATCTGCAAATCGTCTTCGGCGCGCTCCTGACCCACCGGGGTCACATCGATCTGCACCTGGCCGGGGCGGTCCTCGTGTTCGCGCTGGTGCCGATCGTGACCGCGCGGCTCCGCCGTGGCGGCGACGCGGTGGCGGTGTCGATCTCGCGGCTTCTTCTGATCCTGCTCGGCGTCCAGCTCCTGCTCGGCGTCGGAAGCTATCTGGCGCGCTTCTCGTCGCTCTGGATCCCAGGTGAGCAGCTGACAGTGATCGGCCTGCCGGTCGCGCACCGCCTCGTCGGCAGCCTCATCCTGGCCGCCGTCGTGGCCCTTGCCGTGCGCGCCTCGGGCACGGTCGCGAATCCCGAGCGGGCCGACGGGGTCGCAACCGGGCCAAACCCCGGCGAGTCGAGATCGAGTCACGTCGCCGCTTACGCCGCCCAAGAAGCGATTTCCTGGAGCCCGCGCCGATGATCCCGACCGAAGCGATCGTCGCTGCGCAGGCCCGCGACCGCCGCCGCGTCGTCGCCGACCTGATCGCCCTCACCAAGCCGCGCGTCGTGCTGATGATCCTGGTGACGACCGTCGTCGGCTACTACGTCGGTCTGTCCGGCGCGCCGGACTACGCCAAGCTCGTTCACTTGCTGGTGGGCACACTCCTGGCGGCCGGCGGGACCCTCGCGCTGAATCAGTACTGGGAGCGCGACGTGGACGCCCGGATGGAGCGCACGCGCGTGCGCCCGCTGCCGGAGGGCCGGCTCGCGCCGCTCGAGGCGCTCCTGTTCGGCACTGCGGTCACGGTCGCCGGTCTCGGCTACCTCGGGGCCTTCGTGAGCCCGATGGTGCTGCTGATGACCGCGGTCACCACGGCGGTCTACCTCTTCGCGTACACCCCGCTGAAGCTCCGGACGCCCCTGTGCACGATCGTCGGCGCGGTACCGGGCGCGCTGCCGCCCGTGACGGGCTGGGTCGCATCACGCGAAGCCTTCGGCATCGGCGCCTGGGTGCTGTTCGGCATCCTGTTCCTCTGGCAATTGCCCCACACGCTCGCCATCGCGCGCCTGTATCGCGACGACTACGCCCGCGCCGGGGTGCGGCTCTTGCCCGTCGTGGACGCCGACGGCACCAGCACCGAGCGGCAGATCGTCACCGGCTGCCTGGCGCTCTTGGCCGTGAGCCTCTTGCCCACGCTGATCGGGCTGGCTGGTCCCGTCTACTTCGTCGGGGCCTTCCTGCTCGGCACGGGCTTCTTGGTGCTCGGCACGCGCCAGGCCCTGACGCCGTCGCCGGGCTCGGCGCGGCGCGTGCTGTTCGCGTCTCTCCTGTACCTGCCGATCCTCCTGGCGCTCCTGGCCTACGACAAGGTATGACGACCGACGCGCGGAATCGACAGACGGTGCGGGTGCTGCTGACGATCGTCGCCGCGCTCGTCGTCTCGGCGTTCCTCATCGGGATCCGCTGGTGACGACCCTCACCGAGAGGCCGCCGGTTGCCCGGCGAACGAACGGGCATCGCACGCCGCCCTTGCCGCCGACGGGCGGGGGCGACGGGCCCGAGCGCGAGCCGGGACCGCGCCGGCCGCGCCTCGACAACATCCGGATCGCGATGCTGTTCCTCATCTGCGGCGAGATCATGTTCTTCGGCGGGCTGATCTCGGCCTTCCTCGTCCTGCGGGTGTCCTCGGCGCTGTGGCCGCCGCCCCTCCAGCCGCGTCTGCCCATCGGCGTCACCGGCCTGAACACGCTGGTGCTGCTGGCCTCGAGCGTCGCCATGCTGGCGGCGGCGCGGGCCGCGAAGCGGGACGACACGCCGCGCCTGACGGGGCGACTCCTGATCGCCGCGGCCCTCGGAACCGTCTTTCTGATCGTGCAGGGTTACGAATGGTTCCGCCTCGTCAGCTACGGGCTCACCGTGTCGGCGGGTGCCTACGGCGGAACCTTCTACACGCTCATCGGGACGCACGCCGCGCACGTCGTCGCGGGCGTCCTGTGGGTCGGCGTGACGATTCTGCTCGCCGCGCGCGGACGGTTCACCGACGGGCGTACCGGAGGATTGAGGGCGTGCATGATCTACTGGCACTTCGTCGTCCTGATGTGGCCGGTCCTCTACGTGCTGGTGTACCTGGTATGACGCGCTGGGGATCGGCCGCGCTGGCGGTGTTCCTGAGCCCGCGTCTCGCCTGGGCGTGCGCGTCGTGCATCTCGACGCCGTTCGGTGACCAGACGTACACCTGGCCGTATCTCGGACTCATCCTGCTGCCGTTCGGTCTCATGGCGGCAGTCGTCGGCGTGCTCGCGTATCACACCGGCTATGGCCCGCGGCGCGTCAAGCAATGGATCGCGGCCCGCTTCACCGCACCAGACGATTCTCAGATCCTCAAGGAGACGACATGAGTCACGTGGCCTCGATGCACGGGGCGGTGGAACCGGCCGAGTCCCCGCTCACACCCGAGAGCTGGGGCAAGCTCGGCATGTGGATCTTCCTGGCGGGCGACGCCGTCGGGTTCGGCACGCTCCTCGCCGGCTACGGCGCGATGCGGGCGACCAGTGGCGACTGGCCCGTGCCGTTCGACGTGCTCGGTATCAACCTGACGGCCGCGATGACCTTTCTGCTCATCTGCTCGAGCGTGACGATGGTGAAGGCGCTCGAGTGGCTGGGCAAAGGCGACCGGACGCGCGCGCGTGTGCTCCTCTTCCTGACGGCGCTCGGCGGCGCGATCTTCGTCAGCCTGCAGGCCTACGAGTGGACCCACCTGATCCACCGAGGGCTCCACATCAACGGTAACCCCTGGGGCGCCTCGCTCTTCGGGACGTCGTTCTTCCTGGTCACGGGCTTCCACGGGCTGCACGTCACCGGCGGCGTCATCTATCTGCTGGCCATGATGATGGTCGTCAAGCGGCGGCCGGTGCCGGCGGCGAGCTACAACGCGGTCGAGATCGCGGGGCTCTACTGGCACTTCGTCGACCTCGTCTGGATCATGGTGTTCACCTTCATGTATCTCCTGTAGGGGGCCTGCGCCATGGCGACCGCAGAGCACAAGCATCCCAATTACATGGCGATCTTCTGGTACCTGGCGATCCTCACGGTCGTCGAGATCGGGGTGATCTACCTGCCGATCGGCAAGTTCACGATCGGCGTCTTGCTGTGCGCGCTGGCGCTGGGCAAGGCCGTGCTGGTCGCGATGTACTTCATGCACCTGAAGTTCGAGACGCGTACGCTCGGCATGGTCGCCGTCACCCCGCTGGTGATCGCGACGCTGCTGGTCTTCCTGCTGCTGCCCGACGGGTTCGCGGTCGTGAAGAGGACGGTCGGCGTCAAGGCGGCCACGACCGAGACCGCGCCGGCGAAGCACTGAGTGGTCCGTCCTGGGGCCGGCGGCGTGAGCGATGGAGCGGATTGCCACATCGCTGAGCCGGGCGCTGCGGCTCCGGTGTCCCCGTTGCGGAGAAACCCCGCTCTTCCGCGGCTGGTTCACGATGGCCGAGTCGTGCGTTCTCTGCGGACTCCGGTTCGAGCGCGCGCAGGGCTACTTCGTCGGCGCGATCTACGTGAACTATGGGGTGACCGCGGTCCTCGCCCTCGGCCTCTTCTTCCTACTCTGGGGCTTTACCACGCTCTCCACGGCGGCCGAGCTGGCGCTGGTGCTGCCGGTGGTGATCGTGTTCCCGCTGTGGTTCTTCCGGTACAGCCGGAGCTTCTGGCTCGCGATCGAGTGGCTAGTAAATCGAGAGCCCTGAGGTGCTCGCGGCGGCTGGCGGCGGCCTGCGTGGCCGTGCTCGCGCTCGCGCCGCCGGCCGGCGCCTACGAGGCGATCACCGTCAAGGACGGCGGCACCGTGAGCGGTGTCGTGAAGTTCGCCGGCGCGCCCCCGACCCTGAGCCCCATTCCCGTGAACAAGAATCGCGACGTGTGCGGCGACCAGAAGCCGTCCGAGGCGCTGGTGGTCGGCCCGAACGGGGGCGTCCGGGACGCCGTGATCATGATCGAGGGCGTCGCCCGCGGCAAGAAGGCGACCGGCGACGTCATCGTCGACAACCGGAACTGCGTCTTCGTCGGTCACGTGACGGCGGTGGCCCCCGGCGATCGGGTGCGGGTGCGCAACCAGGATTCGATTCTCCACAACACCCACGGCTATCTCGGCCAGCCCACCGTCTTCAACCTGGCGCTGCCGAACAAAGACCAGATGATCGACATCACCAAGCGGCTCAACAAGTCGGGCGTGGTGCGGGTGCTGTGCGACGCGCATCCGCACATGTTCGCGTGGATGCTCGTCCACGATAGCCCGTACGTCGCGGTGACCGACGCCTCCGGCGCGTTCCGCATCGGCGACGTGCCGCCCGGGACGTACAAGGTCACCATGTGGCACGCCGGTTTCCGGCCCAAGGGCAACGACAAGGACGGGCGGCCCCTCTACGACGAGCCGCGGAGCGTGACAAAAGAGCTGACGATCGCGCCCAAGGGCACGGCGACGGTCGAGTACGAGCTGCGCTGACGTAGTGCGAGCCGCAGGCCGTCGCGGGGCTGGGGCCCCGCTGGCCGAGGCGCGCATTAGATGGAGAGACAGGGGGATTTCATGTTCAAGCACATCTGCGTTCCGGTTGACAACTCGGATCACTCGAACCGCGCCATCGACGTGGCGGTCGAGCTCGGCCGGACGAGCGGCGCCCGACTGACCGGCATCCACGTGTACGCCGCCCGGCTGCACGACTACCGGTTCAAGCAGATGGAGTACACGCTGCCCGAGGAATACAAGGACGAGACCGAGCTCGAGCGCCAGCG
>Ga0075429_100002745_pt1 | contig 14872 bp, 14 predicted proteins | sample RhiMetdeltSRZDD3_FD_75295 | JGI IMG/M metagenome (GOLD analysis project Ga0075429, IMG submission 75295) | Populus rhizosphere microbial communities from Tennessee, USA - Rhizosphere MetaG P. deltoides SRZDD3 | ecosystem: Host-associated > Plants > Roots > Rhizosphere > Soil | place: USA... | reverse complement strand
TGATCATCCCGGGCGTGCAGTAGCCGCACTGCAGCCCGTGCTGCTCGTGGAAGGCCTGCTGCAGCGCATGGAGCCGGCCGTCTTGCTCGAGGCCCTCGACGGTGATCACCGTCGCGCCCTCGCACTGCACCGTGAGCACCGTGCACGCCTTCACCGACATGCCGTCCAGGTCCACCGTGCACGCCCCGCAATGGGAGGTCTCGCAGCCGATGTGCGGGCCGGTGTGCGCGAGCTTCTCGCGCAGGCTGTGGATCAGCAGCTCGCGCGGCTCGACCTGCACGTCGACCGGCTGGCCGTTGAGCGTGAACGACACCGCTTGCTTCGTGGTCGCCATGACGCGCTCCGGGGCCCGCGAAGGCCCGTCAAGGTTGGGACGTGGCGCGCTCGCGCGCCGTGCGCAGCGCGCGCTGCGTCATCTCGCCGGCCATCGCCGTCTTGTATTCGACGTCCCCACGCTGGTCCGCGGCCGGCTCGCAGATCGCCATCGCGAGCGCGGCGGCCTGGCGCAGCGCGGCGTCGTCGAAGGTGTTGCCGCGCAGGTGATCCTCGGCGGCGCGCGCCTTCAGCGCGCACGGGCCGACGTTGGTGAGCGCGATCGACACGTCGGCCACGGTGTCGCCCTGCATGCGCAGCGTGACCGCCGCGGCGGCGGTGGCGAAGTCCCCGATCTTGCGCTTGAGCTTGGCGTAGCACGCGCCCGTGCCGGGCGCGGGCAGCGGGATGCGGATCTCGGTGAGGATCTCGCCCGGCTCCATGAGCGAGGCGTAGGTGCCGAGGAAGAAGCCGTCGGCGGCCACGACGCGCTCGCCGGACGACGAGCGCAGCACGAACGAGGCGCCGAGCGCCAGCATGATCGCGGGGTGGTCGTTGCCCGGGTCGCCGTGCGCGATGTCGCCGCCGACGGTGCCCTTGTAGCGCACCTGCGGATCGGCGATCTGCCGCGCGCCTTCCACGAGCAACGGGCACTTCTGCTGCAGCAGCGGCGACCAGATCAGCTCGTTCTCGGTGGTCATCGCGCCGATGCGGATCGCGCCGCCCTCCTCGCGGATGCCCTTGAGCTCGCCGATGCGGCGCAGGTCCACGAGGTGCGCGGGCTCGGCGAAGCGCATCTTCATCATCGGCAGCAGGCTGTGGCCGCCGGCGAGCAGCCGGGCCTCGTCGCCGAAGCGTTCCAGCAGACCCAGCGCATCGGGCACGCTGGTGGGCGCGTGGTACTCGAATTGGCCGGGGATCATGCGTCCCTCCTTGGAGAGTCGGCCCGGCGGGAATACTAGGCACGCGGCTTCGGGCGGCGCAAGGGCGGACAAACACGCGTGCGCGGGGTGCGCAAGGTGTTTTCACCGAAGCACCGGGCGACGGGCACCGCCTCCTCGGGACACGCTGATCCATGGTCGGCACCGAAGAATTGCGTCGGCAATCCTTCAGCGCCTCCCCGCGACCGCGGCTTGCGCCGGCAGCTCCAGCCGCCAGCCCGTGCGCTGCGCCAGCGCTCGCACGTCGTCCAGCGTGTCGAGCCCGCTCACGAAACGTGCGTTGTCCGTGACGTGCCGGTGCACGACGCCGGGCTCGCGCGCGAGCCACTCGCCCAATGCGGCGCCGCCCTGCAGGTGTGCCTGCGCGGCTTCGTCGAGCACCACTGGATCCCCGCGCACGCCGTCCACGAACGGCGCCACGACCTGCCCGCCCGGCCGCTTCTTGAACGCGCCGATCAGCTCCGTGAGGTCCCCGGCCGCGATCAGCGGCTGGTCCGACGGCATGACGAGCACCGCGTCGAACGGCCCCGAAAGCGCCGCCAGCCCGATGCGCAGCGACCCGTCCTCGCCGTGCGCCCGGTCGGCGTCGTGCGCGAGCGTGACGGTGAACGGCGCCACCTCCGTCTCGACCTCGGCGCGCGCATGGCCGGTGACGACGACCACCTCGTCCACCCCCGCGCCGCTCAGCGCCACGAGCTGACGCCGCACCAGCGGCACGCCCTGCAGGCGGATCAGCGGCTTGGCCACGCCGCCCATGCGCCGGCCGTCGCCGGCCGCGAGCAGGACGGCGCCGATGCGCAGGCGCGGGTAGAGACCGCCGCCCTGCTTGAGCAGGCAACCCATGACGATGCTCCCGGTGATGCGCCGACAACGTACGCCAACGGCGCCGGAGCAGGTCGTCAGGAAAACCCGGTAGGGATCCCGCGTCCGATGCTTCGATCGCGGGGGGCGGGCTGGCGGCCCTCGCGCGATGGTGCGACATTCGCTTCGCATGAGCTCGTCGTTCGACCCGGGAGCGCGCGACCCGGCGCCGTGGTGGCGCGCGGCGCTGTCCGCGTTCGCGGCGCGCGCGAGGCTCCAGTTGCGCAGGAGGTTCCCGTCGATCCACGAACATCACGACGACGTGCTGGGCGACACGGTGCTGAGCCTCACGAGCACGCTGTGCGACCCGGAGAAGGCGGCGAGCCTCCCGGCGAGCTGGTTCGCACCCCACGCGCCTGCACCGGCAGACGCCGAGCGATTCGAGAACCTGGCCTTCACGGTCCTCAACCGCCGGGTGATGGACGTCTTCCGGCTGCCGCATCGCCGCTTCGTCGAAAGCCTCAGCGACATCGCGGAGCACCAGGAACCGCCGCAGGAGGGTGACGGGGCCGAGGTGACGCTCGACCGGGCCCGCACGGTGCGCGTGCTGCTGTCGCTCATCGCCCGGCTGCCTGCGCAGGATCGCGAGCTGCTGGAAGCGGTCGCGCTCGGGGGACACGAGTATCCGATGAGCGCGCGCGACCGCCAGCGGCTGCGGCGCCTGCGCATCGAGCTGATCGACCGGCTTCGCAGCCGTCTGGGAGCCGCCGTCCTGGAAACGATTGCCCGTCTCTGATGCCGCAGGGCGAGGCGGGAGGAGGTGGCCATGACACCGATCGTCCAGATCGTTCACTACTCGGACCTGCACATCGTCGGCCCGGACTACCTGCAGCAGCGCACGTTCCTGGACCGCATCTCCAGGCGGCTGCCGACGCTGCACCGGCAGGGGCTGTCGAAGGCGTCGCTCGCGGCGTTGCAGGCGTTCGAGGCCTTCCTGCGCGACGACATCGCGGGCGACGACCTCTGGCAGGGCCGGCCCGTCTGGCTGATCGACACCGGCGACGGCACGACGTTCGGCGACGCGCCGTCGCTCGAGCAATGGATCGACGTCTGGTCGCCCCGGTTTCTCAAGGCCGCCGGTCACCACGCACGGCAGCTCACGCTGTACGGCAACCACGACGCCTGGCCGGGGACGTTCCCCCTGCTCGCCCCCCGGGGCATGGCGCCACAGCGCGATGCCCTGCGGGCGACGCGCTTCGCCGACGCCTGGCCCGCCGCGCCGCTGACCGCGCCGATCCCGTCTTCGCGCGGGTCGCAGATCCAGCTCTATGCCCTCAATTCGGTCGACCACGAGTTGTTCGCCAACACCAAGGCCTTGGGGAAGGTGCTGCCCGACCGCTTCTGGGAGTCCCCGCCGCCGATGACCGGCCCGACCGCCCTCGACGATCTGCGCCGCTGCATCGCGGCGCATTCGGGGGCCGCGGGCGGGCGGCACTTGCGGATCCTGGCGATGCATTACCCGGTCTGCGCCGACACCCACGCCGGCGCACGGATCACCGAGATCCTCGCGAACCGCGACGACGTGGCCAGGGAACTGGCTGCGGCCCCCGCCGGATCCCCGCTCGCGCATCTGCTGCTCGCCGGGCACACCCATGTGGGCTATCCGTCGATCGGCCTGCTGCCGAATGCCCTGGGATCGGTCCGGCACGCACCGCTTCCCGACAGGCATTGCCAGTCGGTGGCCGCTTCGCTCAGCCAGATCGTGCTCGGGTCCAACGGCGCGGCCGCTCTCGCCCACTATCCGGACCAGTGCGCGCAGGACTGTCCCTACCAGTGCACCGTGCTGCGGATCTACGCCGCCAACGCGCAGGGCGACGAACTGGTCGTGGAGAGAATCACCGCCGGGCGTCCGCCCGGCGGCTCGTTCGCGTTCCTCCCGCTGGACGTCGGCAGCTCGCGCTGCGGCGAGCAGCTGACCGTCACGTTGTGAAGTTCACGAGTTCGCGAAGCATTTCCATGATGCCTTTCGGCTTGTCCGGCTCCGGCTCGCCGTCGAGCAGCCGGACGAGCATCGCCCGGTCGACGGACAGGCCGAGGGGCAGCCGGATGCGCTCCGCCACGTTCGCCTCCTGCGCCAGTTGCGCGAGCACCTCGCGAACGATGCGGGCCACGTCGCCTTCGCTCAACGAATACGGCTCCAGGTTCTGGAACACGCCGCTCCAGCGGCCGCCGTCCGCATTCGCGTCCGGCGCCGCTGCCGGCAGCAGGTCCGGCCTGCGCACGGCTCCGCGCTCGCTGTGGGCGGCCATTTGCATGAGCAGCGAATCCCAGAGCGCCCGCGCGAATTCGTCCGACAGCTCGCGGCAGAGCGCGTCGTCGCCGGCGCCGGCCGCCAGGTCCGCCTGCAGGAACCGGCCGAATTCCGCGCCGATTCCCTGCGAACCGGCCGCGGCCCGCCCCTCCAGCAGGTACTGCTGCAGCCCCGTCACCTGCGCTTCGAACAGCCGCGCCGCCTCGCCGGCGGTCACGCGCTCCATCGCCGCGCGGATGGCGGGCGCCGCCACGGCCGCCGTGCGCCGGTACAGATCCTCGTAGAGGGGCCGGTCCGCACGGATGGCTTTCATGTCGTGGATGCGTGGCATGGGTCTCTCCCGGGCGCCCCGCACGAGGGGCCGTCCACGGTTAGTCGCCGCGATCCCGCCCGCGTGACACGAAGTTGTAACGAGTCCGGCCGGTGTGGAGCGTGCCCCGGGCAGCGGCTTTCATCGCGGCCCCGCGACTCGGCCGCGCCGCCTTCTATCGCCTGCGGCACGGCCCCGCGGCGGGCTCGAGCTGCTCCACCTCGATCGACTGGTCGCCCGCCAGGAAGCGCCCCTTCAGCAGGTTGACGTCGGGAAACTGGTTGCCGAAGTCCGCGTAGAACGTGTCGCCCACGCGGCGGTAGATGCCGTTGGCGCGCGTCACGTTCGGGTTCTGCTGCCCGCTCACCTGGATGTCACGCTGCCGGAACACGGAGCCGGGCACCGTCTGGCCGGAGGGCAGCGCGTTGGCCACGAACTCGATCGAGTTGTCCTCGTCGGTCACCGCCTGGATGCGGATCAGCGGGCAGTCGAACGACGAGAAGGTCTCGGTGGCCGGCGGGTTGTAGCCGTGGCCGTAGGCGCCGCAGCGCATCGACGGCGTGTCGAGCTCGCCCGGCAGGCCGAGGTGCGCCACGATGCGCGTGGTGGTCTCGTCCAGCGGCAGGATCGGGTTGTCGAGCGCCACCATGCGGATCGCCCCGCCGGCGTACGTGTACGTGCCGGCGAAGCCCAAGACCTGCCCGGTGTCCAGGCGCACCTGCACGCGCAGCGACCCGTCCTCGTCGAAGTCGAAGAAGTAGGTGAGCTGCGAATTGGCGCGGCCGCACACCATCGTCACGTCGAACGGGCGGTCCGGCGTGAACGGGAACAGGCGGTCGATCTCCTGCTGCAGCGCCTGCGCGCCCGGGCCGCCCGCACCGCCGCCGGCGCCCCCGCCCGCCGCGCCGGCGCCCCCGGCGGCGCCGCCATCGCCGCCATCGCCGCCCCCGCCGCCGCACCCCGCCAGCGCGATGCACAGCGCGCAGATCCACGTCCGTCGTTGCAGGCCGATCGTCTTCATCGCGAGCTCCTCGTCGTCGTTTCAGCAATTGCCCGTCAGCACGCTCGACCCGCTGGACGGATCGTTGTAGTACGAGCACTGCCCGTCGCTGCCGATGGCGCCGCCATGGGTGCGGCGGGTGTAGCCGCCGGCGCGCTGCTGCTGCATCGCGCGGGCGCGCACGTCGAACTGCGCGGGGCCGCCCTCGTAGCCGCCGATGCCGCGCGCATCCAGCCAGTAGCGCGCCGGCACCACGTGCCCGTAGAGCTGCTGCAGGATGCGCAGCTCCTGCGGATGGATCTCGCGGCCGTTGATGTACACGCGCGTGAGCCCCGCGCGCGCTCCCAGGGAGGCGCGCGGATGCAGCGGGCCGCCCAGGCGCATGCCCGGCGCGACCTGGCCCTGCGCCGGTCCGAGCTCGAGGCCCCACAGCCCCGAGCGGCGGTCGTACCAGTAGCGCCCCGGCGCGAGCCGCGTGCCGTAGGCCCGCTGCAGCGCATCCGCGGTGCCGTCGTCGAGCGGCACGCCGTTCACCACGATGCCGTGGCCCTGCGCGCGCGCCGGCGGCGCGGCGCAGGCGAAGGCGAAGAGCAGCACGGCGGCCAGGACGATGCGCAGCGGATGCATGGCGGACTCCTCGCGACGCCGTCGCGGCCGCGTCGTGCGGCCGGCGCCCGGGCGTCGTGACCGTCTCCGTGCACCCGGCGTGCCAGTGGCGGGCGCGCGCCGCCGCAGCGCGCCAAGTGCTTGATCGGCAAGGCTTCGCGGCCCCGCGCAGGGCGCGCGACGGCGCCGCGCCCTCGCGCCGGTGAGAGACGCCGCGCCCCCGGCGTCGCAGCCGCGAGAGCGGGCGGCCGGTGCGGGCGGCCCTTGTGCCCGCGCACCCGCCGCGAGTAGGCTCGTGGCGCACCTCTTGCTGCACGCCCCCCATGGACGATGCCCACGCCGGCGCGGAGGCCCCGCGCGACGAAGCCGCCGCCGCGACGCGCGTCGTGGTGATCGAGGACGACGAGGCCTTCCGCGCCGGCGTGGCCGGCACGCTGCGGCTCGCCGGCTTCGAGGTGGCGGCCTTCGCGCGCGCCGGCGCGGCGCTGCACCGGTGGCCCGAGCCCGGCGCCGACGTGGTGCTCACCGACCTGCGCCTTCCCGACATGGACGGCCTCGACGTGCTCGCCCATTGCCATGACGCGGACGCCGACCTGCCGGTGGTCGTGATGACGGGGCACGGCGACGTCGACACCGCCGTGCGCGCCATCAAGCAGGGCGCGTACGACTTCATCGAGAAGCCGTTCGGCCGCGAGCGGCTGGTCACGCTGCTGACGCGCGCCGCGCGCGAGTACCGGCTCGCGCGCGAGAACCGCGGGCTGCGCTCGCGGCTCGCCGCCGGGGCCGGCCTGTCGGAGGTGCTGTGCGGCGACAGCGCCGCGATGCAGCGCCTGCGCGCGCTGATCCTGCGCATCGCGCCGACGCCGGTCGACGTGCTGGTGTGCGGCGAGACGGGCACCGGCAAGGAACTGGTCGCGCGCGCGCTGCACGACTTCAGCGGGCGCCGCGGCCCCTTCGTCGCGCTCAACTGCGCGGCGCTGCCCGAGACGCTCATCGAGAACGAGCTGTTCGGCCACGAGCCCGGCGCCTTCACCGGCGCGGCGCGCGCCCGCGCGGGGCACGTCGAGCGTGCGCACGGAGGCACCCTGTTCCTCGACGAGATCGAGGCCATGCCGGCCGCGCTGCAGGCCAAGCTGCTGCGCGTGCTGCAGGAGCGCGAGGTGACGCGCCTCGGCGCGCACGCGCCGGTGGCCGTCGACGTGCGGGTGGTCGCGGCGAGCAACGCCGAGATGGCGCCGCTCGTCGAGGCGGGGCGCTTCCGCGCGGACCTCTACTACCGGCTCGACGTCGTTCGGCTGCCGCTGCCGCCGCTGCGCGAGCGGCGCGGCGACATCCCCGCCCTGTTCGAGCATTTCCGGCGCGCCGCCGCGCTGCGCTTCGCGCGGCCGCTGCCCGAGGTGCCGGCCGCGCTGGCGGACCGGCTGCTCGCGCACCGCTGGCCGGGCAACGTGCGCGAGCTGAAGAGCGCGGCCGAGCGGCAGGTGCTCGGCCTGCCGGTGCTCGCCGCGGACGGCGCGGACGGCGCCGCGGCCCCGCGCTCGCTGCAGGCCACGCTCGACGCGCTGGAAGCGCTGCTCATCGAGGAGGCGCTCGGCCGCTGCAAGGGCCGCGTCGAGGCCGTCTGCGCGGAGCTCGACGTGTCGCCCGCCACCCTGTATCGCAAGCTGAAGCAGCACGGCCTGCAGCTGCAGGCGCACCGCGACGCCTGATCACGGCGCCGCGCGGGGCAGCACGATGGTGAAGCACGCGCCGCCGTCGGGCCGGTTCGCCGCGACGATGCGCCCGCCCATGGCGGCGAGCGATTCGGCGGCGAGCGCCAGGCCGAGGCCCAGCCCCTGCCCCGCGGGCTTGGTGGTGAAGAAGGGCTCGAACAGGCGCGCCAGCACGTCGTCGGCCAGCCCCGGCCCGTTGTCCTCCACGCGCAGCGCCACGGTGCCGTCGCGTTCGCCCGCCTCGATGCGCACCTGCGGGGCGGGCCGCCCCTGCAGCGCGTCGGCCGCGTTGGACACCAGGTTGGCGAGCGCCAGCGCGAAGCGCTGCGGATCCACCCTCACCGGCAGCGACGGCACCTCCTCGGCGTGGGCGATGCGCTGCAGCGCCAGCCGCGGCGCGTAGAGCTGCCGCGCGTCGGCGACCACGTCGCGCAGGTCGTGCTGCGCGAGCCGGGGCGGCTCCGCGCGCGCGAAGTCGCGCAGGCGCAGGACGAAGCGCTGCAGCCGGCGCGTCTCGCCGACGAGCGTCCCGAGGGCCTCGGTCACGTCGGCCGGCGCGGCGCCGAGCCGCTCGTGCAGCGACTCGGCGAGCAGCATCAGCGTGCCCACCGGATGGCTCATCTCGTGCACCACGCCGCTCGCCAGCGTGCCGAGCGCGACCAGCTTGCCCGCGTGCACGAGCAGCGACTGCATGCGCTCCTTCTCGAGCGCGGCCTGCGTCTCCAGCAGCGCGGCGCGCAGCGCGTTCGCCTCCGCCTGCGTGCGCTGCCGCTCGGCCTCGGCGCGCGCGCGCTCGGTCTCGTGGCGCACGAGCATGGCGACGGCCAGGTCCTCGGCGCGGCGCCGCTGCGCCCGGGCCTGCGCCTTCGACGCGAGGCGCTCGCACGCCAGCGCGCGCGCCGGGTGCCCGGCGGCCTCGTGCGCGGTCGAGAGCCCCGCATGCCACTCGGGCGGCGCGGCGAACCCGGGCATGCGGGCGCCCGCCGCGAGCGCCGCCTCGAAGTGGTGGATCGCCGCGCTCGCCGCGCGCGAGCCGGAGGGCGCGGCCAGCCGGTGGTCGAGCGCGATGCGCCCGAGCACGTGGTGCGTCGTGGCGATGCGCTGCCAGTCCTGCTCGCTCTCGGCGACGGCGAGCGCCTGGCGCGCCGCGCGCACGGCGTCCTCGGTGCGGCCGAGCCGCGACAGCGCGAGCGCGCGGTTGCGCAGGGTGCCGCTGGTGAGGTCCGGGTAGCCGAGCCGGTCGGCGCCGGCCAGCGCCAGGTCGCTCCAGTGCAGCGCGGCCGTCGCGTCGCCCGTCTCCAGGCTCGCCTCGCCGAGCACCTGGCAGGCGAGCGTGTGGTTGCGCGAGCCTTCCGAGCCGCGCAGCGACGGCAGGCCCTCGTGAAGCAGCGCCTGCGCCTCGGGCGCGCGCCCGAGGCCGAGCAGGATCGAGGCCGTCTGCACCAGGCACCAGCCGGTCATGTAGGGCCAGCCCGTTGGCGCGACCCACGCGCGCGCGCGGCCTGCCCAGTCGAGCGCGCCCTCGTGGTCGCCCAGCGTGCTGAACGCGATGCCGATGTTCTGCGCGAGCGTGACGGCCGATTGCAGCTGGCCCGCCAGCAGCGCCGCCTCCACGCCGCGCTGGAAGCAGCCGATCGCGCGCGCCGGGTCGCCGCGGCGCCAGCCGAGCGTGCCCTGGGCGGCTTCGGCGTAGGCCACGAGGCCCGGATGCCCGCAGGCCGCCGCGGCGCGCAGCGCCTCGCCCCAGCGCGCCTCGGCGGCGTCGGGCCGGGCGGTGGCCTCGACGCAGGCGAGCCACGTCTCGGCGATGCGCCCGCGCAGCTCGTCGCCGGCCGCGGCATAGGCCGCGCGCGCGGCGCCGAGCGCCCCCGAGCGGTCGCCGCCGCTGTGCTCCAGCAGCGAGGCGTGCAGCAGGTGCGCGTCGCCGCGGCCGACGTCGTCGCGCGCGGCATCGAAGGCGTCGCAGGCGCGCGCCAGCTCGGCCAGCGCCTCTTCCATGCGGTTGAAGAGCCACGCCGCCTCGCCGCGCACCAGCGCCACGCGGCCGGCGGCGCGGGCGCGCGCGCCGGGCGGCAGCGCATCGAGCGCGCGCGCCGCGGCCTCGGCGTGCCGCTGCGCGGCGCGCGTGTCGCGCTGGCGCAGCGCCCACGCCAGCGCCAGCTCGAGTTCCGCGCGCCGGGCCGCGTCCGCCGGCGGGTCGCCTGCGCGCGCGCGCAGGGCGGCGAGCTCTTCGGGCGTGCCGAAGAAGTCCGGGGCGACGGCGGTGTCGAGGGGCATGGCGAAATGCGGCGAGCGGGCCGGAAGCGACCGGGCGATCCACCGCCCGCGGAGCTGGAGGCAGTATCCGGCATCCACGACGCGCGGCGCGCGTCGCAATTCAGCGCGTCGGCGCGGCCGCGCGGGCTCCTGCCGCGCCGCGCCGGGGCAGAAGAGGCCGGGCGCGCGGGCTCCTGCCGCGCCGCGCCGGGATAGGAGGTACCGGACGTGCGGGGTCCCTACGCCGGCTTCACGGGCGCCTCGGGCACGACCCCGGTCTGCGCGTCCGCCGCCTGCGCCGCCTCGCGGGCGGCCGCGGCGAACGTTTCGGGCGCCACGCCGCCGTCGCGCCGCGCGCCGGGCAGCATCTCGCCCAGCCACTGCATCAGGAGCATCGTGTACGCGCGCTGCATGGCCTCGGCGGTCAGGCCGTGGTCCGCGCCGGCCATGCAGCGGTACGTGAGCGAGCGCACCTTCACGCACGCCTCCCGGTAGCTCGTGATGACCTCGGGCGGGATGGTGCCGTCGTGCTGGGATTCGACGATGAGCACGTCGCCGGGGTAGGCGGCGCAGGCGCGCAGGGCGAGGTTGTCCTCGGCCGGCACGAAGCTGCGGCGGTAGGCGTGCAGGTCCTGCTCCTTGTGGAGCTGCAGCTTCGGCAGCTGCCATCCCGAATCGAGGTACAGCGCGGGCACGCGCAGCGCCAGCCATTTCACCGGCCGCAGCGTCGTCAGGATCGCCGAAAGGTAGCCGCCGTAGCTGCTGCCCACGACCGCGATGGCCGCGGGATCGACGTGCGGGTACGCCGCCAGGCGGTCGTAGGCCGCGAGGACGTCGCGCAGGTTCGTCTCGCGCGAAACCGTCCCGAGCTGGGCGCCGGTGGCGGCATGACCGGTCAGGTCGAACGTGAGGCACACGCAGCCGAGCGCCGCGGTCTCGCGCGCGCGGGCGAGGTACTGCGTCTGGCTGCCGCCCCATCCGTGCACGAACAGCACGCCGGGGATGAGCGAGCCCGGGGTGACGAGCGTGCCGGCGATGGAGCCGGACGGCACCGGGATGTCAATCTGCTGTTCGCGGGTCGGCATGGTCCTCGATCAGGGCGTACTTGGTGATCGGGCCGACGTGCGGGTCGACGCCGGCGTAGAAGACGGTCGCGCCGGCGGGCGGCGCGCGCAGCGCGCCGTGCGCCTCGACGGTGCAGGCGCGCACGGTGTCGAGCGCCGGGTCGTCGCGCAGGGCCTGCAGCGCCAGCAGTTCCGCCCCGCTCGCGCCGCCCAGGCGCCACGACTGCTCCAGCACGCCCGCGAGCGGGCGGCCGCCGGCGTCGCGGCCCTGGATGACGTCGTAGTTGCAGCGCGATGCGAACATGCCGGCGAAGCACGCCAGCGCCGCCGAATGGTAGATGCGCGCCAGCGCGAGGGCGCGGCGCACGTCGGCGTCGTCGCCGATGCGCTGCTCGAGGGCGTCGAAGCCGCCGCGCACGACGGTGATGGACGAGCCCCCGTAGACCTCCTGCCCGTGCCGGTTGAGCGTGGTGCGCTGCGTGCCGAAGTAGCTGGCGCACAGGGAACCCGCATGCAGCAGGCCGATGCTGAAGGTCCTCGGGTCCAGCACGTTGCGCTCGAGCACCACGCCCCGGGCGGCCAGGCCGCCGGCGTCGAGCCTCGCCAGCCCGGCGTCCAGCTCGGCCTCGTCGCGCACCACCCACTGCCCCGAGCCGCCGATGCCTTCGGCGAGCTTGACCCGCACGGGACCGCCGGGGAGCAGGCGGCGCGCGGCGGCGCGGGCGTCCTCGGCCGAGAACGCCGACCAGCCGGGCAGCACGGCCGGCTCCACGCGCTCGCCGAAGGCGGGCTGCCACCCGTCGGGGGCTACGGCGCCGTGCCCGACGAGCGGGTGGGTGATGGTCTTGGTGGCGACGAACGGCGCCGGCACGACGCCGCCGAACAGGTCGCCCTCGCCGTGGATGCCGTGGCGCCGCGCGGCGTCGAGCGAGGTGAGGGTCTCGTTGGGCACCAGGTAGGCCGCCTCGCCGGCCGGGGCCGCCGGGTCCTGGTCGCCCTCGAAGGCGCAGCCGAGCAGCACGGCCAGGCGTTGCGCGATGCCGCGCTGCGTGGCCAGCTCGTGCGGGCGCGCACTGGCGGACAAGGGCAGGAAGCGCAACCGCGTGTGCGCGCTCAGAGCCTGTGAACGATCCGCCTGCGAGCGGTCGGCTCGGCTCTGAGTGAGCCGACTCCGCGGCACAGCTTCGCAGGGCCTGTCCTGAGCTTGTCGAAGGGTGCGATCGCTGCGTCGGCTCAGCCGGCCCGGCGCGCCGGTGGGCGCGAGTGCCTGCTCGTGTGGGTGGGCCCGGGTCATCCCTCGCCTCGTTGGCGCAGCCGGTCGCTGCGATGGACGCCGAGCAACGCACGTGCCCGCCGCCTGCAGGCGATCCCGGACCGGTCATGCAGGTGCCGATCGAGCCGGCGACGCGGGCCGCCGGCGACCGGCATTGCCGCAGAGCGGGCGCCGCGCGCACAGTCGGGCCGGTGCCGACGGGAGCGGTCCGGACGGTGACGGTCCGCATGGCGCGAGGCCGGCGGCGTCGCCGATGCTTCGTCCAGAACCGATCCGCCAGGAGAACCGGCGATGAGCTTCGACTTCTGCCTCTACCGCGCCGAGCCGGGCGCCCCGCCCCTGCTGCACTGGCAGCGCAACCACGCGCTGCCGCTCGGTCCGCTGGCCGACGTGCGCGCGCGGCTGGACCGGGCGCTCGCGGGACTGCGCTGGTCGGAGGCCCGCAACGGGCAGTGGGTGGGCAGCACCCGCGCGTGCCATCCGCCGGTGGCCGTGATCCTGTGGGAAGCGACGCCGGGCTGCGTGCACTTCGTCGACACCGACGCCCCGCCGCCGGTCCTGCGCCTGCTCATGACGGCGCTCGCGCTGAACCACTGCTGCATGCCGGACTCGGGCGAGATGCGCGACCCATTCAGCGTGGGCGCGTCGTGGGACGAGGCGTGCGCGCCGGACGCCGGCCGCCGCGGCACGCTCGCCGAGGCGCCGCGATGAGCCGCTACGTGGCATTCCTGCGGGGCGTGAGCCCGATGAACGCCAGGATGCCGATGCTCAGGCGCTGCTTCGAAGCGGCCGGCTTCGGCGACGTGGCGACGGTGCTGTCGAGCGGCAACGTCGTGTTCAGCGCACGCGCCGCCGCCGCGCGCACGCTCGAGCGCAAGGCGGAAGCGGCGATGGCGAGGGAACTCGGCCGCGCGTTCCTGGCGATCGTGCGGCCCGTCCACGCGCTGCGCGAACTGCTCGAGACCGACCCGTGGGCCGCCTTCCCGCTGCCGGCCGGGGCCAAGCGCGTCGTCACGTTCCTGCGCGCGCCGCGCCCGCACGCGCTGGCGCTTCCGCTGGAGATCGACGGCGCGCGCATCCTGGCCATGAACGGCGGCGAAGTCTTCACCGCCTATGTGCCGGGCCGGCGCGGCGCCGTGTTCATGACGCTGATCGAGAAGACCTTCGGCACCGAGGTGACGACCCGGTCGTGGGAGACGGTCGGCAAGTGCGTCGCGGCGGCCGGCGCGGCATAGGCGCCCGCGCGGCTTGCACCGCGCGGCGCGGCACCCGGACCTCGCCGCACGAGCCGGCACGCGCCCCGCGTTGCGGGGGGCCGCGCGGCGCCGGCCGACCGATGGAGCGCACTGACGCGCAAGCGCTTCAATCCTCGTCCCGGCTCGCCTCGTACAGCGAGGGCGTCACGCCGGCGCGCGCCAGGAAGTCGCGCAGGTGCAGCAGACCGCTCGAATCGAGCACGTTGCTGTGGTGCGGCCGGTGGAGGATGCCCTCCATGCGGTTGAGCTTGACGCGCACCCGGGCGCCCGAAAGCGGCTCGAGCGACGCGCCCACGTGCTTCAGCAGCGCCTCGGCGTCGCGCCAGTGCAGGTTGCCGCTGGGCGGGTCGTGGAAGATCGATCGGATGAGGTTCGCGTGACGGCGGCTCATGGGACGCACCCGGTTGCGGCACGGGATCGAAGTATGGGCGATGCGCGGCCGGGTCGCGGCCAGAATCCCCCGTGCAATGCGTGCAAACCCCAGTCCATTGCCGGCCCCAGCCTCAGGCGCCGGCGCGCCGCCGCGCGAGCGCGGCGCCCTGCACCAGCGCCTTCAGCTTCGCTTCCGCGACCTCGCGGTGCATCGGCGCCATGCCGCAGTTGGTGCACGCGATGAGCCGCTCGCGCGGCACGAAGGCGGCCGCCCGCCCCAGCGTGTCCGCCACCTCCTCGGGCGTCTCGACCGTGTCGCTCGCCACGTCGATCACGCCCACCATCACGTCCTTGCCCGCGAGCAGCGCCATCAGGTCGGGCGGCACGCGCGAGTGGATGCACTCCAGGCTCACCTGGTCGATCGCGCTCGCGGCGAGCGCGGGAAACACCTTCTCGTACTGCCGCCACTCGTCGCCGAGCGTCTTCTTCCAGTCGATGTTGGCCGGGATGCCGTAGCCGTAGCAGATGTGCACGGCGGTCGTGCACGCGAGTCCCTGCGCGGCGCGCTCGAGCGCCTTCACGCCCCACGACGCGGCGTCGTCCAGGTAGACGTTGAAGGCCGGCTCGTCGAACTGGATCACGTCGACGCCGTCGGCCT
>Ga0075429_100002744_pt1 | contig 14873 bp, 15 predicted proteins | sample RhiMetdeltSRZDD3_FD_75295 | JGI IMG/M metagenome (GOLD analysis project Ga0075429, IMG submission 75295) | Populus rhizosphere microbial communities from Tennessee, USA - Rhizosphere MetaG P. deltoides SRZDD3 | ecosystem: Host-associated > Plants > Roots > Rhizosphere > Soil | place: USA... | reverse complement strand
TTGGGGTTCTATCTGACCGTCTAGGGAGGTTTGGCGGCGTGACGCTCAGCGTCGTCTGCTCCCAGCTTGGCATTCTCGTGCTGGTCCTGATCACCAGCAGCGCAGCCACCTGGCCCCTCTATCTCTACGCCTGCTTCTTCGGTCTGGGATATGGCGCGCGTGGGCCGATTCTCAGTGCCATCGCTGCCGATCTCTTTCCTGGCCCGTTCTTCGGCACCATTTTCGGGTTGATCAGCATCGGCTACGGTCTCGGAGGTGCGCTCGGTCCCTGGTTTGGTGGGTACGTCTATGATCTGCTGGGCTCCTACCGCCCCGCTTTTATACTGGCCTTAGGAGCCCTGTTTGGCGTCATCGCCTGCTTCTGGATGGCCACCCGCCGCCTGGCCATTCCGCGTCACTAACACTGCCAGCTCTGCTCTTCCTCCGCCATCTGGCGCGCCAAAAGACGCACGATATCCCGCGTGGGCGGGACAACGTTTTCGGCCACATCGGCCGGGGAGTTCAGCGTACCGCCGATGTTGGCGTAGACATAGCGCCGGCCATTGAGGTGCAGGTGCAGAGGAATCCCCTCACCGTGGTGGATTTCCAGGTCGTACGGCGCCGTTCCCAGGGCCCGTAGCAGGCGATGGGTGTATTGGGCAAACAGGCGCAAGCGTGTGTCGGGAATGTCGGGGAGCGGCTGCCAGTCCTGGAGGGAGATCACCGCAAAGTGCCGGCCAAATTTGCCAAAGGGCGACCAGTGCGACGCGATGCCATCTCCCTCCTCTATGTGGAAGCCCAGCTCGCGCATGAGATCGACACTCTCTTGCCAGATGTCAGGATGCTGGGCTGTCACCTCGAGGTCACGCTCGACATCGGGGAAAATACGGTCGGCACCAATGGCCTGGATGTGGATGTGCGGCTGCGAGGCGCCAGACTCTCTCCCCTGATGCTTACGAATGAGCACGGACTTGACAGTCGTATTGGTCATCGAGCGCCGTACCACCTCAGCGGCGACCCGGAACACGTGATAGCAGTGCTGTGCCGGTAGGGCCCCGGACCACATAAGGTCACTCAGGCCGGTTGCATCTGGCAGGAAGTGGCGCCCATCTTCAATAATGACGTACGACTCATTTTTGCCGCCTGTACACTCCTCCGGCACGCGCGGAATAATGTTCCGCACCACCCGGATGGCCCAATCATCAGCGTGGAAGCCAGAGGGAACACTAGTGCTATCGTAGATTTCACCATAAGTGACCCGCATGACCTCTTCCATGGTCATGGCTTCGTTGCCCGGGCAAAACACACACGTGTTGCGCACGCGCTCCATTTCGACCTGCAGCTCGCGAGGTGCCAGAGGTGGCGGGGTGGCGGCCAAATGTTGTGGTCTGGTTAAGTGACGGAAGGCATGGGGCTTGCGATGGATATCATTGAAGTACGTAACTGTGCCGTCAAAAGGGCTGCGCACCCACAGCAGGACACCGTCCTTCATGCCGTATTCAATGGTCATAGACGCTACTTTCTCTGGCCTGACAGGGACGTCGGTATCAGGGCTCGTGAGCGCTACAATGTACTGTACGGCTACCTAATATGCAACACTGTGACACACGCCATCACATAATTCGCTGGAATATAATAAATTGCACGATATTTTTAAACACGCCAGAAGTTGTTAAAAAGCCTCTAAAAAGGTGTACGGAAAGGGACATGGAAGAGGTCTGTCACATCGGCCACTGCGATGTGACAGCGATGTGACAGAATGCTGTGACATATTGGACAGCGTTTCATTCCTTCTCCTTTCTTTAGATAAGGCATTGATTGTTAACATCCTCTCGACGGAAGACTTTTCCTGCGCCCGCATGACATTTTATCTCCTTGCTCTCCTTCGGCTCGAGCATATGTATTATTCCTTGTAACACTGGATACTGCATGACCGGTAGCTGGCTTGATCAACCCCCGAGCCAAACGCGTGACTGCTGCAAGCTTGGACACGCCAGCACCTGATAAACGGAGGTTTGGTATGGAATTTGCTCTCTCGTGTATATCATGCCGCGTTGTGGTGAGGTACGTAGCGTAACCTTACAACGACATTTCTAGAGCGTGCTCTTCTAGTGCAAGGATTGATGTGAGTGTAAAAGGCCGTTTTCCCTCGTTGTTACGACCACAAAACTGTGATTGTACGTGTGCAAATTTGGTCGAAGCACGAAAGTGACGTTGTAAAGGTAATATCGACGGAGACTTGAGTAGATACCGTGGGGTAGATTGATGGATCCTGACGACGAGATCTCTCGGAATACCGATCCGGTTGAAGGTCGATATGCCAACTACTTCGAGGTAGGTCATAACGCCGTTGAGTTCCTGCTTGACTTCGGCCAGTACTACCCGGACAGCCAGCAGGCGTGGCTGTATATCAGGATCATCACCAGCCCGATTTATGCGAAGGCTCTGTTCAAGACCCTTGGGGAGTCTATCGAGCAGTATGAGCAGACCTTTGGGGTTATCCCACACGGCTAGCACCAATAGCGAAGTTCGTCTCATCGCTTTTTCAACCTGGGACAGCTTCACTGCTTGTCCCATTGCATGAGTGTACTACACAATGCCGCTAACGATTGTCGACGCGATGGATAATGCAGGAGTGTGGCGGGCCTTTGCGCCCGACGGGGTAACCCCCTCGACGGAGCTGTCCTTGACCGTCGACACCTCGAACCGGCGTCCTGGCGTTGACGCCGGCACAGGCCGCATAGCGGGTACTATCCATGCGCTGAACCACAGCCTCCGCCGCAATTTCGCCGGACTCAACCTGACCAATTTCGACGAGCTCAGATTGTGGCTGTATAGCGACCGCCCCGCCGATGGCACACCCGAGCGCCCGTTTTTCCTCGAGATGCGCCTCGCGAGCGCAGCAGTCGCGCTTAACGATCCAAGTAACACCTGGCAGCGGTATCTACCTGTGTCGCAGATAAAGACGTGGGAGGCGGTGCGACTCAGCATTGGTGACCTCACCGCGGCGATCCGCAGTGCAGTCACCGTGATCCAGCTGCGGTGTGCCAGCGCCAGCGTGGCATTCAACTGTAATATCGACACTATTAGCGCCGTGCGCGATGCGATGATCGGCGACGTAGATGCCGCGCTGCGTGCGCAGCTCGACGGCATTCTTACGCTCAACGAGACTCCGGTACCCGCTGTGCTCCACCCGGCAAACGGCACCCTGACGCAGAAGCGCCCCTATATCGAGATTACGCACTACGATATCGTCTACGCGCGTGAGCGCACCCAAGCGACGCGTCCGCGTGGCGACTTCACCGATCGCGGCTACTCCATACGCCCGGTGAGCAACGCCTATGAGCTCTATTACGAAATCACCGCAGTCGCCGACGATCGACAGTCGCAGTCACAAATGCTCGAGTCGATCCTGCGCGCCCTGCCCCCCCGCGGCGAGATCTTCGTCAACGGCGACCCGCTGCCGATGGACATGGTCATCGTCCTGCCGCTAAACCAACTGGGTGGCTCTCGCACCGATCGCATCCCGCTCTTTTACCGCATCTCAAGACGGCAGCAGGTGGGCCTGAGCGACCTGGTAGTAGCGGCTAAGACCATAAGTGTCGATGGAGATGTGCGGGCGCCGCGATAAGCGGCGGCTTTTGGACAAGGAGGTGAGCACACCGTGAGTGAAGAAATACGTGTTCGCTATGTAGTGACGAACCACCAGAACCAACCGGTCGAGCTACACCTGGCGACCGCGGTAGTGGTGCTGGAGCCCCGAGGAGAGGCGGAGGTACAGGAGAGCGATCTCGCCACGCCACAGCTCCAGGTGCTTCAACGCCAGCGGTTGATCACTATTCATCAGGTGGTTGAGAACCCAGAGCCGCAGGTGGTTGAGAGCCCAGAGCCGCGTAAAAGGCCGGGTACCGCGGCAAACCCAAGACGGAGGCGTTAATGGCATACAACATTGGATTAAACGTCATCGAAGTCGATGGTCTGGGATCGCCTCCGATCGTGAGCGCATCCACCTCCGTCGGTGCCTTTAACATTATCACGCGACGCGGAGTGCCCAACACGCCAGTGCCGGTCACGAGTTTCTCGCAATTCGTCGACCGATTTGGGAGCTATTTCCCAAGCGGGCTCGGCGCGTACCTCGTCAAAGGATTCTTTGACAACGGCGGCCGGACGGCATACATCAACCGCATCGTGTCGAGGGACCCCACCACTGGCGCGTTAGCCGCGACCCTTACGCTGAAAGACCAAAACGGCACCCCGGCCGACACCCTGCGGCTCGATGCCGGCTACCGAGGCGTCGACGATCCAGGAACGTGGGGTAACGACCTCTACGTCAGCGTTGCGGCGAATGCCGAGACGCAAGTACGAGTGCGCGAGATCACGCCGGCAACGATTACCGGAACAGCCCTCACCGCCACCGTCGACATGTCCGTCTCCACGTCGCTGTCGGTGATTGTCGACAACGAGCCGACTGCGACCGTCCTTACCTTTCAGCCTACCGACTTTCCGGATAACCCTGCAACGGCGACGCCAGCGCAGATTCGCGATGTGATTAATAAGAAGACCACGAAGATCGTTGCTTCGTTGACCAGCGCCACTCCCCCAGCACTCGTGCTGACCTCGACGGGTGCGATCGCCAAGATGCAGCGTGACTTCACGAGGCTGCGGGTCGACACCGCCAACCCTAAGCTGGGTTTTGCGGCGATGCCCAATCCGGTCGCTGGCACGCCCGCTGCCCGCAATGCCACTGGCACGCAGCTTGCTGACCTCTCGCCCTTCACTATCGGCGACGCGCTGCGGATCACCGACGGACCCAACACCGCGCTCGTCAAGCTGCTCACCATAAACCCGCTCACCAACGCCGTGACCTGGGGGCCGGCGGTGGGCAATATCGCCAGCTTCAATCCGCTCCAGCTCAGGGTGAGCAGGGTAACGTTCAATCTGACTATCGCATACGGCGGCAACGACGACGCCCATGTCGTTGAGACGTGGACTGGTCTGTCGATGGAGCCGGACGTCGCGAACTATGCAGTGCAGGTGCTGAATGACACGATCACCGGATCGAAGTATGTCGCGGCGATCGATCGGCACAGCGCGAGCGGGGTCGGCGCTAACGTTCCGGCGAACACCGCCTTCACGCCCTTCACTCCTGGCCGTGACGGCACGCCGACGCCTAACGACTTCATCGGCGACCAAGTGTTGCACACCGGCTTCTACGCGTTCGATGCCACTGACGTGCAGCTAGTAGGCTGCGAGCGCACCGATCCACAGATTACCACTGCCGCCCTCGCATACTGCGCTGGCCGCGGTGACTGCATGTTCGTTGGCGCCGTGCCGCAGGGCTTCGTCGCCGCCGGCCAGGCGATCGCCTACGGCCAGGCCTTCCAGGGCAAGAAGGTGTATGGCGCGCTCTATGGACCGTGGATCCTGGTTACTGACCCGATCGGCGTCGGCAACAATCCGATCAAAACGCTGCCACCGGTGGGCCATGTGATGGGCGTCTACGCGCGCATCGAAACTGCCCGTGGCATCTGGAAAGCGCCGGCTGGCGACGAGGCGAACCTGCTCGGTGCGCTCGATGTCGAGTACCGGCTCAGCGACGCCGAGCATACCGCGCTGGTCAAGCAAGGCAGCGTCAACGGCATCCGCGCCGTACCGCGCTCCGGCGTCATCGTTGACGCCTCGCGCACGCTCTCGACCGATCCCCGCTGGCTCTATGTCAACGTGCGCCTGCTTTTCAACTTTGTGAAGAGCAGTCTCAAGGACGGGCTACGCTGGGTGCGACAGGAACCCAACCGCGACACGTTGTGGGACGCCATCAAGATCCAAACCGTCACGCCGTTCTTGCTGGGGTTGTGGCGTCAGGGCGCGTTCGGCACCGGCACACCGGCGCAGGTCTTCACCGTCATCTGCGATGCGTCGAATAATCCGCCCGACCAGGTCGACCAGGGCAATCTCAAAGTCGAGGTGTACTTCTATCCATCGAAGCCAGCGGAGACGATCATCATCATTGTCGGACAGCAACCCAGCGGTGCCACCGCGAGTGAGGCGTGAACCCAGCGAAGGAGCAATCTATGCCGAAAGTGGGAGATTTCTACGAGAGTCTGCGTGCCAGCGAATTTGTCTTTTGGGTCGATGGCACCCAAAGCCCGGGTGTCACGAAGATTTCTGGGCTAAGCGAGGGCGAGATCGACACCATCGAGCAGCCCGACGGCGGCAGCAACCATGTCTACAAAGTGGCGGCAACAAAGATCAAATTCGAGCCGCTCACCATCGAGCGTTATGTCGATGGTAGTCCTGAGGACAAGCGTTTCAAGGACTGGTTCGATGCCACCTTCAAATTGAACACTCCGAGAAACGGTGGATCGAGCGTGCGCAAGAATGGCATGATTCAGAAACTGCATAATGGTCAAGTTGTCCTGACTTTCTCCTTCACCAATGCGTGGGTGAAATCGTCCAAGTTCACCGACCTTGAGGCCGGTTCGACGACCTTGATGAAGCAGACGATCGTACTCGAGCATGAGGGGCTGCAACGCGAAGACTAGTCACTGCAATAGGCAAACTTGTGCAAGGCATGGATGGACCGCAAAGCATGTGGAGGTATTGCAATGAGCACGATCGTGTCGACGAATGGCAGACGGGAGAGCGAGTTCACCCTCCCAATCGGTTACACCGACGACGAGGGCAAGCTCCATCGCAGCGTCGTATTGCGGAAGATGACTGGCAAGGAGGAGGCGATCCTCGCTGATCGGCGCTACCAGCGCAACGGCGGCAAGCTGGTCACCGAGCTGATCCACAGCTGCCTCGTGCGGCTGGGCGACCTGCAGAAGAACGGGCCATCGACGGTCGAGGACATGTACTCAGCGGACCGCAACTTCCTGCTGCTCAAGCTGCGCAGTATCACATTCGGGTCAGAGCTGCCGGCGCGTTATACCTGCCCGGCATGCAACGAATTAACAGAGGTGGTCGAAGACCTCGATGAGCTACCCGTACGCATGCTCGACGACGGCGAATCGCCCGAAGACATCGTGGTCGCGCTGGAGGATGGCTACCTCGATAAAGATGGCCAGGTCCACCAGGCGCTCCGGCTACGCCTGCCAACGGGTGCCGATGAATCAGCGGTGGCGCCCCAAATACGCCAGAACGCGTCCCTCGGAAAGAACGCGCTCCTGTCCCGTTGCCTGAAGTCGCTCGGTGATCTGCCGAAGCACCGCCTGGAGGCGATCGGTCCCAAGATTCTCGCCGATCTCACGCTTACCGATCGCCGCTTGATCGATAAAGCGCTCAATCAAGCAGCACCCGGCGTCGATTTGATCCGTGAGGTTACCTGTACCAACTGCGGAGGTATGTTCAAGGCGAATCTCGATATGACGCATTTTTTATCCTTGGAGTAGACCAGGAAAACCTTCGCAAAGAAATTTTTTTCCTGGCCTACCATCTCCACTGGTCGTGGGGAGAAATCATGGATCTGGACATCGACGAGCGAAGGGCTTTCGTCCAGCTCCTGATCGAGCAGATCGAGCGCGAGAACGCTCAGATCGCTGCGACGCGGAAAGGATAGGGGCATGCCGATCGCTCTTCTCCTGCAGGAGACTGTGTACACATTCCGCTGGGGCGCCTATCACCTCGAGCCCTGGAGCCACTTGGTGCAGACGGAGGAGACGCTCATCGATCGCGCGCAGCGCGTTCTTGGTGCGCTGGTTCGGCGCGCAACTGCCACTCAATGGCTCGTTCCTCAATGTCGTCATCGATAATCTGAAGCAGCTGCGCGACCACTACTTTGCAGTGACACAGGCGGTCTCACCCGAGCCCACCGGGCCCAATCTGACTGAGCCGCTTGCCGGGCTGGTGGGCGAAATCGCCGGCATAGCGCTGTCGCCGACCGGCATCATTCTCGCCCTCACGGTGATTGTACGCAACATTCCCTACTGGCTTCAGGCACTACTCCTCGGCCTAGGCGTCGCCCTAGCGTGGCTGCCATTGGCGCTGTTCGGTGGGCTAGGGCTTGCCGTGCTGCCATTGGCGCTATTGGGTGGGCTAGTCCTCGCCATCAAGAACCCGCCTGAGGCGCGTGCTGCCTACGACCTCCTCGGCGCGGCGGCGCGGCTGATCATCGCCGCCGTCGACTTTATCAAGCTGCTGATGGGCCCACGCCAGAAGATCGGCAACCCGCTGTTGCGCGGCATCCTCGGTCTCTTCGATAAATTGGCCGGGCTGTTTCCGTATGTGTTGGCGCTGGTAGCAGTGATCGTGACGCGTATTGGTCCACTGCTCGTGCCACTGGCTAAACAGGCGGAGGCATTTATGTCCTTATTCGACCAGGTGGTGGCGACAGTGACGTTCATCTTCGAAGACGTGCCTGCCACCGTGCAGCGTTACCTGCCTACCATCGCCTCGACGGTGTCGTTCGTCCTCACCCAGCTCGAGTTGCTGTTTCCTATGCTGATCATCGCCTTCACCCAGCTCTTCGTCGATATGAAGTTGGTGATCGATAATCTGATAAACAAGCTCTCAGACGACATCACAGATTGGTACAAGACTGCCAGTGCCCTGGTCCGCGGCATCATCCTCGACCAACCGCTCATAAAGAACATGCGGGCGGCGCGCGTGTCTTTCGGCGTCGCCGCCCGTACGCTCAGCTCGTCTTCCTCTGCGTCCTCTACGTCCTCTGCGTCATCGGGCACGTCCCTGCCAGCGATCTTGACACCGAAGTTCACGTCGCCGGACGCCTTCCTAAAGGCGATGGGTGGCCCGCCGCCCGGTGGCCTCGGCGCGATAGCGATCCTGGGAAAGATTGACGCCCAGTACGGCGGCGCACTGTTCGGCGACTTTCTCCCCTTCAGCCCCGCAGCGCAGCGCGCCATCGAGCGCGCCCGCCAGCCACGCAGCCTGTTCGCTGAGGAGCGGCAGGAGCTGGTGACGCAGCTGGGCAAGCCGCCCCAGGCACTGGCCGAGTTACGCGTGCAGCAGCTCAAGCTGCGCGATTTGCCGACGGTGGTTGGTCACATTCTGCTAACCGAGATACGCATCTACATGGGCAGCTTGCTCGATATGTTCAGCGCACTCGATAAACATCTGTCTGACCTCAAAGTGACGAAGTCCGATTACCCGGTGCGCGACCTGCCGGATAATGGGCTGCTGCGTCCAGTGGTGCGCCGCCTGACCATCCGCTCCGCTGGCGGCACGAGGAGCGACCTCGACGACTTCCAGAGCCGACTACAGCTCACGCTTACCAAGCAGTTGTATCCGGCACCAGCGGAGGCTTGACGATGCCACTGAGCCTCGACTTCCCTGAGATCGCCAACGCCTTCCGTCAGTTTCTGCTCTTGCCGGTACGGCCGATCGCGCACAGCTTCGAGCAGATTTCGCGCTGGCTCGACAAGCGGGTCAAGAGCGCCGACCTGCTCGAGCAGGCGAGCCGCGACTTCCCGGTGGTGCGTTTCCGCGATGAGGCGGTGATGCTGTGGCTCGACTCGATCCAGCACGGTGCCCTCGCACCCGACGAGCCGCCTTCCACGTTTGGTGAGCAGGTGCATCGCGCCGGGCGGCGTTTCGTGCAGGGCGTCAGCCGCGTCAAAGAGGCAGCCCAGGAGGACCTGATCCTCCCCAACTTGTTCGGCACCTTCGAGCAGGCGTTGGCGGCGATCTCTGCGTCGGTGGAGCGCTTCGCACGCCCACCGGGGGAAATGACCCAGGAGCTCTTTAATTCTCCAGAAGCACGCACCGCCAGCGATCTGTTCGGCGAGGCGGCACTTGCCTGGCGCTCCATTGCCGGTAGCACATACCAGCTCACAGGTTTCGCCACGCAGGTCGGACAAGCGTTCGGCTTGCCGAAGCCGCCCTCGCCGGAGCCGAGCGATCCACACCAATTGTCCGATCCGCTCGAGCGCTACTCGCGCCTGCTCGTCGCCGGGCTGCTCGTTCTGCCCACACTGCCGGTGTTTGTCAGCTCTGTGTGGCGATCGCTCACGGTCGTCGTGAAGTTCGTCATCGTCAACGTTTTCGCCAGCATCGAAGCGCGTATCTTCGGTCTGCGCCGACGCGTCATCGACCTCTTCTACGTCGATCTGCGCAGTGCACTGCGCCCAGCGCTGTCGCTGGCAGTGGCGGCCCATCTGGTGTTGACGGTCAACCTCCGCTTCTTCGCCCGCTTCACCTACTACTATGGCGCGCTACTGCTCCTACAGCTCGACACCTTCCTCACCGACCTGGCGGACTTTTTCAACAAGTACATCGATCAGATCAACGCCATCCTGAAGTTGATCAACGATATCCTCCAGTTCGATCTGTCGCCATACATCTCGGCGGTGCTCGCTGTAGCGTTTGGTCCCCTGATAGGATGGGCGATCACCAAGTTAATGCCCACGATCACCGTCGACAGCCTGATCACTGCTGGTACCGATTTAGCGCGTGCCGCCACACGCGCCGCGCTCACCACCTTCGCTGAGGCAGTGGACCTAGCGGTGTCGACCTCACCGGTTATTCCGAAGCGCATCCGCGATCGGGTCGCAGCGGTGCCCAAGCTAATCTGGAATGCGTTGCGCCCGCCGCGCTCTTACCCCGACGAGACACGCAAGCCTGTGTGGCCGCCTGGGTACACTTTCCCCAACCTGTACGACACCATCTTCCGCTCTGGGCTGCCGGGGCTGCGCCAGGCGTTCTCTGACCTCGCTACTGAGCTGCCCAAGAGCACGCGCGACATCATCGACGCCGGTGCCGCTGCCGTTGATGTGCTCGGTGACGAGTTCGCCCGGCAGGCGGAACGCGCCGCGGAGATGGGATCCACACAGCGTTACCAGCGTCTTGCCGACGACGCTGCCCGCCAGGCGCAACGCGCCTTTGGTCCCGACGTGCAGGAGCTGCGAGACCGCATCGCACGCCGGCCGCCTGACCTTGTAGCGCAGCGCTTCGAGGACTGGCTGGTGACCGCCGGCTTCGAGCTCGTCGCGCAGGCCATCCCCGCCTACCTCCAGCAGATGCGCATCTTCTGGCGCGACCAGAAGCAAGGCGGCGCCAAGCTGACGGTGCGGCTCGACGTGACATCACCGCATATCCTCGCTCGGCGTGCCAAGCTCGCTTGCGTCACGATGAAGCAACTGATGATCAGTGCCCCCGGGCGCGCCCTCGACGACGACCTGGTGTCCGAGGTGGCGGCGCAGTTTCAGAGTGCCATCCAGCAAGCCTACAGCACCGGACAGAGGCGGCTCGAGGTCTTTGCCGTCACCGAGGTGGGATGAGTCATGGATAACGAAGAGCTTCTCAACCAGATCGGTCTGCTGCTGACGCAGCTTCGCTATGCGCGGCGCTCGTTGGAGGATATCGAGCGCAGCACCGCGCGCTACACCACCTTTGCCTTTGCCAGCGCGCTCGCTGCCGGTCCGCGCTTTGGCGAGCCCCCGATGTTCGGCGGGGCGCTCAAGGTATACGTCGTCAACATCAATGACCTTGCCCCAGGCGGTGGCCTGGGCGGCTTTCTGGAAGGGCTGCTAGGCGGCATTGGCCGTTTCTTTGGCGGCCTGTTCGGTGGTGCCGTCGGCGGCACGATCAGCGGTGTCGCGCTGCCAGTATTGCTCTGGAAGGTGGAGAGCATCGCCGCCACCGTCGAGCGCATCGTGGCGCGACTGGGTACGCCGAAGGAGCCGGTGCCCAAAGGCAAAGAGGCTGAGGCGGGCGGCGGTGGCACATTCTTCGACACACTCACCCAGATCACGGGCGTGGTGAATGCCTTCACCGCGCTGTTCCAGGCCGCTAGCAACAAGCCTGAAGAGGCGGCCAAGACTGCCAATCCGCTCACCCCGGAAGGTGATCGCTGGCTGGCCATCCTGCAAACCGCCAATTCCCTGGTGCAGGGTATCTCGTTCGTTATCAAAGGGCTGACGCTGCTCATCCCAGAGGTCATCGGTGCGCTGGCAATGCTGATCGTCCGTCTCGACACCATCAAGCTGGCGGTCGTCGAATTGCTCCAGTTCGTGCTACGCGAGGCCCTGCTATTACGCGGTGTCGCGCTCACCGTGTTGTTTGACACACTCTCGGCTGCAGCCAGGCTAGCGGCCAACATCCTCGCTATCCTCGGACTCACGATGCAGAGTATTATCACGTCGATCTTCAGTATCTTCGGCAGCGTCTTTGATGCTGCGCTCGCCGCCATCAAGTTCATCTCCGATGGGCTACAAAATACTATTAATGCGCTGCTCAAGTGGCTGGTGGACTCAGTGATTACTGTGCTCACCGTGATCGGCGATACCCGCATCTTCCGCGTTGCCGTCCACGCGTTGCAAGTACTGCCGTATATTTTGCCATCACTGATCCAACTGGTGCGAGGTGTCAGCATCACCGGGACTAAAGAGGAGAAGGAACTTGATGTCGCCAAGACGATCCCGATCGCGGGGCCCTCCCTCACCGGCGCAACATCCGCCCTGCTGCCAGCGTTTCCCAGTGTCTCGAACACACTGCTCGACCCGGCAGCGGTTGGAACGCTCAGGGGCACGATCAGCACCTCGCTCGCCGGTATCAATACTGCGCTGGGCGACATCTTCGGCGCGACTGGTAAAGGGCTTACCAACCTGAGCACTGCGCTGGACAAGGCGGCGAGCGACAAGACGTTCAACGACGCCCTCGATCAACACCTCGGCCAGCTGCGCCAGCGTTCGGACACGCTCGCCGGGGCTCTCGCCAGCGCGCAGAAAGCGGCCATCGAGCACCCGGCGACTGGCCTGGAGGCGATCGCCGGCGCCTACGAGAAATGGCTCGCCAGCCCCGGCGGGCTGAAGGCCTTGCTCGACAACCTCACCGATTTCTTCAAGAAGACCCCCACAAGCGGGCCGGGTGCCGAGCAATCGCTGGCGGCGCTGGCGATCGGACCTACCACCATCGACCGACCTCGGGCCACGGTCGAAATCGGGGACGTCGTCATCGAACTCGGGCCACCATCTGAGTCACCACCGCCCCAGGCTACCCTGGGTACACCCGGGTCGATAGTGGCGACCAACCCCGAAGAGATGCTGCAGCAAGTGCTTGAGCTTATCCACGAACTCACCGAGCGCGGCTACACATTTGCACGCGGGTCGCTGCTCACGCAGTTCTGACAAAGGAGGCCGATTATGGCGCGCAAAACTGGCTATCTGTCGAGCATCAGCTTGATCCCCTCGCTGCCACCGCTGATTTTCCGTTTTCAGTTCAATCCCGATCTGATGTCGGAAAAAAAGAGCTACCGCTATAAAGAAGCCAACGGCTTGGGGCGCTGGGCATTCGATCAAACGGCCGCAGCGAGCGGCTTCTTCGACACCATCGGCGGCTTAATCAAAGACGTCAAAGAGGTTGGGTCGCTGATCATCGCCACCAAGCCGCTCGAGGCGGAGGGTGGTGACCCGCGGACCTTTTCGATTGACTTTTCCCTCGACGCCACCATCCCCGGCCCGATGGATGGCGACGATCACTACGGCGGCAGTATCGAGCCCGATCTCGCCGTACTTCGCGCCTTCATGGTCCCTACGGTGGACGTGGTCGACATCGGCAAGCTGATCGGTGGCAATTTTCCGTGCTTGACCAAGCCGCCGGAGTGCAACCTCTTTTATGGTGGCCTTTCGGTTAGCTGCGTCATGACCGACTTGAATATCAAGGTCACCGCATTCCAGGACGACGGGACAGCGTCACGCGCTGACGTCAGTGTGACACTCAAGGAGCAGAGCTTCTCCCTGACGCCGATCACTGAGTTCTTCACGCGCAATATCAATATCGCCAAGAGCTACAATCGCAAGGGGTTCGGCTCGGATGTTCTGGCGACCACGCCGATCGTCAACCTCTTCACCTAATCGATGGAGAACCGCTATGTCCGTCATCATTACCTCGCGTTACTACCGATCACCCGTGTACGACGCCACCGATGCACAGCAGGTCAGTCACCCAACGATTGCCATGCGGCCACCGACGCCACCGGACCCGGGCACCACGCTCTATAGTCACCTGGTCACTGGCGTCGAGACCATCGAATACCTCGCCTGGCGCTATTACGGCGACAGCAAGCTGTGGTGGCGTATCGCCGAGGCCAACGGCCTGCAGTTTCCACTCGATCTCACGCCGGGGATGTCGCTCAACATCCCCACCATCAATGACATTGGCACTGTGGTGCGTAACCGGAGATTCGCCTGATGGCAGACGATACACCTTTCGCCTCGGTGGAGATCGAGGGCATCAAGATGCAGATAGTCGAGTCGATTGACGTGGAAGATCATGACCGGGCAATCGATCGCGCCCGCGTCGTCTTCGACAGCGCCGACGACATCTCAAAGATCGTTCGGGAGCACGGCAAGGTGAAGATTAGCCTGGGCTGGACCAAGGAAAATGCGTTCATCTTTGAGGGTATTGTGATGGGTGTCAAGAGCGAGGCGCTGGGAACGGGACAACAGCGCGTCACGGTCACCGCCTACGACCTGTCGTACCTTATGAGGCTGAACAAAAACACTGAGCGCCTTTTCGCTTCAGGAAAGCTGAGCGACGCGCTGAAGAAGATCGTAAGCGACTATGAGAAAGACAAGATTAGCCTCGGACAAATCGCCCCTGATCCCGATCCTACCTTCACCACGATCAAGGTCATGGGGCAAAGCGATTGGGATTTCATTCAGGAACAGGCCATCAAATGGAAGGCACGTGCCTTCGTCGAGGTCAACAACAACGAATCGCAGTTCTTTTTTGTCTCGGAGAAAAGCCTCCTCAAAGGCGACCCGATGGGCCTGCTGCATTACTGCCCGGGGGGCGTAGGGCCACTCATCAAATTCGAGTATCATCGCGTCGCGAGCGGCGCGTCGCCGGTGAGCACCATAACGGTCGTTGATCCCCAAACCGGAGACCCAGTAACCAAGCAGGTCACGCCGCCACCGTCCGAACCGCCGCTGGAGGTT
>Ga0075429_100002743_pt1 | contig 14875 bp, 7 predicted proteins | sample RhiMetdeltSRZDD3_FD_75295 | JGI IMG/M metagenome (GOLD analysis project Ga0075429, IMG submission 75295) | Populus rhizosphere microbial communities from Tennessee, USA - Rhizosphere MetaG P. deltoides SRZDD3 | ecosystem: Host-associated > Plants > Roots > Rhizosphere > Soil | place: USA... | reverse complement strand
CATGGTGCGCAGGTCGAGTACCTCGACATCCAGCCCCTCTTCGGCCAGCTCCTGGGCCGCCAGGTAGCCGCGCTGCACCAGCGCACCATACGTGACCAGCGTCACGTCCGCGCCCGGGCGCACGATGCGCGCCCGGCCGAACGGCACGGTGTAGTCGGGGCCCGGGTAGGGCTCCTTGGCGTAGGGCTGGCGGTAGAGGTGCTTGTGCTCCAGGAACAGCACCGGGTCGTCCGAGCGCAGCGCCGTGCGCATGAGGCCCGCGGCGTCGCTCGCGCAACTCGGCAGCACCACGCGCAGTCCGGGGCAGTGCGCGAAGATGCTCTCGCCGCACTGGCTGTGGTACGGCGCACCGCCGCCCAGGTAGCCGCCGTAGGCGGTGCGGATGATGACCGGGCTGCTCCACGCGTTGTTGGACCGGTAGCGCATGTAGCACAGCTCGTCGCGGATCTGCATCATCGCCGGCCAGATGTAGTCGAAGAACTGGATCTCCACGACCGGCTTCCAGCCGAGTGTCGCGAGCCCGATGGCGCGGCCCACGATGTTGGCCTCGGCGAGCGGCGAGTTGTACACGCGCTTGCCGCCGAACTGCTTCTGCAGCCCCCACGTGACGCCGAACACCCCGCCCTTGCCCTTCAAGTCGTCCAGCACCTCTTCATGCGAGGCGTCGGCCACGTCCTCGCCGAACATGATGATGCGGGCATTGCGTTTCATCTCGTCGCGGAGCGTGTAGTTGATGCTCTGGAGGATCGTCTCGGGCTGGCCCTTGGGATCGGGCTTGGGAGCCGAGACGAAACGGTCCGACGCCGGATCCACGTCGGGCGAGAACACGTACGCCGTCGCCGTGTGAGCGGGCGGCTGCGGCGAGGTTTGCGCGGACTCGGACGCGGAGCGGATGCTGGTGGCCACCTCGGCGTGCAGCTTCTCGAGCGCCGCCTCGGTGAGCACGCCTTCCTTCACCAGGAAGCGAGCGAACACGCGCAGGCAGTCGGCATCCGCCTCGGCCTCACGCAGGGCCTTGGGCTTGTACTTGCTCTCGTCGTCCGACATGGAGTGCGAATACGGCCGCGTGACCTTGGCGCGCACGAACGCCGGGCCCTTGCGAGCGCGACACCAGGCGACGGCCTCCTGCAGCACCTGGAACGAGGCGACCGGGTCGTTGCCGTCCACCTCCTCGACCCAGAACAGGTTCGGGAAGTCTTTCACCAGCAGCGCCACATTGCCGCCCGCGGTCTGCACATCCACCGGCACCGAAATGGCGTAGCCGTTGTCCTCGACCAGGAACAGCACCGGGAGCTTGAGGCAGCACGCCGAGTTCAGTGCCTCCCAGAACTCGCCCTCGCTCGTGGCGCCGTCGCCGGTGGAGACGTAGACCACCTCGTCGCCCTTGGCCTTGCCCTTGAGCTCGGGGTACTCACCCTCGAGGTCCTTGTACTTCACCAGCGCCTCGGCAGCACCCACGGCCTGCAGGAACTGTGTGCCGGTCGGGCTCGACTGCGACACGATGTTGAGCTTGCGGTGGCCCCAGTGGCTCGGCATCTGCCGGCCGCCCGAGTTCGGGTCCTCGGCCGAGCCCACCGACGACAGCAGCATCTCCTTGACCGTCATGCCCAGCTGCAGGCACAGCGCGCGGTCGCGGTAGTAGGGGTAGAAGTAGTCGTGCCCGGGCTTGAGCGCCTTCGCCGCCGCGACCAGCACGCCCTCGTGGCCGGCGCCCGAGATCTGGAAGAAGACGAGGTTCAGCTTCTTGAGCCGGATCTCCTCGTCGTCGGTGCGCCGGGACGTGACCATGTTGCGGTAGAGCCCGATCAGGTCCTCGGGGCTCAGACCGCCCCAGCGGGCGGGCGTGGCGGCGGGCTTGACGGTGGCCATGGCAAGGTTCTCCCGGAACGGCGCGAAGTGTTCTCCGCCTGAATCTACCGGACTGCCGGAGCGCCCGGCAACCGACTGCGTTGCAGCCTCGTTCCCCGCGCCCAAGGTCCGCTCCTTCGGCGTTCCGTGTGCGCCCCGCGGTTCAGCGCGCCTCGCTGGCGAGTCCCTCGACGAGGAAGCGGCTGCGTCCATCGCCCGGCCAGCGGGCCACGAAGGCCTTCGCGAGCCGGGTGGCCTCGACGGTTCGGTCTTGACCTGCGATCGCGAACAGGAAGCCGTATGCCGCGTCCGCCGAGGTGTCGCCGAGCGCGAGCGCGCGCCGGAAGCTCGTCTCCGCCGGAGTCCATCGTTCGGCTTCCAGGAACATCCCTCCCAGTCGCCGGTGCGCTTCGGCATGCCGTCCAAGGTGCAGCAGCGTGCCATCGTTATCGTAGAAGAACGCCGACGCCTGCTCCCACTCCTCCGGGATCCGCTCCGCGAATCCCAACTGCCGCAGTCCCGGGAGGAAAAGGCGAAGCGTCTCCCCTTCGCGCAGCGCGCCGGCCAGCGGCACGTAACTGGACACCCCGGACGCGGAGCTTGTGTCGCCCGTGAGCGTCTGGCGCACGCGCGGGAATGGATTCACGAAGTAGATGGAATCTGGCGCCGTCAGGCCGGCCTGTCGGATCCCCGCCATGCTGTTCCGGACCAGGAGGCTCTCCCGCACGGTCCGGTCGATCGGCAGACCATTCCTCTCCGTCCGCCCACGGAAGTCGAGATCCTGCAGAACCACACCCGCGTACAGCACCGCCCCGACGGCGAGCGCGGCAACCGTCCAACGACCTGGCCACCGCTCCTGTGCCCTCGCGGCCAGACTCGCCATGCACCAGCAGGCCCCGGCCCAAGGCACGTAGAGGTAGTAGAGGTAGGAGTGGGCGGTGAGCGGCAGCACGAGCGCCAGCAGTGCGAGGAACCAGACGGCCCCGACCGCCTCGGCTCGGCGCCATCGTCGCGCCGTCAGGGTGATCGCCGTGACGATCACGACGGTGATGCCGATGCCGATGAGCGACAGCGACCCGGCCGCCGCCGCCACTCGGTCCGGGATGGGATCGCGCAGGTCGAACGCCCATCGCACGTAGTGAAGGAGGTGGTGAATCAGCCACGTCGGTGACAGGTTCACGCCGTAGGCGGCGCCACCGAGGTACGCGCCGCCCCGGGCCTGCGCGAGCAGGACGATGGCGAAGGCCGCCGCAACGGTGACCTGCGGCAGGAGCCCGAGCAGCACGCGGCCCAACCGCCCGCGAAAGTCCCCGCCGTCCCACTCCCACCGCGCGGCCAGCATGGGGAGGATCGCGAGGATTGCGACCTCCTTCGAAAGGATCGCCAGCGCGAACGATGCCGCGCTCGCCCAGGATCGGCCGCGCCACCGGCCGCGAGCCGGCACCGGGATGAGCGCCAGCGCGCCCAGCGCGAACACCCCCGCCATCAACTCCCCGATGCCCGACGCCGAGTGAAGCGGCGTGAACGCAACCACCGAGACACCGAACAAGAGGGCGGCGAGTCCCGCCGCGGGCCTGCCGCCAAGGAGGCGGAGTCCGCAGCGATACACGAGCGTCGTGGCGACGAGGTGCAGGATCAGCCGCACCGCGTTGTAGGGCAGCGCATCGAGTCCGAACAGGCGGTACTGGAGCTTCCAGGCGAGCGGACCCGAGAGTAGGCGCGTCCATCCCCCCGGGGACGGGACCAGTCCCGCGGCGCGAGACAGGAACGTGATGTCATCGCCCGCGAAGCCCATGCCGAGCGCAGGCAGGAACGCCCAGACCGTGAGCAGCAGCGGCGCGGCGAGCAGCAGCGCGTGCGCGCGCGCCCGATCGGAGCGTGAGCCGGGACCCGCTTTAGCCGGGCTCGTGACGCGCGGGCCCGGGGCAGCAGGCCGCGGCGCGGATCCAGAGCGCTTGCGCGCGGGCTTCACCGGCCCTTCCGCTTCCGCAGGGCGGCGAGGTTCTGCTCGATCCACTTGCGTTCATCGGCCGCCAACCCGGGCTTGAGCAAGCCCTCGAGGATGGCGATGGCGTCGGCCTCACGGCCCTCTCGCGCCAGCTGAACCGCCTCCTGCCCGCGCCAGCGCACCTGCATGCGCTGCGCCATGGCGCGCGACTGGTCGCGCATCGAATCGCTGGCCGCCGCACGCTCCGCGCGCTGGAACGCCTCCGCCGCTTCGCGCGGTCGTTGCGCGTTGGCCAGTTCGACGCCCGCGTTGAACTCGCGTGCGGCGGCGTTGTCCGCGTCGACCACCCCGCGCGCGCGGCGGTACGCATCGAGTCGTGCCTGGAACTCGTCGGCATCCTTCTCGAGCTCCTGGTCCCCGCTCACTTCGCGGCGCGTCGCGCGCAGCATCGAGTCCGCACGCTCGTATCGCCCGGCTTCGATCAGCTTGTTCACCTCGATCACGTCCCCGGCGTAGAGCGCACGCCGCACCGACTTGCGTTCGGCCACGGTCGCGTGGCTGGAGAACCAGCGTTCGGCAAGCAGCCGAGCTTCGCTCCGCCGGCCGGTGAGCGAGGCGAGCGCGACGCGGTCCAGCCGCACGTCGCTGCGACCGGGCAGTGCCTCCTCCGCCATCAGGCCATATTGGTAACCCGGCTCGGGGTCGTCGCCCGGTTCCACGACCCACGTGCGCGCCAGCAGGGCCACCAGTTCCGGGTCGTTCGGCTCGGCCTTGCGCGCCCGCGCCAGGGCTTCTCGTAACGTCGCGACCATGGGTGCACGCGTGGGGTGCTCGCCGAGCGCGTGCGCCACCTGCAGCCACTCCGTGGTGGCGAGTTGTGTGGCCGGCACCGAGATGGGCTCCTGTCGCAGCGCGCGCGTGAAGCGCACGCGCGCCGAGTCCGGCCGTCCGGCCAATAGCTCGAGCCAGCCGAGACCGGCGAGCGCTTCGGGTTGCCGCGGGTCGAGCCCGGCGGCACGGCTCAGGTGCTCGCGGGCGAGTTCGCGTTGCGGCGGCTCGTGCGCGAGCAGCGCGTTCCCGAGAGTGGCGAGGACTGCTGCGGGCGGAGTGGCGCGCACGTCGAAGCGCGCGCTCGCCGCCCCCTTCGTGAGTCGCCATTCGTGCGCGGCATGACTCGGCCGCTGGATGTACGAACCCAGCCGCTCCAGCAGTGCGGTCTCGCTCCCGAACGCCCGCGCGAACGCGTCGGCGAACGTCTCGCCAGCGCGGAACTCTTGCAGACAGCGTTCGAGTCGCACGCGGTCCGCGTCGGAGGTGAGCAGCAGGTGCACCAGCGCCCATGACTGGGCGTAGAACGTGCCGCGACGGTCCCCTTCGTGATAGTCGGACGAGCCCTGTTCGATCCGGAACAGCCGGTCGAGTGGCATCAGGTCATTGCGCTCGAGCCATTCGAGGTGGGACGAGACGGGTGTGCCCGCGATGGCGATGCCATCCTCGACCCGGAATGTGCTCCAGTACTCCGACAGACCCTCGTTGAGCCACAGCGGCAACTCCGGCATCGAGGCTTCGAGCAGCGCGTGCGTGTACTCGTGCTGCGCCACCGCCAGCGTGCGCCCGGGCCGGTCGGCGAACAGGATCCGGCGGCGGTCGGAGCCGGGCATGAAGTAGCCGCCGAGTTCATCGCTCAGGCCACGCCAGCGCGGGGCGTACGCGCGGAACAGGTCGAAGTCGCGGAACACGATCACCTGCACGGGCGCCATGTCCACGACCAGGCCGGGTGCCGCCACCGCGACGGCCGCGTGCAGGTAGGCGAGCTGGTGCGCGATCCGCTCCCCCACCTCGCGCCCGGCGTCGGTCACCACCTGCACCTGCGTGCCGCGCACGGCCACCCACTTGTGTGCGGCCACCTCGTCAGCCGGCGCAGCGAACGAGGGCCGCGCCGCCGCGACCGATAGCACGGCCAACGCGACTGCGAATCGCCGAACCCCGCGCCGCGCCGGCATCACCTCGCGCTCAATAGCCGAGCGCGCAACCGTCCTTGCGGCGCTCGGTGGCTCCCGAGTACACGCCCGTCTTGGGATCCCGCCACACCGCCTGGTAGCCGCCGTACGCTCCCACGGACTCGCTCGCCAGCTTGTGACCCCGGCGCGCCAGCTCCGCGAGCACGTCGGCGGGCAGGCCGTCCTCGATGTGCAGCACGCCGCCGTCGGTCATGACCGTCCCGGTCGGCTCGCTCGAACCGCTGTGGTGGAAGCGGATCGCATCCCCTGCCTCCTGCAGGTTCATGCCGAAGTCCACGAGGTTCACCACCACCTGCGCATGCCCCTGGGGCTGCATGTCACCGCCCATCAGGCCGAACGCCATCACCGGGGCGCCGTCCTTGGTGATGAACGCGGGGATGATGGTGTGGAACGGACGCTTGCCCGGCGCGTACGAGTTGGGCTTGCCGGGCTTCAGGTCGAACAGGTTGCCGCGGTCCTGGATGCCGAACCCGAGCGCCGGGATGCAGTAGCCGCTGCCGAAGCCCGTGTAGTTGCTCTGGATCAGCGACACCATCATGCCGTTCGCGTCGGCCGCGCACAGGTACGTCGTCTCGCGGCGGTTCAAGGCCGTGGGCTCGCCGGGCAGGTCGGTCGTGGCCGCCTGCTTCATGTCGATGAGCGCGGCGCGCTGCTTGGCGTACGGCTTACCGATCAACTCGGAGACGGGGATCTTCACGAACTCGGGGTCGGCGTAGTAACGCGCGCGGTCGGCGAATGCGACCTTCTTCGCTTCGGTGAACACGTGCCAGTAGTCGGCGGAGCCGCGACCCATGGCCTTCAGGTCGAAGTTCTCGAGGATGTTCAACAGCTGCAGCGCGGCGATCCCCTGCCCCGGCGGCGGCAGCTCCCACACGCTGTAGCCGCGGTAGTCGGTGCTCACCGGGTCGACCCACTCGGAGCGGTGCTTCGCGAAGTCCTCGAGCGTGAAGTACCCGCCCACCTGCTTCGAGTACTTGACGAACTCCTCGGCGATCGCCCCCTTGTAGTAGGCGTCGCGGCCCTTCTCGCCGATGAGCTTGAGCGACTTGGAGAGCGCCGGATTGCGGAAGATCTCGCCCTCGGCCGGCGTGCGACCTCCGGGCATGAACACGTCGGCGAAGCCCGGCTTGTCCTTGAATCGCGTCACCGAGCGCGCCCAGTCGCCGGCGATGACCGGCGAGACCGGGAAGCCCTCGTCCGCGAACTTGACCGCGGGAGCCAGGTCGCGCGCGAGCGGCAGCTTGCCGAACTTCGCGTGCAGTTCGGCCCAGCCGTCCACACAACCCGGCACGCTCCACGAGAACGGCGAGTAGAGCGGGATCGTCCCGTCCGGCTCGGGCTTGATCTGCGACGCCTGCAGCCCGAGGGGCGAGCGGCCGCAGGCGTTGAGCCCATACAACTTCTTGGTCTTGGGATCCCACACGATCGCGAACAGGTCGCCGCCGATGCCGTTGGCGGTGGGTTCCATCAGCCCCAGGCACGCGTTGATGGCGATCGCGGCGTCCACCGCGCTGCCGCCTGCTTTCAGCACCTCGAGCCCGGCCTGTGCCGCGAGCGGCTGCGCGCACGCCACCATGCCGTGCTGGCCATAGACCACCGAACGCGTGGCGAGCCCGCGGCCGGTGCCGGGCGTGCCGGCGAACGCGTCGAACTCGGGGGACACCCCGCTCATCGCGAGGCCTGCGAGGAGCACGAGGACAGCGGTGGTGCGGGAGCGGGACATGGCGGCTCCTGGGAAAGGGGGACGTTCGCGGACATGTGCAGTCACACTACGCCTGCGCGACCGGGCCTCGCAACGACTCCGCGGGCGAGACGCGCGGCCGCGCGGGCCAGCCCCGAGCGAGGTTTGTGGGGCCGCGGACGGCGCTCCTATACTCGCCGCTCACGTTCCCTCCACCTGCCCGGCCGCATCACGGCCCGACTCCCCGACTCCGCCGCGCCCGGGATTGCATGCCTGCCGCCCGGCCCGTGTCCCGAATGAGGAGCACCCCATGGCCCGCTTCACCGGTGTGGACTTCTACGAGATCGACTCGCTCCTGCACGAGGACGAGATCCAGATCCGCGACCACGTGCGCGGCTGGGTCGAGGACCGGTTCCTGCCGCTCATCGAGGATGCCTACGAGAAGGCCTACTTCCCGCGTGACATCATCCCCGAGGTGGCCGAGATGGGCCTGTTGGGCGCGAGCCTGCCGGAGAAGTACGGCTGCGCGGGCGTGTCGTCGACCGCGTATGGCCTGGCCATGCAGGAACTCGAGCGCGGCGACTCCGGCTTGCGCTCGTTCGCCTCGGTGCAGGGCTCGCTCGTCATGTACCCGATCTACGAGTACGGCACCGAGGAGCAGCGCATGAAGTACCTGCCCCGGCTCGCGAAGGGCGAGCTCATCGGCTGCTTCGGGCTCACCGAGCCCGACTTCGGCAGCGATCCCGGTGGCATGATCACACGCGCGAAGAAGGTGGACGGCGGATACGTGCTCAATGGCGCCAAGATGTGGATCACGAACGGCACCGTGGCGGACATCGCCATCGTCTGGGCCAAGCTGAAGGATGAGGAGAAGGGGCGCGAGGTGATCCGCGGCTTCATCGTGGACACGAAGACCAAGGGCTTCTCGGCTCCCGAGCAGAAGCGCAAGCACTCGTTGCGCGCTTCGGTGACGAGCGAGCTGATCCTCCAGGACGTGCACGTGCCGGACGATGCGCTGCTCCCGAATGTCTCGGGGCTCAAGGGCCCGCTCGGCTGCCTCACGCAGGCGCGATTCGGCATCGCGTTCGGCGTCGTCGGCGCCGCGATGGCCTGCATGCATTCGGCCGCCGAGTACTCGAAGAGCCGGATCATGTTCGGCCGCCCCATCGGCCAGTTCCAGCTCGTGCAGGCGAAGCTCGCCGTGATGCTCACCGAGATCACGAAAGCACAGCTGCTGTGCGTGCAGCTCGGCCGCATGAAGGAGCGGGGCACGATGAAGGCCGAGCAGGTCTCGCTGGCCAAGCGAAACAACTGTGAGATCGCGCTGCAGATCGCGCGCGAGTCTCGCGACGTGCTCGGTGCCAACGGCATCACCGCCGAGTACCCGGTCATGCGCCACATGTGCAACCTCGAGTCCGTCTACACGTACGAGGGCACGCACAACATCCACACGCTGGTGCTGGGCGAGGCCGTCACCGGGTTGCCCGCCTACCGCTGAACCTCGCGATCCACGCGAGCGACCCGGGCCAACTGGCTCGGGTCGCTCGTTTTAGGGGGCTGCGACCCTGACCCGTGCGGAGCGAGACTCGACTCTCGCCGGGCTTCAGCGGAATCGGATCTGGGCCGATGACTGTAGAGAGTCCCCGGCCCTGCGGGGCCCTCCCGTCCACCGAGGATGCGATGCCCGCCAACGCTTCGCCCGAACCGATCCGCCCCGCGCTGCGGCCTCGCATCGGCCTGCGCCTCAAGATCCTCGTGGTCACGGCGCTGCCGTTGCTCGCCCTCGCGGGCACGATGCTGTGGTTCGTGGATCGCGGCCTGCGCGTGCGCAGCGAAGAGGCGATCACCGGCGACCTGCGCCGCGCTGCGGACGTGTTCGAGAACATGCTCGCGGCGAGTGCCAACGAGCTGATGGTGACGAGCGCGGTGATCGTCCGTGACCCACGCTTCTTCTCGGTCCTCGAGATCCCGCACCGGCCGAACGACCGCCAGTTCCTCGCCACGGTCGCGGGGGTCGCCCAGGACTTCCAGCGCATCGCGCACCCCGACGTGTTCGAGGTCGTGGACCAGCGCGGTCATGTGGCCGCCTCGGTGGGCCGGATCACGCTGAGCAAGGTGCGAGCGATGCTCGTGAAGTCCGCGCTCGCCGGCCGTTCGGAACAACGTGCGATCGTACAGCGAGGGGCTCACATCCTGCTCTCCGGCACGCCCGTCGTCGCCGACGGCCGGGTGGTCGGTGCGCTGTTGCTGGGCCGCGAGGTCAGCGGCGCGATGGCGGCGCGCCTGCGCGAACTCACCAACGCCGAGGTCACGTTCCTGTCGAACCAGTCCATCACGCGCACGACGCTCGATCAGCGCGATGAACTGGATGTCGCACGGCTCGTGGCCGCGCGTTCGCCGAACGGCACGGCCGATCCGGTGCGCATCTCGGGCTGGATCGCTTACTGCCGCCCCCTGCCGATGGCACTCGAGGGCCTCGGCCAGTCCTACCTGCTGCAACGCTCACTCAGCTCCGAGACCGCGTTCCTCCGTTCGGTACGCGTGCAACTGTTCGAACTGGGCCTGCTGTTGCTGGCCGCAGTGGCACTGGCGACGCTGTTCATCGCGGCGCACATCACGCGACCCATCCGGCAGATGGTCGCGGCCGCCTCGGCCATGGAGAAGGGCGAATGGGACGCCCCGCTCGACCGCGACCGTGCCGACGAGATGGGGTTCCTGGCCTCGCGGTTCGACGACATGCGGCGGCGGCAGCGGAACTACGTGCGCAGTCTCCAGGAGGTCGCCCAAGCCAAGAGCGAGTTCATCGCGGTGGCGTCACACGAGCTGCGCACGCCGATCAGCATCATCCGCGGCTGGGAGGACCTGTTGCGCAGCGGCCTCGTCCGGCAGGGCACCTCCAAGTTCACCGACGGCCTGGACGCGATCCATCGCGCCTGCCAGTCGCTCGAGAAGATCGCCATCTCGGCCACGCGCATGGCGCAGAGCGACGACGGCAACGGGCTGACTTCGCCCATCACGTGCGAGGTCGAACCGCTGCTCGTGGATGCCTTGCGCGAGGCCGCCACCGCCGCGCCCGACCGTCACGTCACGCTGTCGCACGAGGTGCACCCCGACGCACGCACCGCGATCCTGGACCGCGGCCAGGTGCTGCACGCCGTGGACGCGCTGGTCCGGAACGGCATCCGCTTCACGCCGGACGGCGGCTCGGTGGTCGTGCGAGCGTTCGTGCGCGAGGAGGACTTCGGCATCGAGGTGCGCGACACGGGCATCGGCATGTCGGAGGAGGCCCGCAAGCGCCTGTTCGACGACGATTACGTCATGCACGACTCCAAGCACCATCGCACGCCCACCGGACTGGAGTTCAACGTGGCCGGTATGGGATTCGGCCTGGAGCTGGTGCGCCGCGTCGTGGAAGGCCACGGCGGGCAGCTCATGGTGGATGGTCACGAGGGCCGCGGCAGCGCGTTCACGATGATCTTCCCGGGCGCGCGCGTGCACCCGCTGAGCCTGCGACTCGCGGCCTGACGCGCCGGCGCCGTGCACCGGGCGCCCGAGTCGACTAACGTGGGCGCATGACGCAGCAGCGAATGCGACGCGACTACACGGGGCTGCCGCTCGTCGAGTCGCGTGCCCCCAAGGACCCACTCGACCTGTTCCATCGCTGGCTTGCCGCGGCGTTCCGCGCGGGCGTGACGGAGCCCAACGCCATGACCCTCGCCACCGTGGACGGGCGTGGACGGCCACGCGCGCGCATGCTGCTCATGAAGGCAGCCGACGAGCGCGGCTTCACGTTCTATACGAACCAGGCGAGTGCGAAGGGCCACGAGCTGGCGGCGCATCCCGACGCCGCCATGGTGTTCTGGTGGCCTCGGCTCCACCGCTCGGTGCGCATCGAGGGCAGGGTGCGCCCGGTGAGCGCGCGTGAGGCCGACGCCTACTTCGCCACGCGCCCGCGCGGGGCACAGCTCGGCGCCTGGACCAGTCCGCAGAGCCGCGTGCTCCCCTCGCGATTCGCACTGGATCGCTCACACGCGCGTACGCTCGCTCGCTTCGCGCACGGCCCCGTGCCACGGCCGCCACATTGGGGCGGCTATCGCCTGCGCGCCCGAGTGATCGAGTTCTGGCAGGGACGCCCCGACCGGCTGCACGACCGGCTGCGCTACCTGCGCCGCCCGGGTGGCTGGAAGCTGGAGCGGCTGGCGCCCTAGCCCGATTTCGCTGGGGACGGGCTTGACCCGCGGCACAGGGCGGGCTTTCCTGTCGGCTCGCCCCGTACGCAGCGCAGCTCGCGCCGGCGACCGGATGCGATCGCACGGCTGGAACCGGCCGCGCCCGGACCTCGCGATCCGGGTGGGCACGTGGTCCCGATTCGCGAGTCAGCTGGAGCCGTGCCGCGCCGGCATGGACTCCCTTGGAGGCCCGAATGCCGGTCTGGTTGGAGCGTCTCCTCCCCATCGTCGGACTGCTGGTCGCCGTGGCCATCGTCCTGCGGCGACTGCCGAAGGTCGAGCTGGGTCACTCCCCGGAGTTCCAGCGCCGTCGAGTGCTCAACTGGCTGCCGCTGGGCCTGACCTACGCGTTCCTCTATTTCGGCCGCTACAACCTGTCCGCGATCGCCGGCGAGCTCGACAAGGCGGGCCTGTTGTCGAAGGCCCAGTTCAACGAGATCGACGCCTACGGTGCCTGGGTGTACGGCTTCGGCTTCCTCATCAACGGCCCGCTCACCGACCGCTTCGGCGGCCGCGCGACGATGCTGCTGGCCACGGCCGGCTCCGCGATCGTGAACTTCCTGATGGCGACCAGCTTCCGCGCCGTCTCGCCGGGAGCCGACGGCGGTGACCTGCGCCAGTCCCTGCTCGTGCTCAATGCCATCAACATGTACTTCCAGAGCTTCGGCGCGGTGAGCATCGTCAAGGTGAACGCGCCCTGGTTCCACGTGCGCGAGCGCGGCGTCCTGGGCGGACTGTTCGGCATCCTGATCTCGCTCGGGCTCTACTTCTCGTACGACTGGTCGCTGATGCTCGAGAAGGCATTCGGCTACGCCATGGCGTTCTGGGTGCCGGGAGGCGTGCTCGCCGCCTGCGTGCTCGTGACGTTCTTCTTCGTACGCGACTCGCCGGCACAAGCGGGCTTCAAGGATTTCGACACCGGGGACGCCACGTCGGGTCAGGTCGGGACGATGAAGCTGGGCCAGGTGGTGCAGCGGATGTTCTCGCAGCGCGTCATCTGGATCATCGTCGCGATCGAGTTCTGCTCGGGGTTCCTGCGTCAAGCCGTCATGAAGCAGTACCGCCTGTATGCCAAGTCGGTGGACGACACAGGCTTCGTGTACGACAACTGGGGGATGCTGTTGTGCATCGCCGGCATCCTGGGCGGTGTATTCGCGGGCTTTATCTCGGACCATGTCTTCGGCAGCCGCAGGGGTCCGGTGTCGGCCGTGCTCTACGCGGGCATGCTGGTCGGCACGATCGTCGCCTTCTACTCACTCGGCGGGCCGGGGCTGGCGTGGGCGGTGATCTTCATGTCGCTGTGCGTCATCGGCGTGCACGGCATGCTCTCGGGCACCGCTTCGATGGACTTCGGCGGCACCAAGAACGCGGGCGTGGTGACGGGCATCATCGACGGGTTCGTCTACCTGGGCACCGGCGTGCAGGCGTTCTACTACGGCCGCTCGCTGCCGAAGGGGCCGGCGGCGGCGGATCCCGCCAACTGGGCGGTGTGGCCGGGTGCGATGCTCCCGGTCGCCGCGATCGGGCTGGTGCTGTGCCTGACCATCTGGAACGCGCGGCCGAAACCCAACGCGGGGCATTGAGCCGCGGTCGGGTCCACGAGCGAGGTCCTTCTCCGATCCTTGCTCGTGGACCCGAGTGAGCAGCGTGTCAGTCGAGGACGACCACCCGCTTCGTCATGGTGCGGCCTGCCGCCGCTGAGGCACGCAGCACGTAGACACCGGCCCGCAGTCGCGTAGCGCCTCCGAGCAGGATCGATCGCTCCCCAGCCGTCCCCGGCTCCAGCGTCTGGCGCTCCACTTCGCGGCCCGAAACGTCGAACAGTCGTATGTCGGCGCTGACGTTCGCGGGGACCGATAGCGTGAACGAGATCTTACCGCCCGGGCTGGGGTTCAATACGCGTCCCGTGAACGAGAGTGCGACGGCCAGCGGCTCGAGCCAGGCTTCACCCAGGAACGTCTCGGCTTCACCGCCATCGACGATGCCCAACCGATAGCCGTAGCGGGTGCCGTCTTCGGCGGTGCGGTCCTCGAACGTCAGGAACCCGCTCCCATCGGCGTACACGGTGCCCAACGAAACCCAGTCCGTAGCCTCCGAGCGACGATAGACGCTCGCCATGAGCCCCGAGTTGCCGCCGGAGTACCAGACGATTCGCGCCAGCCCCGCAGCGCGGAACGCCTGATAGAAGCTCGCGAGGGTGGCCACCGGCCGGTCGGGCGAGACCGCCACGAAGCGGCTCTGGTTCCCGTGGATATCCACGGCAGTCAGCTTGTAGTAGTGATTGCCCGGAATATCGACGTAGGTGGTCTCCGACGTGGTGGCGATGAGGTTCGCCGCCGACGGCACGAACAACGCGTCCTGACCGCGGTGCAGCCGGTAGCCGTGCAGGTCCGGCAACTCCCTTCCCCGCCAGTGCAGCGTGTTGCTCGCAGGGCCGTAGACCACGGTCAGGGGTGCCGGAGCCGGAGGCGCGAGGTCATCCACCGAGTAGCCGCTGTCGGGGCTCGAGTTGTAGAACACGAACGGGTCGGCGGTGAGCGCCTGCACGAAGAACGCGGTGTAGGGAATACCACTCTCGGTCGAGTCCCGGAGCGTGGGAGCCGCGTATGCGTACCCCTGGAGAAACGCTGCGGGCAGCTCCACGAGGCTCTCCCAGAATTCCAGCGGTCCCGCCGCGGTAGTCGCCCAGGCGGTCACCGAGCCCAGCGGCGCCGGCGCGGTCAACGATCCGATCGCCGATTCTTGCGGAGCGCGCCTCCACACCCTGTACCCGGTGATACGACGATAGTGTGCCTGGTCGAAGTCGCTTGCGCGCCAACGCAGCATCACCTTCCCGCCCTGATCGCCGCGGACATCCGAAACGGAGAGCAGCCGCGGACGCGGGTCGTCGGCGAGTCGTATGAACTCGGCGGGGCCGACTCCCGCCCCGAAAGCATTGACCACGTGGACGGGCCCGCTGCTGGCCAGCGAATCGACCGTGGCCATCAATGTGCCGTCGTCCACGATCGAGAAACCCGCCGAGCCCGTGCCACCGAAGCGCACCGCGGTGGCGCCCGCGAAGTGAATCCCATGGATCGTGATGACGTCGCCGGCTCTTCCGGAGTCAGGCTCCACGGAGGTCGCGACCGCCCGCAGGCCCACGAGGAAG
>Ga0075429_100002741_pt1 | contig 14881 bp, 11 predicted proteins | sample RhiMetdeltSRZDD3_FD_75295 | JGI IMG/M metagenome (GOLD analysis project Ga0075429, IMG submission 75295) | Populus rhizosphere microbial communities from Tennessee, USA - Rhizosphere MetaG P. deltoides SRZDD3 | ecosystem: Host-associated > Plants > Roots > Rhizosphere > Soil | place: USA... | reverse complement strand
ACCATACAGAAGACGATGAGCGCAAGCCAGGCCGAGCGTGAGAAAGTCAGTGCAAGAACCGAAACACCAGGGATAAGCAAGAGGAGGCCGGGGTGAATTGGTCTTTCATGGCGCAGGAAGAGTGCAACAGGCCCAAGCAAGAGGATCAGTGCGAATCCACCCAGGATATTCGGATGTGGCATGGTGCCATATGCCCGAAGAAATGATTCGCCACCCGGCAACTGTACTACGCCCGCGCCGCGCACCGAGGGGTCAAGCGATCCCGGCCAGTTCAACTGCAGCGGCGCAAGGAACGCCGTGGATTGATTCATAAATCCGACGATGCCTGCGATGACCTGGACGCTCAATGCAGCGCAAAACCCCAGCACGACAAACCTCCAGGCTTGCGGCCAATCGTCGAGAGACAGGATAAAAATGAAAATGAGCCAAACTTGCAGAGAGACATAGAGAGAGGTGCGCCAATCTCTTGACCAGAAAACGCTGACGAGCGTCAAGAGGCAGAAGGCAAGAGGAAGAAAGAGAGAAGAGGGAAAGGCAACGCCGCGATAAGTTTTTACAACTAACCACAGGATGACCGCCAACAACACCAGTCCGTCCACCAGGAAGAAGAGCGCGTCGGTGTAGATAAAGTAAACACGATCATGATTAAATTGACTGATCGTCTGGAAATACCAGAAGGAGAGCCCTGGCGGAATCAAGGCAACCACGAAGTAGTAAATTGAGCGCAATGCCTTTTCGGCTTGTATCGGCCAAACGCGCAGGCACCCAAGAGATAAACTGGTGATCAATGAAAGAATGGGCAGCGTTCCCCAGGAAAATTCGGCTATCACATTTGCCGGTGGTCCCTCTGAAAGGGGCGGAAGTTTTGCATCGGGATTTTCCCAGACCTGTACGCCGTCTTTCAGCGTTTTGATCTTGACCCAACCATTTCTTTCCAAAACCGGGACATACTTCTGCACATTCACGAAACCCCATCGAACGCCGTGCTTGCCTGCCTTCTGCAGGATAGGGTCCAACTTGGAGAGTCCACCCGGGAACCAAAACGCTGTGTCGATCTGGCCAATGCCGCTCGAGCGGAGCTCCGGGAGCGTGCGCGCGGTGTGGTAGCTGCCATCGATGGTGGTGGCGGTTGTCAGTGTGGAAAGAAGCGCCAGCTGGTCTCCGAACCCAAAGGTCAGGTAGCGCCAGTCCGAACGGTCACCATAGTCCAGGAATTCCACAACTTGACGCATATCCACTGCGCCAGGCTGCAGCGGAAGAAAGGCAGTTATCAGTCCGACAATGAGCGAGAATATCGCAAGCGTAAGAAAGATCTTTGTCCGAGTCCCTCTCGAGCGACTGCGTCGAAAGAGTATAACGATCATCCCGAAAAAGGGGAGAAGGATGAGTGATGCCCAAAACGCGAAGCGGTCATACGTCAGCCATGCCCAGCCTTCCCCGAAGAAGAGACGGGGCAGGGGAGTGGTGTTGCCGAGTCCGAGGAGAAACAGCACGAAGAACGCGACACCGAGACTTATCAGTTGCTTCTTGCGCGCGAGGGAAAGCGCAGTAGGAATTACAACCGCCAGTGGTCCATAGACGGGCAGAAAAAAGAGTAAAGCCGCCAGAGGGTCTTTCAAAAAATTGTGACGTGAGGCATGGTCAATGGGTGTTTGAATCAATTGTGACCGGCCCCATTCCCAGAAGGGCCAGATCACAATTAACATGGCCAGTATAGAAAAGACGCCAAGGATGAGAAGCCGGATTGTCAGTGTCTGCCAGGTCATAAACCGGCTGAGGAGCACATGAGCCGCAATTGCCAGGACTAGCCAGGGAAGAAGCAATAAGGTGGCGTGATGGAACGCCATGACGGTGGCCAGGAGAGAGATTGTGAGAGCGCCATTGAGCACGCCGCCATCCCGGAAATATCGATCCAATGCCGCCATACTCAAGAGGGCTATCACCGCGGCTGCCAGTGTCGGCAACTGGCCGAAGATATGCGCCGTCAGATATACCGAGGGCAGGAAGGCAGCGCCGAGCGCCGCATAGCCTGCACTCGATCTGCCCACGAAGATTCGCGCGAAGGCATAGGCGGCGAGTGGGAGGAGAGTCACCGTCGCCCAAAGGACCAGCGCAAAGGCGGCATCAATACCGGTAACATGACTCAACGCACCAATGAGCTGATGAACGAGCGGGGGATACGAATTGACCTGGAAACCTGTATACCAGCGCGGATCCCACAACGACCACCAGTTCATGCGATAGTGATCGCCGAAGAACATATGGTTATAAGCGTCATAACTGATCCGGTAACGTCCGGCCAGGATCAATGCCCCATGCATGAGAAACGAAAATAGGACAGCGAGGCGCACCTTACGGGGAATCAATGGAGCTCCAGCAATGGAATGCGTTTGGTGCTCTGTCGTTTTTCCAAAGCATGGTTGAATGCTGTCACGTAGCGAAAGCAGGTGGCTTTCGGTCGCAGGTGCTGAATCGACTTATAGTTGTGTCTGGCCTGAGTCTTCCGGAGTTCAGGCGAATTGAGCAGCAGACGGATGGAGTCGCAGAGACTATCCAGATTGTTCTTTTCAAAAAATTGGATCTGAAGATTGTTTTCGATGGCCAGCTTTTTGGTCTCATCCAGATCAGACGCGACTACCGTTCGTCCCCATGTGGCGGCCTGTAACAGCACACTGGAAGACCCTGTAGCCGCCGTGTATGGCAAGACCACCATCTGCGAACGCCGAAATAGATCTTTCACATCATCTTCCATAACCTGCCCCAGCCAACGGATGCCCTGTGCGTTGCCATAGCGCTTCTTTAGCTCATCGGCATAATTGGGAAAGCGCGTGTGAGCGGTGCCAGCAATCGTCAGGCACAAGTGCGGAGTCTCTTTCCCTAATCTGGTAAAGGCTTCGATCAACAACTCCAAGCCTTTGTAGGGCGCAAGCGTGGTGAAGAATAACAACTCACACGAGTCGGTTTCCTCCAGCAGTTCGGGTTCGTGATACGCGCCAATGGGGATGTGGGCGCAATCCACGCCTCTTGCGGATAGCCATTCCGCGTAGTGCTGCATCGTCAGGCAGATCACATCCGCCTGCGTGGCGATGCGCGTCAGCAAACGGGCGCCGAGGGGAGCCAGAGCTCCGCCGGGCGCGTTCAAAGCGCGCAGGTCGGCGAGTTCCACAAGCTCATGCAGGGTGGCTACAGTAGGTACCATCCGGGCTGCGATCATGGGGGTTAGCAGGCCAGATACATTAAACAAAGGGGATTTACCAAATATGCTTGCCCCTAAATTGAACCAGATCAAATCGGGATGTAGCTGCTTGATGCGAGACAGAATTGCCTGCCGTGCCTGAATCGAATCGAGTTTCCAGCAGTAGTCGATTTCGGCGATGCCCAGGTGATTTGGTGTCTGGCAGCCCTGCCCCTGAGAGGCTCCTGCCAGAACCGTCAGGCGTGAAAATAGCCCTGAATTCGCCAGGGCACGAGTGAGATGATAGCCGTATTGTCCGATACCAGTAATGGAAGGAGGAAATGGACTGACAATGGCAAGGTGCATGAGACCGTTTGACAGAACCTTCTACAGGCTGTATAGTTCTATAATTAATACGCAAATTTTATCGTATTGGATGCCTGGTCCAAAGGACTGACCCATTTGTCCGCAGGATTGCTTCGCTAATGTTAGACGTATCTACTCATAAGCTCTTACATTCTATTTTTCATACTCTGCTCTACGCCGATGTGTTCGATTATCCATTGCGTGCGTCTGAAGTATACCGTTATCTGACTTCCACCAAGGCCACAATCGAAGAAGTGACCCGGGCCCTGTCTGACAACTCTCTCTTTTCTCAGAATGGGGAATTTTTCACCTTGCGCGGGAGAGAGGAACTTGTCAAGGTCAGAAAACGACGCGCACAGATCGCTGCACAACTGTGGCAGAAATCCACACGCTATACGCGAATCATTTCGTCTTTTCCCTTCGTGAGAATGGTCGCTGTGACCGGTTCTCTCGCCATGAATAACACTGACGAAGGCAAAGACGTGGATTTCATGATCGTCACGGCCCCGAACCATCTTTGGACGTGTCGCGCGTTATCCCTCCTGATCGCCCGGATCGCGAAGCTGGAAGGCATAAGCCTCTGCCCGAATTATCTCGTCACCACCAATGCGCTGGAGTTGAAAGAGCGGTCGCTCTATGTAGCGCATGAACTTGCACAAATGATCCCGCTCTCCGGCATGGAAATTTATGATCAGATGTGCTCTCTGAATCATTGGATGTATGATTATTTACCCAATGCCTCTGGCGCGCCTGAACTTCCGTATGCTGTGCAACCTGCACATGGACCAACCTTCATTCAAAAAATTCTCGAGTTCATCTTCAGCCTTCTGTTCGGTGCCTGGTTCGAAAAATGGGAGATGAGTAGAAAGCTGAAGCGATTATCTCGAGAACAGGCCCACAGTGTTGAATCCTATTTTTCTGCTGATGTATGCAAAGGCCACATCGATAGACACGGCAAGAACGTAGTGATGGCTTTGGCCACCCGTCTCTCAGACGGAAGCGTATCGCACCTGACCGATGGGGGAATCCCGTTAGAGCGGAAGCTGTTCTATATGGACCAGAGTCATTAAACATGGTGCGATGCACAAGCTGTGAGTTATGACGCAGATCCTCCTCGGTCAATCCTACTTTCTACGATTCGATCCCAAGCTCTGGGAAGCGATGCAGCCTTATCCGCCGCTGGGCACGTTATATGCGGCGAGCTATCTCCGCGAGCACGGGTATGAGGTCGCGCTGTTCGATGCAATGTTAGCTACAGCAGAAGAGGAATGGGCAGCGGCGCTGGACGAACACCAGCCGCAATATGCCATTCTGTACGAAGATAACTTTAATTATCTTTCCAAGATGTGTTTATTGCGGATGCGTGAAGCTGCCTTCAAGATGATAGAAATGGCGAAGTCGCGAGGTTGTACGGTGATCCTATGCGGCGCCGATGCAACGGATCATCACGGGATATATCTTGAAAAAGGTGCCGAGTATGTCTTGATTGGCGAGGGAGAAGAGACACTCATCGAATTGCTGGGTCACTTATCCGCCGGTGAGGATCCGGGTCAGATCCCCGGCCTTGCAACACCACGAACGCAATTCGTCAAACGCCGCCTGGATATTTCCGATCTCGATAAACTCCCTTTCCCAGCCTGGGACCTCGTGGATGTAGAGAAGTATCGCTCTGTCTGGTTGAAGCGGCATGGATATTTTTCGATGAACATGGTCACGACGCGTGGCTGCCCATTCCACTGCAACTGGTGCGCCAAGCCAATCTGGGGTCAGCGTTATCATTCGCGTTCCCCTGAAAATGTCGCTCGGGAAATGCAATGGTTGAAGGAAACCTATAGCCCCGATCATATCTGGTTCGCCGATGATATCCTGGGACTCAAACCTGGCTGGTTGCCACGCTTTGCGGATGCGGTTCACGCCCAGGGGAGCCTGATCCCGTTTAAATGCCTCAGCCGCGCTGACTTGTTAACCCGCATGGGCGAAGTCGATGCCCTAGCACGCGCCGGCGCGCGGACCGTCTGGATGGGTGCTGAGTCGGGCTCGCAGAAAATTCTCGACGCCATGGATAAGGGGACGCGCGTCGAGCAGATCCATGAAGCGGCGCGACGATTGAAGGGCGCCGGGATACGCGTCGGATTCTTTTTACAGTTTGGCTACCCGGGCGAGACGCGCGAAGATATCGAAAAAACGATCCAGCTGGTTCGCGATTGCGACCCCGATGATATCGGCATCTCAGTTTCGTATCCCATGCCGGGGACGAAGTTTTACGAAGCCGTGCGCGAGCAATTGGGAGAAAAACGCAACTGGCAAGACTCACAGGATTTGGCGATGCTCTACCAGGGTCCATTCTCGACCGAGTTTTACCGCAAATTGCACAGCGTGGTTCATAAGGAATTTCGGGCGCGCAAAGCCTGGAAGTCATTAAAGAGCATGCGGAACGTGGCGCGACTAGGATATAACCTGCTCAGCTTGCCTGTGGCCCGAATGCAGCTTGCTCAACTTGCCGCTTCTCAGAAGGCGGCGTGGATGCCCCCGCACATGCCTCACGAAGCCGCAGCCACTCCCACCCCGCAAGAGGAGCAATGAGCCAGGTCCCTGTGGATACCATCGCGGAAGCCTTTTCCCGTACCGCCGAAAAATATGATTCGTTCGCGCAGGATCACCCGCACCTGACACGGATGCGGGCTAAGGTCTATGCTCACGTGATGCGGCATGTGCTGCGCGGCGCCCATATTCTTGAACTCAATGCGGGCACAGGTACCGATGCCGTGCAGTTGGCGCAGCGCGGATATTATGTCCATGCGACGGATATTGCACCGGGAATGCTAAATCGGCTGCAGGAAAAGGTAAACAAGCTGGGATTGGAGGATTGGGTGACCATGGAGGCGCGTTCCTTTCTTTCCCTGGAGGATGTGCAAGGCGCGCCATTTGATAGTATATTTTCAGATCTCGGCGGACTCAATTGCGTCCCTGATCTCACGCCCGTGATACGCCAGCTGCCAAAGATCCTCAAGCCTGGCGGCATAGTGACCTGGGTTCTCATGCCGCATATTTGCTTATGGGAAATGGCGGAAGTCTTTCGTGGGAATTTCTCGCTGGCATTCCGGCGATTGTCCCGCGGCAGGGTGCGAGCGCATCTTGAGGGCCTGCATTTCGATGTATATTATTTTTCGCCGCGGCAGGTCCTTCAATGGTTTGGACCTGACTTCGAGCTGCTCACGCTGGAAGGTTTGTCGGTCATTACACCTACGGCGGAGAGCAAGAACTTTGCCAGACTGCACCCGCGTTTATATCGCGCCCTGAGCTGGCTGGATGACAAGTTTTCCCCGCATTGGCCATGGTCCGGGTGGGGAGACTTCTATATACTGACGATGAGATATCGAGCGTAGTGACGACTTCAGTCCTCCTGCCAAGCGACTGCAGGCACCAGTACGGAGAGTTTGTGAGCTTCCCCAACTACCCCGACAAACATGGACTTAAATCACTTTTGACCGCCGATGAGCTGGTCGCGTATCGTGCGCGGCTGGGGCGAATGCCGAAAGTCAAACCTGAAGGGGTCTTGTTTTGCCTTGAGCGCGGGTTACCTCATCGGATGCGCTGGCGTATTCCAGTGCAACCTGCGGGTGCGATGAACGCGGATGTGTATGCGGTGAAGAAAACCAAAGGCAAAGTGGCCGTGCTGACGAGCTTTGGTGGCGGCTCCCCGATGGTAATGGAACTGGCAGAAGAGCTTGCCGTGATGGGTACGAAGAAAATGATCCTGATGACGTGGGGGGGATCTCTTCAAAAAGATATCAGACCTGGGGATATTGTTGTATGCAATCGGGCCATACGCGATGAAGGTGCCTCACATCATTATTTGCCGCCCGCGAAATTTGTGGAGGCAGATGAGTCACTGGTGAATGAGCTGGTTGATACGATTCGCACACGTGGTGCCCAGTGTACTGTCGGTACCACCTGGACGACCGATGCGCCCTATCGTGAAACTCGCGAAGAGGTAGCTCAATATCAAGCGGAAGGGGTGAAGACGGTTGAGATGGAATCCGCAGGGTTATTCACCGTGGGGCAGGTCCGTTCGGTACGGACAGCATCTGTCGTCATCGGCATGGATAGCCTGGCGGAACTGCGCTGGCAAACTCCAGATCGTCTCGACGAGATTATGCGTTCCCTGGAAATCGTGTATGCAGCCGCGATCGATATCCTGGCGCGAGCATGAGACAGGAATTATTCATCTGCCCGCGCTGCCGGACCAGGCTCGAACGGATAGCTCCGGACCGGTTCACCTGCCCAAAGGACGGGCTGGACTTCTGGAATGTGGATGGCATCTGGCGATTCCTCCTGCCGGAAAGCGAAGCTCATTATTCACGCTTTATCGCGGACTATGAATCGGTCCGCCGGGCGGAAGGCCGCGGCAGTACCTCGGCCAATTATTATCGTGCCCTGCCTTTCAAGGATCTGAGCGCTCACTTTAAGAGCGACTGGAGAATCCGGGCGCGCAGTTTCAATGCCCTGGTCAGAAAAGTGCTGACGCGGATTCAAAATCCGCTCGAACGTTCCTTGAAAGTCTTGGATCTGGGCGCGGGCAATGGCTGGCTCTCTAATCGGCTCGCGGCGCAGGGCGACCGTGTTCTAGCGGTCGACCTGCTGCTTAATGAATGGGATGGATTGGGGGCATGGAAATACTATGAGAACACGTTTACCCCTGTGCAGGCGGAGTTCAATCACTTGCCGGTGATGGACAATTTTGCAGATGCAGTGATCTTCAACGCATCTTTTCATTACTCCGAAGATTACACACAGACACTGGGCGAGGCGCTGCGTGTACTTTCTCCCAGGGGGAGTCTCGTGATCATGGACTCGCCCGTCTATCGACGAAGCACTTCAGGGGAGAGGATGGTCGAAGAACGCGAAGCTCAGTTCAAATCCAGGTATGGTTTCGCCTCAGACAATTTGGAGAGCGAAAACTACCTCACATATAAGCGGTTGGATGAGCTGGGGAAGAGCCTGAACCTGCATTGGAAATTCATCACGCCATTTTATGGCCTGGGCTGGATGTTACGTCCCCTGGGTTCCATGCTTTTGCGCAGACGTGAGCCTGCTAAATTTCACCTGATCGTGGGGAGTAGAACTCAATAGTGTGACCGGAGAGAAACGATCGGGGCTCTGCAAAAAAGATGCCCTCAGCGGCATCTTTTCTATTTTCCAACCTACCTCTTGAATTTTACAAAAAAAGTGCTATGATTGTTTATGAGCGGTTTTGATTGTTTATGACTGATTTCATTCCAACCCCCGAACGTCAAAAACAGATCCTCTCCCTGCTCTCGCAACAGGGCCGATTGAGCGTCACAGAAATTGTTACGCAGTTCTCGATTAGCGAAGCGACCGCGCGGCGCGATCTTGAGTCCCTCGCTTCCCAGGGCAAGGCACAGCGGGTCCATGGCGGTGTGATCGCGCTAGAACAGGCGCCCCCCGAACTGCCGATCCTCGAGCGAGAGAACGAACAGGCCGAGGAAAAAGCACGCATCGGTCGGACAGCAGCCAGCCTGGTGGCTAATCATGAGACCGTGTTCCTGGGTTCAGGCACCACAGTCCTCGAGATTGCACGTAATCTGCGCGATCATCGAGATCTGACCGTCATCACCAATTCCCTGCCCGTGTTGAACATGCTGGCGGGACGAGAGGAAATCACAGTCGTTTCGTTAGGGGGAATGTTGCGCGAGAGCGAGCTGTCATTCATCGGGCATATCACGGAACAGGCACTGGTCGAGGTCCACGCGGACAAAGTGTTCATGGGAACTCGCGGCGTCAGTCTCGAGCATGGACTGACGAACGACTATCTACAGGAAACATTGACGGACCGCGCCATCCTGAAGAGTGGTCGCGAAGTGATCATCGTTGCTGACCACACAAAAGTGAATCGTGTTGCCACCGTCCTGTTGGCCCCACTCAGCCAAATGAGCACGTTCGTGACGGATTCAAAAGCAGATAAGAAATTTGTGCAAGCGTTAAAGCGCCAGGGCACACAAGTGTTGATTGCCTGACGTCATCCTCAACTGCAGTTTCTGTTTGAACTTGAATAAAGGACGCTGAATACGATGTTGCTCGAAAATTTTCGTCCGCAATCCAGGCTCGTGACCAAAACCACATTGGTGGACAAACCAAAGTTCCCGGTGATCGACGCGCACAATCACCTTGGCGATCCCTTCGGCGGAGGGTGGGATAAGAAACTGCTCCGCGAATTGCTGGATCTCCTGGATGAAGCAGGCGTCACCCACTATGTTGACCTCGACGGGGGGTGGGGCGAAGAGATTCTCTACGCACATTTGAATCATTTCAAAGAAGGAGCGCCCGAGCGATTCCAAATCTTTGGGGGGGTGGATTGGTCGAAATGGGAGAGCCTGGGCGATGGATTCCCTGAGTGGGCAGCGGGCAGATTGCGAGTCCAGAAAGAGGCTGGCGCGCAAGGCCTCAAGATCTGGAAGCCTTTTGGTCTGCATGTCAAAGATCATCATGGGCAGTTGGTCAAGGTAGACGACCCGCGCCTGAGTCCGATTTGGGAAACTGCAGGTGAGTTGGGCTTGCCGGTGCTGATCCATGTTGCCGACCCGGTGGCTTTCTTTGATCCGATCGACGAGACCAACGAGCGCTGGGAGGAGCTGGGCGAGCATCCGGACTGGGCATTTACAAGTCCACCGTTCCCGGCATTCCTGGAGATCCTGGACGGACTCAAAAGCCTGGTTACTCGTCACGCGTCCACCGTATTTATCGGCGCTCATGTGGGTTGCTATGGCGAGAATCTCGGGTGGGTGGGACAGATGCTGGATGAATGCCCGAACTATTACATCGATATTTCCGCTCGGCTTGGCGAACTGGGAAGACAGCCCTACACCGCGCGGAAGTTTTTTATTCAATACCAGGACCGCATTTTATTCGGGTCCGATATGAGTCCCGATCTGGATGCTTATCGTTTGTGTTACCGCTTTCTGGAAACCGATGATGAATATTTCAACTACAACACGAGCGACGTGCCGGGGCAGGGGCGCTGGTATGTGTGCGGGCTGTATCTGCCGGACGATGTGCTGAAAAAAGTCTATTCTGAGAACGCCAAACGTGTTTTGGGGATGGAGTGAGTATGTCCTTTGAGCAATTTGCAACGTATAAAGAAATCAAATCACAGACAGATGCATGGTCCCAGGCCTTGGATGTGGCAACCAGATCCCATTTGCCAGCCGCGGGCGATTACGAGCAGGTCATATTCACAGGCTGTGGTTCCACCTACTATCTTTCGCTCGCCGCGGCCGCGCTGTATCAGGAGTTGACAGGCTGCCCGGCTCGGGCCGTCCCGGCCGGGGAACTGGTGCTCAATCCCAGAACAGTGTTGACAGATCGTAAGACATTGCTGGTGGCAATAAGTCGCTCAGGCACGACATCTGAAACTGTCAAGGCGGTGGAAGATTTCAAGGCCCGTGGACGCGGGGACGTGGTAGTCGTCAGCAACTACGAGGAGGTTCTTTCAAAGCTCGGCGACGTCTGCATCGTGATCGACAAGGGTCAGGAAGAGTCGGTTGCGCAGACCCGCGCTTTCGCTTCCATGTACGTTGCGGTTTCTGTGCTCTGTGCGCGCATGGCAGGACGGAGTGATTTGACCGAGTCGATGGGAAGGTTGCCGGAAGTGGGTAACCGGGTAATTGGTAATTATGAGATGTCTGCGAAAGTGATGGGTGAAAACCTGGATTTCGACCGGTTTTACTTCCTGGGTTCGGGGACCCGCCATGGATTGGCCTGTGAAGTGAATCTTAAGATGAAGGAAATGACACTCACGCACAGCGAGGCCTTTCATTTTCTCGAGTTTCGCCATGGACCCATGAGCATGGTGAGTCAAACTGCCGTTGTCCTGGGACTGTTATCCGACGCAAACCGGGCTCACGAGACCAGGGTGTTATCGGAGATGAAAACGCTGGGGGGCACGGTCCTCGGACTCGGTGAGCAGGAAGCGGAGATCCCGTTTAAGTCGGGGATTCCGGAAAGTGTCAGGGGCGTCCTCTATTTACCTGTTCTGCAGCTGATGGCATTTTACCGATCCATCGCCAAGGGACTCAATCCGGATCGGCCAAATCACCTAAGCGCGGTTGTCCAATTGGATTTGTGAGGAGGTGTGCGCGCAGAAAACTATTGTGCGTTTAAGCCGTTCAGTCATATCAAAAAAGGAGAGAACAATGACTAAGAGATTTCCCCTGATCCTGAGCCTGCTGGCAATTGCGTCCATCGTGCTGACTGCCTGTGGGGGTGGGGCTCCTGCGGCGACGCAGGCGCCAGCCTCGAATGAGAAGATCGAGATTCGCTTCTGGGGTCACCAGGCGCCGGCCTTCAATGAAGCCAACCAGGCAAAGTTCGACGAGTTCATGAAAGAGAATCCAAATGTGACGATCAAGTACGAAACCTTCCCCTGGGACGTTTTCATTCAAACCATCCAGACTTCTCTGCCTGCGGGCAATACAGCAGATGTGATCCTGATCCCTGGCGGCTATACCTGTCGTTACGCAGCGGGAGGGCAGCTGCTGGAAGTCCCGGCGGATGTGATGACGCTCGAGCAGGCCCAGGAGGTTTTCTTTGCCGCACCGTTGGGCGGGCAAACCTGTGATGGCAAGCTGTACGGATTCCCCGCCGAATACAACCTGGAGTATGGTGGCGCCTATGTCAACCCTGCCCTGTTCGAGGCGGCTGGTGTGGCCTATCCGCCGAAATGGGAAGACTGGGATGCCGTGGTTGCGGATGCAAAAGCTCTCACACAGGTTGGCTCCGACGGCGTGATGACGGTGGCGGGAATGCACTATACCAATAGCGACCAACTGTTCACGTATTTCCTGGCAGGCATCCTGGAGCAGGGTGCCGATTACTTTGCTGAAGATGGAAAACACTTTAACTTCAATTCACCAGAGGCGGTTGCCACGATTCAAAAGTTAATGGACATGGCACAAAAAGACCAGGTCGTTGACCCGATCATTTTCAATGCCGATAGCGAATGGGTGGGAGATTCGTTTGCGCAGGGTCACAATGGGATCGGGGTGCTCGGCTCCTGGTATGCGGGCGATGCCAAACTGGCGTATCCGGATCTGAAGTTTGACTATGTATCTCTGCCCCCCATGATGGGAAGTGATTATAAGTTTGCCTCGGTCGGCGGGTGGGGTTATGTGGTGGGGAAGAGCACCCAGCATCCCGATATCGCCTGGAAACTGGCGGCGTTCCTGGGTGCCAATCAGGAAAACGTGCTTTTCTTCAATTCCAGGTCCGCCACCATCCCGGCGATGAAATCCGTCGCGGCGGATCCGAAACTGGTGGAAAGTGCACCCTTCCTGGCGCCCGTCTTACCGATCCTGGAATTTGGCCAGTATCAGGGCAACCTGACCGATCCCGATCAACTCGCTTACGAGATCGTTTACCCAACCATTCTTGACGCGATCCAGGGCAACCTGACCGCAGAAGAAGCTGCGAATAGTATTCATGAAGCAGCGAACCAAATGGTCGATGCAGCCGAGTAAATAATCTGCTGGTCAAGTAGTGACGCATTCAGCGCCACTACTTGACCACTGGGCATTTTCTGGAGAGCGCAATGGCAATCTCAATCTCATCTCTCTTCAAAAAAGAGGTTGTGGAGGAGGGTGGAAAGCTGATGGCAAAGCAACGTCGCTTTGCCTATGCCAGTCTGATTCCCATCCTTCTTTACATGGGACTGTTCACTCTGTTTCCCATTGTCTGGGCAGTCGTGATGAGTTTCTTTGATTACACCCCCATCCGCGAAGGGAGTGGATTTCTGGGATTGGGAGGCGCAAACCCCTTTATTAGGATGGACAACTTTATCGAGCTCTTTACAGGGACCAGCAAGCCGGCGGAAGTGTTTCGCCTTGCCGTTCGCAACACATTTCTCTTTACGACTCTTGTCCTTCCCTTGAATCTTGCGGTAACGCTTCCGCTCGCTGTCATCCTGGAAAGTATCAATGAACGATTCAAAACCCTGTTCCGGGCGATCTATTTTCTCCCAGCTATTTCATCTTCCGTTGCCCTGGTGACCATCTGGGCCTACATGTATGCGCCCGGCTGGGGATTGCTCAGCATGATGTTCAAGGCAGTGGGGCTGGTCCCGCCGAAATCGTGGCTGCAGGATCCGAATACGATTTATTTCGGTGTCCCTCTCGCGATGATCGCGGTTGTGGTTGCTCACGTCTGGCAGGATTTCGGCTATAACCTGGTGATCTTCGTTGCCGCGCTGCAGAGTATTCCAAAGACACTGCGTGAAGCCGCCCGCGTGGACGGTGCAAACACCTGGCAGGAATTCTGGCTGGTCGTTGTTCCGCTTCTGCGCCGGACGATTCTCCTGGCGAGCGTTCTGACGGTGATTTCCTCGCTTCAGGTCTTTGTCATCTTCCAGCTCCTCACGCGCGGCGGGCCAAAGAACCAGACTCAGACGATGTTACTGAGCATTTACGAGAATGCCTTCCGCTTTGCGAATAACCTGGGACTCTCTGCCGCGATGTCCATGATCCTGTTCATGATCATTCTTGTCCTTACTATCGTTCAATTCCGCATCCTGAGAACAGAATGGGAGTATTGATATGAACGTTGAGAAAAAGAATCGAGCCCCATTTTGGATCCTTGGCAAATCCGGAGCGTATGCGTTCCTTATTCTTGGCCTGGTTGCCACCTTGCTGCCGTTCTTTTACATCATGGTCTCCTCCCTCAAAACGGATGCGGAGTTGCGCAAGACGCCGCCAGACTTCTTTCCGCAGCAGCCCACGCTCAAGCACTACCTCACCATTCTGACCGACGAAAAGATTCCCATCGAACGGAACGTGGCAAATAGCGTGTTCGTCTCGCTGGCGCGCGTATTGATCACCCTGTTTACAAGCTCTTTCGCCGGGTATATCTTTGCCAAATACCACTTCAAAGGCAAGAACCTGGCGTTTGGCGTGATCCTCATTCAGATCATGATCCCCTTTCAGGTGGTCATGATCCCTAACTATCTGCTGGTCGTGAAATTTGGTCTGATCGATAGGCTTTGGGCGCTTATTCTCCCAGCCATGGTGGATGCCTATGGTATCTTCATGATGAAGCAGTTCATCGAGTCGATGCCTGCCGAATTAATGGACGCGGCTCGCATTGACGGCGCCTCCGAATTCGGGATCTATTCCCGCATCATCCTCCCGCAAATGGGACCACCTCTCGCCTCGCTCGGGATATTCACCTTCATGGCCACCTGGAACGATTATCTCTGGCCATTGATCGTCCTGACCTCGCCAGAGAAACGGACCATTCCGCTTTTGCTGGTGTGGTTCCAGACTCAGCATA
>Ga0075429_100002734_pt1 | contig 14891 bp, 15 predicted proteins | sample RhiMetdeltSRZDD3_FD_75295 | JGI IMG/M metagenome (GOLD analysis project Ga0075429, IMG submission 75295) | Populus rhizosphere microbial communities from Tennessee, USA - Rhizosphere MetaG P. deltoides SRZDD3 | ecosystem: Host-associated > Plants > Roots > Rhizosphere > Soil | place: USA... | reverse complement strand
CCATATCATTCTCGTGATTATTGGATTGGTCATGGCGGTGTACATGATCGTGCTGGGGTTCCGTGCCCAGGCGATCGAGCAAGGAAGAAGGATTCTGAGCGGCCGCATACTTCAAACGACCTGGGGGAAGGTCGGTACGATCTTCGGGATACTCTGTGCTCTAGTCGCAATTTATTTGGTATACCTGGTGGCCGCAGATCGTTTCCGAATGGGGCGACTTGCCGTATGGGTGGGACTTCTGGCTTTGATTGCGATCGTCTTTGCAGTGGAAATGGCGATCCAGCGTATTTGGCCGGACGGCGGACAGCGCCATCGGACTCTCGGCCGCTTCACGATGATCATCTATTGCATCCTATTCGTCACTGGAACGACCACGTACACCATGTTGTATATATTGTACCCGGGCAAGATCGGTTAACAGAATGAAAGTGCTCGTCACCCCCGCCCATCCCGCGCCGCTCGTTGGAGGACCCCGACGCGCCGATCGCTTCGCGATCGATTTCCCGAATCGGAATAGGTAAACCCATGTTGACGTGCGGATGCGGTCGCTGGATGCACACGGAGGGGATCGAAGAGCGAGCTTATGAGGATGGCGCGGCACAATGGTTCATCCGCTCGGAATGCAGGGGGTGTGGCTTTAAGGTGGGAATGGACGTGCCTGCCGGCCAGCACATGTTCATCGATCGGCTCATGTGGACCGATGAGGCACTGCATCGGCTGGAGCGAATGCCCCCCTATCTGGCGCCGGTTGTTCGAGACGACGTCGAGCGCGACGTCAGTGCGCGCGGCGAACGGGTCGTGACCTACGACTCGGTGCTGCGCGTTCGGACCGGCGAGCGAATCGAGTGGGAAGCTGAGGCGGAGCGTCGGTTAGAGAACGTGCCGGCTCCAGTGAGGGCCATGGCCAGGATCGAACTGGAACGCACCGCAGTAGATCGGGGGATGGCTCGGATCACTGTCGCACTGATGGAAGAAGTAAAGGCCAAGTACTTCGGGATGGGAAAGGCAAGCTGAGCAAGGACAGTCGTTGCTCGGGAGAGCAGGGAAGACATGCTCCATCGAATGGCGCTGCGAGTGTTACCAAGCCTGACTCTGGCGGTCACGGAACCAGCCGTGCGCAAACAAAAGCGGCTGGTCATGTTGGTGCCAGGTCTGGTGGCGTTTGCGCTCTATCGCGTGGCAAAGCACCTCCTGCCGCTTGCGGAACCGGTCGTGCTCCTTACGGTCAGCGGGATGGTGGGGCTCATGACCGCCGTGCTGGCCTACCGAGCCGGTCGTGCAACGGCATGGGCCGAGATCATACGAGCGGATGGTCGTTGGCTCCTCCTGTGGATGGCCGGGTGGATCGGGTTTGTCTACGCTGTTCAGTTGTCGCTTCTTGTGCTCGCCCTGCTCTGGCTGGTGGGCTATGACTATCTCCACCACCCCGACGGTCCCGCCATGATGGCAATGATCATTTCCTGCACTGCGGTGGCGCGGGATGCCTTCGAAATAGGCCACATACGTTATCTGATGTTATTAGGACGTCCCTGCCCCACCTTTCCGAACGGTGTGGCATTGCGCAGTCTGCTTCAGTCCCATGCGTCAGCCCTACGTCCGTGGGTTGGCATCGGACTACTGGCCGGTGCGCTCGGAGCCTCGTTGGGTGCGTTGATTGAGAATGAACAGGCAGCCGCCTTGCTGCAAGTAGCGGCGATCACGATCTTGGGAGGTGCCATTACGCTGTGCGCCTATTTCGCCGGGCTGAGACCGTCTGGCAGATGGATGGAGGCATTGATGGACACCAAGGCGGCTGAATTGCTGAAGTACTGGTGGTGGCCTGGATTAGCATTTTCTTCAACCTACTATGTGGTTGTTGCCGGTGTTGTGATTTTTCTCCTGAAGCAGCCCGGCGTCCCCACCTCCTATGCCGTTTGCGGTGGCAGCGTCGTGGCCGGCCTGATGGCGCTCTATGGGTATTATCTGGGCTATCGCCGGCAGGTGGAAGAGCAGCAAGGGCTCAGCCTGAGTCCCGCTTTGCTTCGCTGTCCTTTCGTGATGGGCATACTCACCAAGGCATCAGGGTCACCTGTTGGCGGTGCGTCAAAAGGTTAAGACAATATGATGTCGATTATCAGATCATGTCATGTAGTTGTAGCCACTCTTACGCTTGCGTGTAGTCTCGGATTCTTGGGGGCATCCGCACCTCCTGTCCTGGCGGAAGAGGCCGCCGACCTCTACTACAAAATACCGGGTACACCCTCAGGGCCTGCGGCTCCCTCGCCGACCGAAACGGTCTATTCCCGTGTCGGATCGTATGACAGCCGTCTGGTGGTGTGGTTCGTCACGCAGCAGCACACGTACTTCGGCGGCTTCGTGCTCGCCCTCCCGTTGTTTTGTGCATTGCTCGAATTTTTGGGACTGCTGACAAAGAAACCGGCGCTGTCGCTTCGCTACGACGGTTTGGCGAGAGATCTCGCGAAAGTCGCTCTACTTGCGCTCTCGGTGACGGCAGTCGTGGGCAGCCTCATGCTCGGCATGTTCCTCTACCTCTATCCGAGCTTCATGCGCTACATGGGCGGGACGTTCAAGGCGTTCATGCCGGCGTATGCCGTAGTCTTTCTCGGGGAGTCCCTGCTGCTGATCCTCTACTATTACAGCTGGAACCGCATGGCCGAACCCGGTTTGAAGTGGATTCATGCGGCGATCGGGATCCTGACCAACATTTTTGGTACTGCGCTGCTCCTTTTGGCAAATTCCTGGGCGGCCTTCATGATGTCGCCTGCCGGCGTGGACGCGCAGGGACGGTTTCTCGGCAATGGCTGGCATTTGCTGCATTCCGCTCTTTGGAATCCGTTGAACGTCCATCGTTTCCTTGCCGACATCATGTCCGGCGGCGCAGTCGTGCTGGCCTACGCGTGCTATCGGTTTTTTACGAGCAAGACCGACGGGGAGCGCGCTTACTTTGACTGGGTGGGCTACATCTTTCTCTTTGTGACCGTGTGTGCGCTTCTCCCGATGCCGATCGCCGGGTATTGGTTGATGCGCTCGGTGTATGCATTTCGTCAAAGCATGGGCGTCACGATGATGGGCGGTTTGTTGACATGGCTCTTCGTCGTCCAGGCCCTACTGATCGGCGCGCTGCTCCTTGGCGTCAATTACTACATCTGGCAGAGCATGGCACGGATCAAGGGAGGGGACCGTTATCAAACGTATTACCAGTTCCTGGTTGGGGCATTGACCCTTGCGCTGTTCATCTGGTTGACGCCGCATACGGTGCTGATGTCCGGGGGGGAAGTGAAAGCGATGGGCGGCGCGCAACATCCGGTGGTCGGAAACTATGGGGTGATGTCGGCAAAGAACGGCGCGGTCAACGTCATGATTCTCATCACAGCGCTCAGTTATCTTTATTATCGGCGGGCGAATCGAACGATGACCATCTCTTGGGTCACGACGGGAAATCTCGTGATCGGGACGCTCTTTGCAGTCGGGCTTTTAAATGTGGCATGGCTCTCGGTGTACGGCTTTTACTTGCCCGCAAAAGTGCGCGTGGGCCTTTCGACGCCGCAGGCCGTCACGACGCTCACTGTCATTGTCGTCAGCCTGCTCATCAACCGTGCCATGCTCAGAGGATCGATCGTGCACGGGCCGGTGCAATGGGGAAAGATCCCGATTCGCGGCATGGTGGTATTGTTCGGCTTGGCGGCCGCCTTTACGTGGGTCATGGGTCTGATGGGGTACATTCGCTCCTCGGGGCGGTTGTCCTGGCACGTGAATGAGTTGATGGCCGATGTCTCACCGTGGGCCTTTACGCCCGAACTCGGTTTCGCCGCGAAGATGGTCACACTCAATATGGTCGTGTTTTGGAGTGCAGTCCTCGCATTGTTCTGGATGTGTCAGCGGGGACAGCAGCAGGAGTTGAAAGAAGAATGGTTCGACGAGTCGTCGCAAACATTGGCATCGGTTCCTCCAGCCGAAACCTGAGGTATAAGAAAGGTCGTGTCAGGCATGAAGAGGATCAGCAACATCAGCGCAATTTTGGTGGCGATTGCCCTGTTCGTTCCGGCATCAGGATCGGGTCAAGGACAGCGCCTCGTGCTGGAGGATTTCCAGATCAAGGAGGCGGACGGGTTTCCGGCGAGCTGGGATCATGAAAGCCAGCGCAGTCATTCCAAGGGTCGTGAAGCTTATAAAATTCAAGCCGAGAACGGTTCCAATTATTTGTCGGCGAAAGATGCAGGGCAACGAATCAAGAAAAAAAAGATCGATTGGGATCCCAAGGCCTATCCGGTGCTCACCTGGCGCTGGCGGTTGAACAAGGCGGCGGAGGGAACCGAACCACTCGCGGCCATCTATGCGTCGCTCGATACGGACTTGATGTTCATCCCGGTCTTCACCAAATATATTTGGAGCGCGACGAAACCGGAGGGGACCTTGATCGAAGGCGGGATGTTCAGCGGCTCTGAAATTGTGGTCCAGAGCGGGACCACCCCGGTGGGGCAATGGGTTGAAGAAAAAGTAAACGTGTACGAAGATTTCAAGAGGATCCATCAGCATGAGCCTGCCGCAAAAGCCTGGGGGATCTCAATTGTAGCCGGTTCAGGCGTCGAAATTGATTTTGGGCCGATGGTCGCGACACCAGACAAATAGGCATGGATGCTCCCGTTGCCATGAGCCCTGTTCACCGGTGGTTGGATATTGCCTTCGGCCTGGCCGTGATGGGCACCGTAGGCGCCTTGATCGGCACCATCATGGGAGGCGGACTCATGCCAGTGGCGATTCTCGTGGGACTCGCCATGGGCGGGGTCATCGGGTTTCTGGGCGGTCGGCGCTTTCTTGTCAGTATTCTGATCGGCACCGTGTTGGGCGGTGCGTTGGCGTGGCTAGTGGCAGGAACAGAACGAATCTCAGTCGGTGCAGGGACCGGAGCGGCCATGGGCGGATTTCTGGGCGTGCAGATCTCGATGCTTTTGGATGTGCGTGCCGCGAGAAAGGCCTCGTCCCAGCCGGTTGATCAGCCCTGACCAAGGGAGCAGAGCAGATGGACAACAAAGGCGTGTTAATAGGATCGATCATCTTCGTGTTCGGTTCCTTCATCCTCATGATCGGGATGATGCTGTGGGAATCGAATAAGGCCTATAAGATGAAAGAGCTCGCGCGCACGGTGCAGACAGATAGCCGTCCGGCTGCGAGCAACCTTCCGGTACAGGATTATTCGATGTACAAGACCAAGATGGGAGATGAAGGCCGCGAAATGGTTCAAATCCCTGAAGGGCCCTTCACGATGGGCAGCCAGGACGGCGACCCCGATGAGACGCCGGAGCATCAGGTGTTTCTGAAAGGGTTTTTCCTCGATCGCAAGGAAGTCACGCAGGAAGAATACATGCGGTTCGCCAAGATGACCAAGCGTGGGAACCCGAAAATCGAAGTCTTTGAAGACGACCAGTCCAAGTTGCTGAAACCGGAATTTGCGGCGATGAGCGTCTCCTGGGATGACGCGCTGGCCTATTGCCGGTGGGCAGGAAAGCGTCTTCCGACTGAAGCCGAGTGGGAAAAGGCGGGACGCGGTGAGGGGAAAAGAAGGTATCCGTGGGGGGACAAGTTCATGACAAACGGTGCCAACGTGGACGGCAGCGAAGACGGATACAAGTATCTGGCTCCACCTGGCTCCTTCGATGCCGGGCGGAGTCCCTATGGGTTGTATGACATGACGGGCAACGTCGCCGAATGGGTGAACGACACTTACGATGAAAACTATTACAAGAAATCACCGTACCGGGATCCGAAGGGCCCGGAAGGCATAGGAGATCTGCGGGTGGTACGCGGCGGCTCGTGGCGGGAGACGGAGGCTAATGCCCGGCTGTCCAAGCGATTTGCCGCGAAACACTGGCGCACGGATATCACCATCGGGATTCGTTGCGCGAGCGATCTTGACCAGGGAGGCGCTGCTCCCACTTCATAACAGACGGCATGCTGGAAACCAAATTCAAGGTCGCTTTTCTACTGATCGTCCTCGCCTTTGCAGCGCTCCCTGTGATGGGCATTCTTCGCGGAACGACGACCACGCCGTATGAGGACACCTCTCCTGCCCGGGACGAATCAGAACCGTCGGAACTCGAGTCATCATCCCGGGAGGTCCCGATCCATGACGACATGGTGACCATTTCCGCAGGACCATTTCTTCGTGGGACGGCGAGCGGCGGATTTGATGAACAACCGCAGCGAAGCATCTACCTCGATACGTTCTCCATTGACCGGTATGAAGTCACGAACCACCACTATCAGCAGTTTGCCGTTGCAACCGGCCATCGCAAAGCGGGGCCGCCGTCTCGCTACGCGAAGAGCATCGGTCGGATGCGGGGGGCGAACCAGCCGATCATCTACGTGTCCTGGGACGACGCCGCGGACTATTGCCGATGGAAAGGCAAGCGGCTTCCGACGGAAGCGGAATGGGAAAAGGCGATGCGAGGTTTGGATGGCCGGTTGTGGCCTTGGGGAGATCAGGAGAAGCCGAACGGAGCAAATTGGGCGCGGGTGCAGGACGGGTACGAAGTGACGGCGCCGGTGGGCACGTTTCAAACGGATAGAAGTCCCTTTGATGTGATGGATGGCGCCGGCAACGTGATGGAATGGGTAGCCGATTGGTATCAGGAGGCCTATTACAAGGCATCGCCGGACAACAACCCTCCGGGTCCTGAATTTGGGACTTACCGGGTCATGAGAGGGGGGGCTTACACGACGGCCGGGGTAGATCTTCGCATCACAAGCCGCAGCAAAATGGTTCCGGATTTTCGGGATGAAACCATAGGGTTTCGCTGCGCAGCTTCAGGGGTTTTCCCGGGGAATTCCGGCGCTCGTGAAAAGAGCTAAGTCTAGAGAAAATCGAAGTAATAGAGGATCAGAAACACGGCCAGAATGATATTGACAACCATACCAGCCAAAACTATAATGTCGAACACTTTTGAGTTTTTATTCATGCTTTTCCTATGTTTCCACGCCCAACGACAATTTTTGAATAACACACGCATAGGTGGGTGTCAAGAAAGCACCTGATGTAATTTCACGTATTTCTCCCTTATTCCTTAAGAGAGAAGGAGACACGATGGCAACGGCAACCGCAACCGCTCCAGACAGCGAAATCAAAATCAAGATCGGCAAGATGATTTTTTACATCACTTGCGCAATCGGTCTGTGGTTCTTCTATTGGTTCGCCGGCATTCAGTGCCCCTGCTGAACAGACAGGGCCGTCGAAACGCTCTTCAGTCGCTAACCGTCTTACTGATTTGAGGAGGAGATGAAGATGGGTCAGACGATTTTCTATATTCTGATATCGACCGTGATCTGCGTCGCCTATTTCACGCTGGTCGATCATTATCTCATGGATATGCAGGGACTGGATTATTGGTATCTCTTCCGCAAGTAGCAACGGCGGAGTCGGGTATCACGCTTGAGTTCTTGGAATGTTTCAGATTTTTATCGGAATGCATCAAGGAGGTATCCCATGGGTCCTGTAACCGGCAAGAAGGTGTTATCGATCATAGCGCTCTGCGCGATGGTGACCCTTCTCGTGCTTCCTGTGGTCGTCTCGCTTCCCTCGCCGGCGGCCGGTGAGGACGCGGCGGCCGTGGACGGAGCTAAGAAGGATGGGGACAAGGTCGAGAAGGGGCGCGATGTGTATTACAAGACTGAGGGCATCGTGGTTGGTGCCCCGGCCCCGAAGACGACGGATGGTCCGAAGGACTATCCGAGGTACAACTTTGAGAGCCGCGTGCTGCTCTGGTTTGCGAACCAGCAGCACCTCTACTACGGCAGCTTCGTGCTGGCCGTGCCGATCTTCTGTATGGTGATCGAGTTTATGGGGGTCGTGAGCAAAGACAAGGCGCTCGCGAAACGCTATGATCAGTTGGCCTACGACTTTGTGAAGATCAGTCTGACAGCCTACTCCCTGACCGCGATCCTTGGCGGTATCCTCATCTTCACTTTCCTTACGCTCTATCCCGCATTTTTCGGGTATCTCTCCAGCATCTTCCGACCCGTGATGCATATCTATGCATTGATGTTCGTTGCCGAGAGCGGCACCCTCTACATCTACTATTACGGTTGGGACAAGATGAAGGAGGGGTTCCTCAAGTGGATCCATCTGAGCATGTCGGTCGTGCTGAACATCATTGGAACTCTGCTCATGTTCCTGGCGAATTCCTGGATTGGTTTCATGATGTCGCCGGCCGGAGTCGATGAGCAGGGAAGATTCTTGGGCAACATCTGGCATGTCATTCACACCGCCCTTTGGAATCCGCTCAACGTCCATCGCATTCTCGGCAATATGGCGTTCGGTGGCGGCGTCGTGGCCGCCTATGCCGCCTATAAATTCCTCGCGTCAAAGACCGATGAGGATCGGGCCCACTACGATTGGATGGGTTATATCGCTATGGCGCTCGGTGTGGCATTCTTGATTCCACTGCCCTTCGCCGGTTACTGGCTGATGCGCGAGGTGTACGCCTACCGCCAACAGATGGGAATCACGCTCATGGGCGGTCTGCTCGCCTGGTTGTTCATTATTCAGGCCACCATGATCGGCATCCTCTTCTTGAGCACCAATTACTATCTGTGGCAGGCCATGGGCCGGATGCGCGGTGCTGAAAAGTACCAGCGCTACATCAAGTATCTGGTGTTTCTCCTGGTCTGCGGGTTCCTCGTCTTCATTACGCCCCACACCATGGTCATGAGCCCTGCTGAACTCAAGGCAATGGGCGGCCAGCAACATCCGGTGTTGGGCAATTATGGCGTCATGTCCGCCAAAAACGGCGGCATCAACGTCATCATCACCACTACCGTGTTGAGCTTCGTGTGGTACATGCGAGGCAACAAGGTGTCGACGGTGTCGTGGTCAAAGTTTGGCAACATCTTCATGGGATGTTTCTTCTTCTTCGCCTATGTCAACATCATCTGGCTGGCGATCTACGGCTATTACATCCCGGCCAACGTCCGCGTTGGACTTTCCGTTCCACAAGTGGCAACCACCCTGTCCTGCCTCTTCTTCATGTTTGCGCTGAATAGCGTCATGATGAAGGGCGCCAAACAGATGGGACCGATCGAGTGGGGCAAGATCTCCGCTCGTTCACAATACGCGCTCATCATGCTGGCGACTGCTTTTACCTGGATGATGGGGTTGATGGGCTATATTCGCTCGTCGGTGCGGTTGTTCTGGCACGTCAACGAGATCATGCGCGATAACTCTCCCTGGGCCTACACCCATACGGTGGGATTTGCGGCAAACATGATTTCGTTCAACGTGCTGTTCTTCTGGATCAGCATTCTTTTCGTCTTCTGGCTCGGGAGTTTGACGGCGAAGAAAGTGCCGATCGGGGAAAAAGTGGGAGTTCCTGGCGGCGCGCCGCAACCTGCTGGCAGCCACTAACCATCCCTATTGAGTTTGGCTCGCGGTGGGAGACGCGATCACGTCTCCCACCGGTGTAGCCGCAGGAGGTTTAAACCGTGGGTAATCTGATCAATGAAGCTCTCTCGATGGGCTGGGTGGTCCTCGCCCTGCTAGCGGGCTTACTCATCTACTTTCAAGTCTCCATCAGCGATCCTGCCGCCAAGAAGCGGGCGACCTTCAAAACTTTCATTGGCATCATCGCGGCGATCTTGATGTTCATCGCCATCGCCAACTACAAGAATAACTTCTATGGAGAAAACCGGTTGTTGCCGGTCTCTCTCGTGATGATTACCGTCACGACCTTCGTCATGGCTATATATTTTACGAATCTCGCCGCGTTGCTGAAGATCGGCGGGTTCATGTTCTTCGTTGCCGCCTTCCTCTCGGGTTACGGAAACTGGTTGCCGCAGGTTGAAGGTGGATTTCCTCCCAAGGAAGAAAAGCTGGACTTCAGCTCAATGTCGCCCCAGCAGCTCGCCGACGAGGGTGAAAAAATCATTTTCGGTGGCATCGGGCAAAACAAGGTGCAGGGCGCAATAGGTAAAGGGCAATGCCCGCTCTGCCATGCCTTCCATGCCGGTATGCTCGGCGAACGGGCCCCCAATCTGCTCGGACTACCGGAGCGGGCGGGAAAGGAACGGCTCGAAGATCCGAAGTATTCAAAGGGTAACCCGGCCAAGCGTGAATACGCCGAAAAAGAATCGTGTCCGGGCTGCGGTACCGCCGAAAACGGCCAGGAGTACATCGCCGAATCGCACGCGTGTCCCAGTTGCTATGTGGTGTCCGGTTACGGTGTAAAGGGTACCAACGATAAAGAAAGCCCGATGCCCAAGATCCATAAGCCACCGATCTCCCTCTCGTTGGCCGAATTGGCGGCGGTGGACACGTGGTTGTATGTCCGCGAAGGACGGGAAGCGCCGTCATTCGAGGAAATCACGAAGTCCTACGAAAAATTTATTCCGGAAGCCGACCGTCCGAAGCAGCAGGAAGACAAGCCTGCCGGGGCGGGGAGTGCCTTGCTGGCGGACGGCTCCGAGCCGGTTGATCAGATTTTTGCCAAGGCGCAATGCGTCGTCTGCCACACGATTCCCGGCATTCCCGGCGCGACCGGCACGCAGGGGCCGAAACTCGAAGAGGCGACCAATGCACCTCAGCGGATCAAGGATCCGGCGTACAAGGGAACGGCACATAGCACTCCTGAGTACATCATGGAATCGGTGGTCTCTCCCAGCACCTATGTGGTGAAGGGATTCCCTGACAACCTGATGCCGAAGATTTTCGGACAAAAGCTGAGCGCCGGAGCGTTGAAAAAGATCGTCGACTATTTGTCGCAGGTGAAGGCGGGCGCACCGCCACCGAAGATTTCGTAATCTTGGCCGTCTATCTGTAGACATAAGGGAGTTTACCCATGAAAGCATTGATGTCAGTGGGCGCCTTGGTGGGAGTCGTCGGACTTCTCCTGCTGGTCGGGATGATCTTTGATGTCGTTCCCTCCAATACCGTGCGCTTGGTCGAAGGCTATATGCCTATGCAGATGTTATTTGAGTTGACGATCTTCGTCGCGGGTTTTGCCGGTCTCAGTTACATGATGAGTTCGATGGGGATGCCGCTTCCGAGGTTCTGGCAGGGCATCGGATTCTGGGCGTTCATTCTGCTGTACCTGAAGTACCGGGTGTATCCTCCGATCCCGTTTAGCGTGCGCGCCATGTATGGCACAGTCTCCCTCGTCGCCGTCTTCATGTGGGTGTCCTCGAACGAGGAAGACTGGAAGAAATTCAAGCAGCCGATTTTGAACGTGCTTGATGCCCAGAGCGGCGGCAACAAGGTGTTGCGGTACGCCTATCTCATCCTGCTTCCGATTCTCATCGGCGGATTTTCGTACAACGCGATGAAGCCGAAGTCCGAGGAGCCGATTGAGTTGCGTACCGTGCATCCGGCGCCGCCGGCCAGCACGAAGGTGCATGGCAAGACTTATACGCTTCAGACGTCACAGAATCCGTATCGCGTCAATCCCGAGGGAAAGTACGATCAGGAATTTACAAATGCCAACATCGTGGAACAGGGTATGGGCCGGTTGATGAAGCCCAACGCCAACCCCTGGGATGAAAAGAGCACGGGATATCTGAAGTATGTCCGTGAGGGCGGGGAGATTTTCTTCCAGAACTGCCATTTCTGCCACGGCGATAACTTGAACGGTCGCGGGTTGCACGCCTTTGCCTTCAATCCCATCCCGGCCAATTTCACCGATCCGGGAACCATCGCCCAGCTGCAAGAGACATTCATCTTCTGGCGCGTGGCCAAGGGCGGCATCGGATTGCCGAACGAAGGCTTTCCATGGGCATCTGTCATGCCGCCTTGGGAACAGCACCTCACAGTCGATGAAATCTGGAAGGTGATCCTGTTCGAGTATTGGCACACGGGCTACTACCCCCGTACCTGGGACTAATCGTCTAAGGGATTCATAACCTGGATCTATATATATTGAGATGAGGGTAAACATGATGAACAGTTCAAGTCGGAAGGCAGGAGTGGTCGCAGTCGCCGCCTTCGGAATTATCCTGGCGTCTGGAAGCGTCGGCGTTCCGCTGATCGGAGCCGAAGACATGCCTGAAGGGTTCAAGAAGGGCGAACTGGCCCCTGAGCCCTCTGCCGAGATGATCGAGGCGGGCAAGCGCGTCTACTTTACGAAGTGTGTGTGGTGTCACGGCGTCGACGGCGCAGGAGATGGGCCGGGTGCCGATCGTCTGTGGCCACGCCCACGCAACTTCAATCAAGGCACGTTCAAGATCCGGCACACCGCGAGCGGAGAGCTTCCCCTCTTCGATTCGCGGAAGCCCGTTCCGGGACAGAACGACCTGTTCGAGACCGTCACACATGGTTTGCCCGGCTCGGCCATGCCGTCGTGGGAGGGTATTCTGACGGAAGAGCAAAGGTTGCAAGTGCTTTCATTCGTGACAACTCAGTTGGTCAAAGACCGGAAATTTACGGACAAGCAGTCCGAAGCCCAGACGGTTCTCCAACTTGGAGATATCAAGCCGATCGCTGCGACGGAGGAAAGCCTGAAGAAGGGATCGGAGCTCATTGTCGAGAAAAAGTGCGTTGAGTGTCATGGTGCTGAAGGCCGGGGTGACGGAAACGCCTTCAACCTGAAAGACGACTGGGGTTTTTCCATTCAACCGGCCGATTGGCACAAGTGCTGGAACTTCCGCGGCAGCCGCCAAGACCCGTATAACGTGCGGAACATTTTCCGGACCTTCTCGACTGGTGTGAACGGGACACCGATGCCCTCATTCGCGGACAACACTACGATTGAGGAACGTTGGCACATTGCCAATTGGGTCAATTCGCTGTGCGAGCGGGATGCGGATGGAAAGCCTCTTCCCATCGACCCGTTGACGGATAAGCCGAAGATCAACTTCGTGGTGCCGTCTGACCCGGTCGAGGGTGAGATTCCGACGGATATGGAGAATGAAGCCTGGCAGAAGGCCTCCAAACGTTATGTGGCCATGGGTGGACAGATCACGCACAAGCCACGCAATTTCGTGAACCGGATCGACGACATCTGGGTTCGTTCGCTGTACAACGACAAATTTATCGTTTATCTCCTGGAGTGGGATGACCGCACCAAGAGCGTCGCCGAGGGCAAGCTGCCCTGGGCTCCGACGCAAGTGAATCTGGACATCAAGGAGCAGGCTCCGAAGACCGGCGAGGAAGGGTCTATCGCGTCGAATCAAAATAACTACAAGGTGTACAACGACGCTATCGCCATCGAAACTCCTGTGAAATGGAAGGAATTGCCCGCTCCGATCAAGCCGCGGTATCTGTTCGGGACCAACGAGCAGTTCCCGGTCGACATCGTGAAGTGGGAAGCTGACGGATCCATCCGGGCGTTCAAGGGGACGGGATGGGATAAAGATTTTGAAGAACGTGACACCTATGAAGAGAACCTGAAGGTCCTCAAGGGCGAATGGAAGAATGGCCGTTGGTATGTGATGATTCAACGTCCGCTCGGTAACAAGAAAGATCAGGATTACGACGAAGATACCTTTTTCGAAGTCGGACAATATGTGCCGACCGTGTTCTTCGCCTGGGACGGGCACAACGGTGATGCAGGACGGAAGATGGCCGTATCGGCCTTCTACTACACGTTCCTGAATCCCCCAATCCCGAAGGAGACCTACATCTATCCGGCGATCATTGCCTTCGGGGTGGTATTGCTGGAGGGATGGGTGATGACCCGGCGCGCGAATAAGAAGAAGGGGAAGACGCTGTAAATCGCGTCAGGATCCCTATGTGACACATCACGGAGGGGGTGGGGAAACCCACCCCCTCTTGTTTTTTGTGAGCGGGCGTGGAGACCCTATGATTGCCGATGTGACAGGCGTGCTCCTGGCGGGGGGGAAAAGTCGGAGAATGGGGGAGGATAAGCGTTTTTTGTCTATTGGAGAGGAAACACTCTATGAGCACGGTCTCGCGGTGCTGCGTTCGGTTTTTCAAACGGTTGTTGTCGTCATTGCCCAGGACAGTCCTCCCCTCGCCTCTGACGTGCCGGTCTGGCGGGATCTCATCCCGGACTGCGGAAGCTTGGGCGGTCTCTATACCGGTTTAAAGCAAGCGATGACGCCATCGGTGTTTGCCGTAGCCTGTGACATGCCGTTTCTCGATCCGGTCACCATCCGGTATTTTCTCACCGTCCAGGGTAAAGCCGATCTGGTGATGGCCAAGCTTCCAAATGGTTTACATCCGATGCACGCCCTCTATCATCGACGCTGTTTGCCCGTCATGGAAAGTCTCATTCGGGAGCACGACTTGAAAATTCAGCAATTGGCCGATCATCCGTCGCTGCGCGTGCGTCTGGTGACGGCGGATGAACTGGTTGGGATCGATCCGTCCGGCCGGTCTTTTTATAATGTCAACACGCCCGCCGATCTTCGGGAGGCCCGCTCGCTCCATGAGAAGATCCTTCCTGAATCATCTTGAGCAGCATGGCACGCACGATCGTCATGTTGCACCCCGGAGCGCTCGGTGACCTCCTCCTCGCCGTGCCGGCCATCCGCAGGCTGCGCGTACGCTATCCGCACCACCGGCTCGTCCTCTGTGCACATGAACAGGCTGCGGCGTTGCTGGGTGCCAGCAGCCTGGTAGATGAGTGGATGGCCTTTCAGGGAGCAGGCTGCGCCGCACTGTTCAATGGCAGTCGGCCGGAGGATCGGGTGTTGCTCGATTGCTTGAGCCGCTGTGATCTCGCTGTCGCCTGGATCAGAGACGAAGCGGGCATGTTGGCAGCTGGGCTTAAGATGTGCGGAGCAGCCGACGCGGTGGTTCAATCGCCGTTTGCTCAGACCTTGAACGCGGTCCATCAAAGCAACCGCTATGCTGAAATCCTCGGCGAGAAAGCGCCCGATGTGCCGGTTGTCTCCTCTCTGGTCATGCCTGAGGATGTTCGTCGGAAGGCACAAGCTCATCTACAGAC
>Ga0075429_100002732_pt1 | contig 14894 bp, 8 predicted proteins | sample RhiMetdeltSRZDD3_FD_75295 | JGI IMG/M metagenome (GOLD analysis project Ga0075429, IMG submission 75295) | Populus rhizosphere microbial communities from Tennessee, USA - Rhizosphere MetaG P. deltoides SRZDD3 | ecosystem: Host-associated > Plants > Roots > Rhizosphere > Soil | place: USA... | reverse complement strand
AACGCGTGGATCGAGAAGAGCCTCGCGCGGCTCGCAGAGTTGATGCCGGGACGCTACGCGAAGGCGGAGATCAGCTCCGGCTTCCTGGGTTCGATCGACCGCTATGCCTATCGCTCGCCGGCGGCTGCTGCCGCCGCGGCCGCCGCTGCCGCTGCAGCGGCGATGAATACCCCGAGCAATACACCGAGTGGAGGCGCCAATGCGACCCTCCGCTAATCATCTGATGCTCGTGCTTGCTCTTGTACTTGCTGCGTGTTCGGGCGCGCCGTCCAAGCCTCAGCCGCAGCCAGCCGCGAAGGCAGCGAAAGCCGCGAAGGCCGCGAAGCCTGTGCCGGCGCTGCGCGTCGATATGCAGCAGGACGAAGGCGGCTTCACCATCGTCGAGGAAGTGCGTGTCGGCAACGACATTCATGCGGACTACGACTCCGCGATGCGCTACTTCGAGCAGAAGCAATACGAGCAGGGCATTGCGTCGCTCGTGAAAGTTACGCAAGCCGCGCCGAACGTGACGGCCGCGCACATCGATCTCGGTATCGCGTACGCGCGCACCGGCGATCTGGACAAGGCCGAGGCGAGCCTGACGCGCGCGCTGGAGCTCAATCCGCGTCACCCGATCGCTCACAACGAGCTGGGCATGGTCCAGCGTCGCAAGGGCCAGTTCACCGCTGCCAGAACCAGTTACGAGAAGGCGCTGGCGCTGTCGCCGGCGTTTCACTACGCCCGCCGCAATCTCGCGATCCTTTGCGATCTGTATCTGGCCGACCGCTCGTGCGCGCTCACGAACTACGAGGCGTACCTGCGCAGCGCGCCGGACGATCCGGACGTCGTGAAGTGGCTGGCGGATCTGCAGAGCCGGGCGGGGAGGTAAAGATCATGTTGCGCACGACGATGCTGTTGGTCGCGCTGCTTGCCGCCGGTTCCGCCGTCGCCGACGAGAAGGCGAAGCAGGAGCCTGCGAAGAAGGCAGTGAAGGCCGCGAAGGCCGAAGCCAAGGCCGCCGATGCGAAACCGGCCGATGCGAAGACCTTGGCCGGCATTTCGATTCTCGGCAACCAGGAAGCGCCGAAGTCGCTGGTCATCGTGCCGTGGAAAGGCTCGGAGATCGGCGACATGCCCGGGCTTTCGCGCCTGCTGGACGATTCCGTGCAACCCGTCGACAAAGACGTGTTCATGCGCGAGTTGAGTTACTACGAGATCAGACAGAGTCACTAGAGAGAGGCTGCAACCGTGGACATCTACATTGGATTCATGAGTTTCTTCGTCAAGGGCGGCATCTTCATGGCCCCCATTGCGATCGTCGGCGCGCTCGCGCTGGCAATCGCAGTGGAGCGCTATGTCACCATCACGCGGCTGGTTGTCTCCAACCGGCGGGTGTGGGAAGACGTCGAGCCGGTATTGTCGAACGCGGACTTCGACGCCGCGCGTGCGAAGACCAGCAAGGGCGACACGATCGTGGCGCGCCTGCTCGGCGTCGGCCTCGCGCGTCTCGGCGCGGTACGCCGGATCGACGACATCGAGAAGGCACTGCGTGCCCACTTGATGGAAGTCATTCCGCACCTGGAGAAGCGGACGCACTATCTCGCGACTTTCGCGAACCTGGCGACGCTGCTCGGCCTGCTCGGCACGGTCAACGGCCTGATCCACGCGTTCACGGCCGTCGCGACGGCGAATCCGGCCGAGAAGGCGAACCTGCTCGCGGCCAGCATCTCCGAGGCCATGAACTGTACGGCCTTCGGCCTGATGGTCGCCGTGCCGGTGCTGTTCGTGCACTCGTTCCTGCAGTCGAAGACGTCGCAACTCGTCGGCAGCCTGGAGACGGGCGCGGTGAAGTTCCTGACCATCGTCGCGGATCGGCAGTCGGCGAAGGCGCAGACGCGTCTCGAAGCCGCACAGGCCGCAGCACATGGCGGTGCGGGCGGTTCGTCGTCGAGCGGCTCTGATCCGTTGCCGGCACACGCCTGAGGATCGTCATGACCACCGCCAACGTACGATGGTTCTCCGCGGGCGGGTCGCTCCTGCAAGGGAGCTTCACCAACCGCATCCGCAAGCCGGCCGAAGTGATGCTGGTGCCGATGATCGACATCTTCGTGGTGCTGGTCACGTTCCTGCTCATGACGGCCGTGTTCTCGCGGATCACGATCCTGCAGCTCGATTTGCCGAGCGCGAACGCCGGCGGGGCACCCGCGGTGCCCGCGTTCCGCCTGGAAGTGATCGTGCGCGAGAGCGGCTTCGAGCTGACCAACGGCGAGACGCTGATCGCGGCGCTGCCGAAGGTCGACGGCGAGTACGACTGGGCGACGCTCACGCAGCTCGCGCAGCAGCTCAAGCAGGAGAACCCGGATGTGGATGACGCATCCGTGCTGATGGAGCGGACGGTCAAGTACGACTACCTGATTCAGGTGATGGACGCGATTCGCAGCGCCGAAACTCCGGCGAGCGGGGAGTCTGCAGCCGACTTCCCCGCCACGCCGCAGAAGACGGAGCTGTTCACGAACATTGCCGTGGGAGAAGCGCCGTGAGCTTGTATAGCCGTCCTTCCCGTCCGCACCAGGAAGCGGAGCTGAACCTGATCCCGCTGATCGACGTGATGTCGGTCCTGGTGGCGTTCCTGCTCATCTACACGGCCGACGTGGCGGTGGTGCAGAACACCAAGGACGTCGAGATTCCGCAGTCGACTGCGGAGACGCAGGCCCAGCAATCCGTCGTGGTGATGATCACCAAGGATCACGTGTTCGTGCAGGGCGAGCTGGTCGCGGATGTCGCCGACGTCAACGCGTCGAGCGAGCCGCTGGTCGAGCCGCTGCGCCGCGTGCTCGATCGCCCGATGCTGTTGGAGAGCGGCGGTGAAGCCAGCAAGGCGCAGCGCGAAGTCACTGTGATCGCCGACAAGTCGCTGCCGTTCGAGCTGGTCCGTAAGGTCATGGCGACCTGCACGGCCACCACGTACGGCAAGATTTCGCTCGCGGTGCTGCAGAAATAGGTAAAGCCAGCGATGAACGCAGCAGTCCACATTCTCGAAGACCTGAATCTCACGGACCCGGTAGCGCCGGAGCCGGAGCAGCAGGAGCAGCGACAACTCGCCAACGAGCTGGCGCGCACGCGCACGAAGCGGGCGGCGCTCGAGCACGAGCTGCGCGAAATCGAAGGCGAGCTGCAGGATCTCGCCCCGCAGCGCGAGCGGCATCAGCTCGTCGTCGAAGCCTGCGCGGCGCTGGAGAAGCTCGCGGCGGTCGGCGGCGACACGCTGTTCTGGGGCGCCGAGACGCCTTCGCAGCGTTCAGCCGAGCATCTGCAGGCGGCGCGTGGCCGCGTCGCCGAGCTTGGGCAGTGGTTCAGCCACATGGAAGGCCGCCAGGCGTCGCTGCGTGAGCAGATCCAGCACCACAACGACACGATCGACGCGATCGAGCGCGCGCTGTTCGAGGTGCAGTGGGAAGAAGAGCAGCTCAGCTACGAATGGGAGATCGAGCGCGAGATCGACGAGAAGCCGCGCAAGGCGATCCTGGCGTGGGTGTACAGCGGCGAGGAAGACAAGCGCTTCCGCAAGCACGCCTACCTCGCGTTGCTGATCACGATGCTGCTGAGCGCCATCGTTTCGCAGATCACGCTGCCGCCGCTCGTGGTCAACGGCGAGGAAGTGCCGCAGCGTGTCGTGCGTCTGTTGATGGAAGAGAAGCCGACGCCGCCGCCTGCGCCGGTCGAAATGCCGAAACCGAAAGTGAAGGTCGAGAAGAAGCCGGTCGAGCAGCCGGTGAAAGTTGCGAAGGCCGAGCCCAAGGTCGAGCTGGCGCCGAAGGAGCCGGAAGCGAAGGATCAGGGCATTCTCGCGTTCCGCGAGCGGCTCGCTGCTGCCAAGGAAGATCAAGTCGTGGGCCGCCTCGGTGCGCAGGCGAGCATCGACAACTCCGACTACGGCGGTCGTGCGCAGCGCTCGATGTTGACGACGAACGCGCCGGGCTCGAGCGGCGGCATCAACCTCGCGTCGATCAGTCGCGGCATGGGCGGCGGCCCGGGCAACGGCGCGGGCATGGCCGGCGTGCAAGTGACGCGCGCGAGCAGCGCGATCTCTGCAGTCGGCACGCCTGGCGGCGATCGTCCGGTGGCCGGCGACGTCGGGGTCGCCGGTCGCACCGACGAAGAAATCCAGATCGTGTTCGATCGCTACAAGGCTGCGCTCTACCGGCTCTACAACAAGGAGCTGCGCCGCGATCCGACGCTGAAGGGCCAGGTGATTCTCAAGCTCACGATCGAGCCCGATGGCTCAGTGTCGCTGTGCGAGCTGAAGTCCTCGGACATGAATGCGCCGGAGCTGACGGCACAGGTCGTCGAGCGCGTCAGAGGTTTCGACTTCGGCGCCAAGGCGGTGCCGGCGATCACGATCCTGTATCCGATCGACTTCCTGCCGGCGGCGTGATGCGCCGGCTCAACAATTAAGCACAGAGGCATTTTCGCGAACCGATAAAGGCAAAACCACCGAAAGGTGGCGACGCAAAGTTTCCGGTCTACCGGGCTGCAGGCCCTACGACAGCGGGACCGCCGAAGTCATGAAAGCACAGCAAGCACACCGCAAATCGTTTTTCAGCGCGCTCGCCTCGATGGCGAGCCTGCTTGCTGTGCTGATCGCTTTGGTTCCGGCCACGAGCGCGTCGGCGGCCGAGATCACTTACACATTCCTGAGCGGATCCTGGCATGACCCCGTGGACGACGTCCCCGGAGGACCCGATCCGGGCGATCCTGCCATCACGAACGGTGTACCGACCTCGATCATCCGGTGGGGCAACGATACGCCGCAGAGCGGCTACGACTTCAACGCAGCGGACCCGCTGCCGCCGCCTTTCCAGTTGCCCGGGCCGCTCCCGTTCTTTTCTCTCGGGTCGTTCGTGCATCACAACTTCGTGGTCGGCGATCCGTCGCTGGTTTCGGTGCAGCTGGATGTCGTCCTCGTGATCAGTGTCGATGGCGTCGCCCGTCCGCCGTTGACCTTCACTTATACGTTCAACCACGACGAGACCCAGAACAACCTGGACCCGTGTCCCTACGATCCAGTTCCGCCGCCGGCCGGCTGCTCGGACCGTGTGTCGATCGTTGCGTCACCCACGCCGACGACGTTCAACGTCGACGGCGTGGACTACACGTTGTCGATGAACTTTCTCGATCCCGACGGCAATCCAGTCTCCCAGTTCATAACGAGCGAAGGCGGCGTCACCAACACTACGGGCCTGGTCGGGCAATTCACGCCGCCGCCGGGCACGCCGGTGATCGCGGTCGAGAAGTCGGGCCCGGCGACGCTGAAGCCGGCAGAGTGGGGCAACTTCACCCTCGACCTGCACAACACGGGAGATATCGACGCGTTCAACGTAACGCTCATCGATCGTCTGCCCGACACCCCGACGGGCGGGATGTGCACCACCACTCCGGAAGTCTTGAGCGCGCGCGTGTTCGCGGCAGACGGCGTGACGCCGGTGCCGGGCAAAGGTCCTCTGGCCCAGGGAGCGGACTATTCGCTCGCCTATAACGGCCCGGCGTGTGAGCTCACGTTCACCGCGCTGAGCGCTGCTTCTGTGATCAGCGCAGATCAACGTCTGGTGATTGCGTACCGCGCGCAAGTCGACTCCGATGCGCAAGACGGCACCGTGCTTACGAACGTGGCCGGCGCGACCCAGTGGTACAACGCCCCCGCCACGATTCCGGGCCGCACCGTCTACACGCGCACACTGACCGACGGCACCGTGGGTGTCCCGGACCATCAGGACGCGCACACCGTGACGGTGGATACGCCGGTGTTGCGCTTCGAGAAGACGGTCACGAATGTCACGACCGGTCAGAATCCGGCCACGCACGCGACGCCGGGCGACACGCTGCGCTATCGAATCCGCATCGAGAACCTGGCCACCGATCCGCTGCCGAACTTCTCGCTGCGCGACGAGCTCGGCCGACTCAACACGGCAGCGACTTACGCGCCCGGCACGCTGAACCTCGTGACGGTGCCGGCGGGTGCCGATACCAGCAACACGAATGCGTCAGGCGGCCTGAACAACGGCGGCCTCGTCGACATGCGTAACCTGAGCCTCGGCGGCCAGGGCACGTTCATCATCGTCGAGTACGACGTGCGGCTCGTCGCGGTTCTGCCGAACCAGAGCTATGTGCAGAACCAGGCGCAGGCGTACGTCGACGGTGTCGAGGTCGCGCGCAGCGATGACCCGAACATCGGCGCGACCGCGCCGGATCCGCTCGTGCTCGGCGATGAAGACCCGACGCGCGTGCAGATCACGTCGGCGCCTAAGTTCCGCGTGCTCAAGACCTCGACGTACCTCGGTGCGAGCACGACAGTGCTGCGCGCCGGCGACCGGCTGCGCTACACGATCACGGTCAAGAACATCGGCACCGACAACGCCACCGGCGTCGTGATTCGCGACCAGGTTCCGACGAACACGACATACGTCGCGGGCAGCACGACGCTGAACGGTACGCAGCAGAACGACAACGCCCAGGGCATCACGCCGCTGGTCGACACCATCGCGATCTATGCGCCGGAAAATGCGACTGCGGGCGTGATGCGCGCGGACGCGACCAGCACGACGACCAACGTCGCGACGATCACGTTCGATGTGACTACGGCCCCGGATCTGCCCGATGGCACGATCATCTCGAACCAGGCGTTCGTGAGCGCGGTCGACTTCGGCATCGTCGATTACCCCTCCGACGATCCGCGCACGCCGATCGTGAACGACCCGACGCGCGACGTGATCGGCAACGCACCGCTCCTGTTCGCCACCAAGCAGGCGGAGCTGGTGGTCGACCTGGGCTCGCCGGGCGTCGTCGATCCGGGCGACACGCTGCGCTACACGATCACGATCTACAACAACGGTGCGATTCCGGCGACCAGCGTGGTGCTGGCTGACAACGTTCCGCCGAACACCACGTACGTTGCGAACACGACGACGCTGAATGGGCAGCCGTATCCGGAGCCTATCGCCGGCTCTTCGCCGCTCGCGGCCGGTGTGTACGTGAGCTCGACGGATCGCACGCCGCCTCTGCCGACAACTGCCGATCAAGGCACGCTGTCGCCGACGTCGAGCGCGGTCGTCCAGTTCAATCTGCGCGTGAATGCTGGCGTCGCGTCCGGCACGATCATCCGCAACCAGGCGGTCGTGCGCACCGCCGAGGTGCCGAACGTGCTGACGGACGGCGACGGCAATCCGTCGACCGGGCCGGAGCCGACCGTCGTGGTCGTCGGCAACGGTCAGCAGCTCTCGATCGTGAAGGAAGTCACCGTCGTCGGCGGCGGTGCCGCTTCGCAGGGCGCGACGCTCGAGTATCTGGTGCGCGTCACCAACATCTCGCTCATGCCGGCGCTCTATGTCCTGGTCACCGACGATCTGAACATGCCGGTGCCGGGCTATCTCACGTACGTGAACAACTCGGCGACGCTGAATGGCCAGACGACGGGTATCGCCGTCAACGGCGGGGTCATCACGGCCGACTACTCGACGACCTACGGACCGCTGCAGCCGCAACAGACTGTGCTCATGCGCTTCCGTGCGGTCATCAATCCGGATCTGCTCGACGGTACGAAGGTGACGAACACCGCGACGGTCAAGTGGAACGACCCGCCGCAGACGGCGAGTGGCAGCGTCACTGTCGACGTCGGCTCCATCCCCGGCCAGGGCATCCTGAACGGTAAGGCGTGGCACGACGCGAACTTCAGCCGCACGCAGGACGCGAACGAGCGCGTGCTCGAAGGCTGGACTGTGCAGCTCTATCGCAACGACCGGCTGTTGCGCAGCGTGACGACCGACGCGAACGGCGTGTATCGCATCAGCGGCATCCCGCCGAACTACATCACCGGCGAGCAGTACGAGCTGCGCTTCAGCGCGCCGGACGCGACGGCGACGACTGCGAAACTCGGCATGGCGTACTCGGCGGCGTTCACGAACGGACTGCAGAAGATCAGCGACATCATCGTGCAGTTCGCGAGCAACCTGCAGGACCTGAACCTGCCGATCTCGCCGAACGGCGTCGCGTACAACTCTGTGACGCGCAGCCCGGCCACCGGCGTAACGCTGCGCCTGCTGAGTGCGGGCTCGAATTCGCTGCTGCCGGCGGCCTGCTTCGACGATCCGGCGCAGCAGAACCAGGTCACGCTGGCGAGCGGCTACTACCGCTTCGATGTGAACTTCAGCGATCCGGCGTGTCCGAGCGACGGTAACTACATCATCGATGTGACGCCGCCGCCAACCGGCTATATCGGCACGTACTCGCAGATCATTCCGCCGACGTCCGGTCCTTCCACCGGTGCGTTCTCCGTGCCGGCGTGCGCGGGCGGCATCGACGATGCGCAGTCGGCAACGCCGGATTATTGCGAAGTCCAGACTTCGGAGTTCGCGCCGACACTCGCGGCTCGCGCACGCAGCGCAGGCACGCGCTATCACGCGCATCTGAAGCTCAACAACAACCTGATCCCGGGCTCGAGCCAGATCTACAACAACCACATCCCGGTGGATCCGGATCTGCAGGGCGTGATCCAGATTTCGAAGACGACGCCGCTGCTCAACGTCGTCCGCGGCCAGCTGGTGCCGTACGTCATCACATATAAGAACGTGACCGACGTGCCGCTGTTCGACGTCAGCATCGTCGACCGCATCCCGGCCGGCTTCCGCTACGTCGAAGGCTCGGCGCGCATCGATCGCGAGCCGGTCGAACCGGCTGTGGCCGGCCGCGAGCTGATCTGGAGCGACCTGGCAGTCGATCGTCAGGAACAGCATGAGCTGCTCGTGCTGCTCGCAGTCGGCGCGGGCGTCAGCGAAGGCGAGTTCGTGAACCGCGTCCAAGCGGTCCACATGCTGACCGCCAGCGCGCTCTCGAACGAAGCGTCTGCAACTGTCCGCGTCGTGCCGGATCCGACGTTCGACTGTACAGACGTCACCGGCAAGGTGTTCGACGACGTCAACCGCAACGGTTTCCAGGATCAGGGCGAGACCGGTCTGCCCGGCGTGCGCGTCGTGAGCGCGCGCGGCCTCGCGGCGACCACCGACGCCTACGGTCGATTCCACGTCACGTGCGCCATCGTTCCGCGCGAAGGCCGCGGCAGCAACTTCGTCCTCAAGCTGGACGATCGCACGTTGCCGAGCGGCTTCCGCTCCTCGACGGACCAGGTGAAGGTCGAACGCGCGACGCGCGGTAAAGCGCTGAAGTTCAACTTCGGTGCCTCGCTCCACCGCGTGATCGGCCTGGACCTCGCCGACGCGGTGTTCGAGCCGGGCACGACCGAGATGCGGGCGCAGTGGCGGCCGCGGCTCGACATGCTGATGAAGGAGCTGCAGAAGGCGCCGGCCATCCTGCGCCTGTCCTATCTCGCGGACGTCGAGAACGAGGCGCTGGTCCAGCGCCGACTGGAGGCGATCAAGAGCGAGATCGTGAGCCGCTGGCAGTCGCAGAACGCAACCGCGACCTACCAGCTGACGATCGAGCCGGAAGTCTTCTGGCGACTCGGCGCGCCGCCGCAGCACGCGCGGGAAGTGAACAGGTGACCGCCATGGCCAAGCATCGCTATCTCTGGTTGCCCGTCTGGCTATTGAGCAGTGCAGCGCTGTTCCCGCTGGTTGCGCAGACGCAGGACGTCATCGAGACGCCGCGTGGCGAGACTGTCGAGCGCAATCTGCCGACCGACGAGCCGCTGCGTCCATGGGCGCACGATCCGAACCTGCTGCGCAAGGAGTCGGGCGATCGCGTCGAGATGCGCCTGGTGCATGCGGAGCACCTGGCGACGGTGAAGCTCACGGACGTCGTGCCGCCGATCCGCTTCGACTCGGGTGTTGCGGACATTCCGCAGACCTACATCGAGTCGCTGCGCAAGGCGCTGGACGATCTGCGCGACCGCCGCAACGTGCGGTTGCATCTCGTCGGCCACGCTGACGATCAGCCGTTGTCCGACGCGCTCGCGCGCGTTTACGGCGACAACGAAGGATTGTCGCGCGAGCGTGCGGGCGAAGTTGCGGAGTTCCTGCAGAATCGCCTGGCGCTGCCGGCCGAGGCAGTTTCGTACGAATGGGCCGGCTCGACGCGGCCGGTCGCGACCAACACGACGCCGGAAGGGCGTGCGCTGAATCGGCGCGTCGAAGTGCAGGTCTGGTACGACGAGACGCAGGCGGCGCTTTCCGAAGAGGAGGTGCTGGTCAAGGACGACTTCAAGCGCGTCAAGGTCTGCCGCATGGAGACGGTTTGCAAGATGCGCTTCAAGGAAGGGCACGCGCATCGCACGCGCATCCGCAACCTCGTGCAGCCGCTGCTGTACGACGAAGCGCCGGTGGTTTCCGAAGCGTTCGTCGCGAACATCAAGGGCGCGCTGGAGAACCTGCAGGAGAAGCAGCACGTCACGGTCAAGCTGATCGGCTTCACCGACAACGTGCCGCTCACCGATCGCAACGAGCGCATCTACGGCAATCACCTGGCGCTCTCGAAGGCGCGTGCCCATCGCGTCGCGCTGGAGCTGGAGGAAGCGCTCGGCCTGTCGAACGAGGTGATCGTCAGCGATGGTCGCGGCTCGAGCTCGCCTGTGGCGACGAACAACACCGCGCAGGGACGTGCCGCGAACCGCCGCATCGAAGTCGAGTTCTGGCACGACGACCCGCTGACGGAACTGCCGGACGAGCCGCGCCTGTGTCCGGGTGCGCCGGGCAGCGAAGTCGTCACGCGTGTCTACGATCCGCCCTGGGGACCGATCGAGCCGCTGCAGCTCGAACAGGGCGGTCGCGCAATGATCCCGGCGGACTACGCGCAGCAACTCCGTCGCGCGATGACGGACATCGCCGACAGGACCAACGTGCGCCTGCGCTTCATCGGCTACACGAAGAACGAACGCCTGGATCGCCGCACGGCAATCGTGTACGGCGATGACATCGGTCTCGCCGCGTCCCGCGCGCGTCGCGCGATGGACACCATCGTCAAGGATATGAACCTGACGCCGCAGCAGGCGGAGCACGAGGGCCGCGGCTACGTGCAGTCGAACGACGTCGTCAACGAAGGATTCACGCAGGAAGGCAGTTCGCACATCGTCGTGCAGGTCGTCTACGACGAGCCTGCGGTCCTCGATGATTACGAAGGTGTCGACATCGAGACGCTGACGCGCGAACTGAGCCCGAAGAATCCGTTCGCGCTGAACCTGATGCGCATCACCGTGGATGGCGAGCCGATCGACGATCCGAACCGCAGCTCCGCGGATATTCAGCGCTGCACCGACGTCGCGCTCGAGAAAGCGGACATCCTGTTCCAGTTCGACAACCTGACGTCCAGCCCGCGGTTGAGCGTGTCGGCGTGGCCGACGACGGTGGCGATGGCGGAGTTGGATGGGACGATCAGTGACACAGGTGACACAGCTGACACAGGTGACACAGGGGCGGAGGAAGAAGAGGAGTTGTTGCTGCCGATAGCGGACAACGCGCAGCTCGCGCAGACCGAGGAGTCGGGCGAGGGTGGGGAGCCGGAGGAGCTGGTTGAAATCATTCCGGTGACTCAGGCGCTCAAGCTGGTGGAGACGCCGCCGAGCGAGGAGATTCAGACTGCGCTGGGCGAAGTGCCCGCGCTGCACGCCCCGCGCTTGTTCGGCACACCGGTGCGCTTCCGGATGTACGCGAACTACTCGGCGTTCATCGATCGCTCCGAAGTGCGCATCTTCCAGTCCGATCAATCGACGCAGGCGGCGCCGATGAGAGTGCTGCCGGTGGATGCCAGTGGCTTCGCTGAGTGGGAGCCGACGGCAGAGCAAACCACTGCGCCAGCGCGTGAGCTGCAGTATGTGCTGCGTGCCTATGACAAGGCCGGCAACTTCGACGAAACGAATCCGCAGCCGTTGTGGCTGGTGCTGGACGATGGCACTCGCACCGATGTGCCGCCGCAGGACACGCCGGGGCAACCGCCGAAAGAGCTGTTGGCGGCCTACGGCACGAGCTCGCTGACGTCGCACAACATCCCTCTGGGCAGCGGCACGATCAAGGTTCGCGGCGGCAGCATTCCGGCGCATCACAGCGTTTACGTCGCAGGCAAGCCGGTGCCAGTCGATCCGGCCGGCAACTTCCTCGCCGAGGAAATCCTGCCCGCCGGCATCCACACCGTCGAAGTCGCGGTGCTCGACGATGCAGGCAACGGTGCGATGTTCCTGCGCGATCTCGAGTTCCAGAAGAACGACTGGTTCTATGTCGGCATGGCTGACGTGACGGCATCCGACACGCACACGCGCGGCCCGGCCGAGCTGCTGCAGGGCGCGAACGCGCCGTATGACTACGACTCGGCGCTGGACGCCCGCCTGGCGTTCTACGTGACCGGCAAGTTCAAGGAGGACTGGCACATCAGTGCGAGCGCCGACACGCGCGAAGGGCCGGTCGACGAGCTGTTCAGCAACTTCCTGAACAAGTCGCCGGACTCGCTGTTCCGGCGCATCGATCCGGACTATCACTATCCGACGTTCGGCGACGACTCGGTCGTGGAAGAGGTCGCGCCGACGCTCGGCAAGATGTACGTGAAGCTGGCGCACGACGACAACCACGTCATGTGGGGCAACTTCAAGATCAACTACGGCGACAACGAGCTGGCGCAGGTTGACCGCGGCCTGTACGGCGGCAACTTGCACTATCAGACGGAAGGTGCAACCAGCTTCGGCGAGCAGCGCTTCACGTTCGATGGCTTCGCCGCCGAGCCCGGCACGCTGGCGAGTCGCGAGGAATTCCGCGGCACAGGCGGCTCGCTGTACTTCCTGCATAACCAGGACCTCCTGGTCGGCTCCGAGCGCCTGCGCATCGAGTTGCGCGACAAGGATTCCGGTCTCGTCAGTGGCGTCGTCAATCTGCGGCCGGTACTCGACTACGACATCGACTATCTGCAGGGTCGCATCGTGCTCGCGGAGCCGCTGAATTCGACCGTCGACGATCGGTTGCTCGTGCGCAGCGGCTCCGTCAGCGGTGACGCCGCTTATCTCGTGGCCCGCTACGAATACACGCCGGGATTCACGGAGATCGACACGCTCGCGACCGGTGGTCAGGCGAGCATGTGGGTCAACGACTACGTCAAAGTGGGTTTGACCGCGAACTCTAACGAGGAAGGCGACACCGAGAGCAGCCTCGACGGCGCCGATGTCACGCTGCGCATGAGCGCGGATTCGTGGCTGAAAGTGCAGGGCGGTCGCAGCGAGGGCCTGGTGTCGAGCGCGATCTACTCCGACGACGGCGGCTTCGGCTTCGTCAATCCGGATACCGTCGGCTTCACTTCCGCGGAAGCCGATGCGTATCGCGCCGACTTGAGCGTCGGGTTCGGCGACGTGTTCCCCGGCATGCCGGGCCGGCTCACGATGTACTCGCAGTCGCTCGGCGCCGGCTATTCCGCGCCCGGCCAGGGCACGCTGACGGATGTCGAGAATTTCGGCGGCACGTTCCGCATGCAGTTCTTCGAGCGCTTCGACGTGCGTGCGAAGGCGGACAAGAAGGAGCAGGACCAGGGCCTGTTCGCCGACACGCAGGAATTGAATCTGGGTTACCAGATCACCGATCGCTGGAGCGTCAGCGCCGGCGCGCGCAAGGATGAGCGCGAGTACACCGGGCCGCTCATTCCGCTCAACCGCGAGCAGGGTGAGCGCACCGACGGCGTGATGCAGCTCGGCTATGACTCGGGGGCCTCGTGGCGCACGTACGTCTTCGCGCAGAACACACTGTCGAAGAGCGAGGAGCGGCCCGACAACGACCGCTACGGTACGGGCGGCTCGTATCGCATGACCGAGCGCTTCCGCATCGATGCCGAAGTGTCGGACGGCGACCTCGGCCCGGGCGGCCGGCTCGGCACGAACTACCTGTTCTCCGAGCGCACGACGCTGTACCTGAACTACGCGCTGGAGAACGAGCGCACCGACAATGGCCTGCGCAGCGGCCGTCGCGGCAACCTGATCTCCGGCATGAAGCGCCGCCTGTCGGACTCGAGCAGCATGTTCCTCGAGGAGCGCTACCAGGAGACCGACGACATGTCCGGCATCACGCATGCGACCGGCATGACGCTCGCGCCGAACGAGCGCTGGAACTTCGGCGCGAACACCGACATCGGCACGCTCACCGACGAGCTGACCGGGGCGAAGATCGATCGCGAGGCCGGCGGCGTCCGCATGGGCTACGGCTGGGAGGCCATGCAGCTCTCGAGCGCCGTCGAGTATCGACTCGACAAGACGGAGCAGCTGGATGCAGCGACCTCCGAGCGCACGACGTGGCTGTTCCGGAACAGCTTCAAGTTCCAGCTCAACCCGGACTGGCGCATCGTCGGCAAGTACAACCACGCCAAGAGCGAGAGCTCGCTCGGTCAGTTCTACGACGGCGGCTACACCGAAGCTGTAATCGGCTACGGCTTCCGCCCGGTGGCGAATGACCGGCTGAACGCGCTCGCGAAGTACACGTATTTCTACAACGTGCCGACGACAGAGCAGGTGACGCCGACGAACTCGGCGGCGCAGTTCGTCCAGAAGAGCCACGTCGCTGCGCTCGACTTGACGTACGACCTGACGGACATGTGGTCGATCGGCGGCAAGTACGCCTATCGCCTCGGCCAGTTGAGCCTGGACCGCGAGCACCCGCAGTTCTTCGACAACCGCGCGTCGCTGTACATCCTGCGTACCGACCTGAAGTTCGGCGGCTGGGAAGGCTTGCTCGAAGGCCGCATGCTCGACATGGCGGATCTCAACGAACAACGCGCCGGCGCACTCGTCGCCGTGTATCGCTACGTCGGCAAGCACTTCAAGGTCGGCGCCGGCTACAACTTCACCGACTTCTCGGAAGATCTCACGGACCTGAGCTTCCGCAGCGAAGGCGTGTTCATCAACATGATCGGCTCGATGTAAAGGTCGCGCTGGCGGGCTGGAACAGGGA
>Ga0075429_100002731_pt1 | contig 14897 bp, 12 predicted proteins | sample RhiMetdeltSRZDD3_FD_75295 | JGI IMG/M metagenome (GOLD analysis project Ga0075429, IMG submission 75295) | Populus rhizosphere microbial communities from Tennessee, USA - Rhizosphere MetaG P. deltoides SRZDD3 | ecosystem: Host-associated > Plants > Roots > Rhizosphere > Soil | place: USA... | reverse complement strand
GCCCACTGACCACTGACCACTGACCACTGACCACTGACCACTGACCACTGACCACTGACCACTGACCACTGACCACTGACCACTGACCACTACTCCTATTCCTGCATTCCCAGCCTGAAATAGCCCGACTGCCCGAAGCTCTCCTCCACTTCCACCTCGATCGCCGTGAGCCTCGGCAGACCTTCCGCTTTGAGCGCCCGGCGGATTTCGTGCGCCAGGTACTCCGCGATCATTTCCGCCGTGGTGTTGGTGATCGGAAGGAGCGCCACGTTCGAGGCGGGGAAAGCGAAACGGGAGGCTCCGAGGTACTCCACCGTCAACCGGTCGTCCTCCTGTCGCAGCACCAGCTTCGTGTTCCCGGTCGGGAGCAGGACCTTGTGATCCATTGCCTGCGCCAGCGGACGTACGATGCGCTTGAGCACCCCGAAGTCCACCACGAAGGCGCACTCCGGATCCACGTCTCCCTCGACCGTCACCCCGATCCGGTAGTTGTGGCCGTGGAGCGACTCGCACTGGTGGCCCGCAAATGTGATGAAATGGGCGGAGGAAAAGCCCAGGTAGTCCTTGCTCACCGACACCTTGAAACCATGCATTACGAACCCGACCTCGAAAAGAGTGTTGCCGGGCCGAATATAGCGTGGGACCTTTCGCCCTGTCCCGGGGCGCGCGCAGCGCTGTCCCGGCGCGAGGACAGATCGGCCGGTCTTGGTGTTGTATCCCCTTGCCACTCAACGAGATGGAAGATGGCACAGCGCTCGCATTGGAGGAGAGCCGGCAACACCGCTCTTCATCCGGGAGGATACCGTGAGCGCTCGAAATCTCGTACTCAGTTCCGCCTTTTTGCTGCCCCTGCTTACGGCGACCCCGGTGGCAGCTCAGCGAGTGGAGGCGGACATCCGCATCGGTGGCGGTCCGGTCAGCGGCCGGGTCATCATCGGAGATCGCCGGGACCGATACGACTACCGTCCCCGGCACGTGGGCAGAGTGGAATGGATCCGCATCAGAGACCGCGGCTTCAGCCACGGATGGTTCAAGAAGTTCCGCCGGGAAGCACGGGTGATCGTCGTCTACTACGACCACCGGGACCGGTACTACGATCAATACCGTCGCGGGTACGAGAGAGTTCGGCTTTACGAGCGCGGCGGCCGGTTCTACCGGATCGATGACGACGACTATTTCGACCGGTATGACGATCGCGATTGGCGCCGGGATGGCCGGTATGACGATCGCGATTGGCGCCGGGACGGCCGGTATGACGATCGCTGGGATGACCGGCGCGACGATGGCAGAGACGACCGCCGAGATGACCGCCGAGACGACCGTCGGGATGACCGCCGGGATGACCGGCGTGGTGACCGCCGCCCCGACTGGAACAACTAGTCGCACGGCGCAGCAAAAGGGACGAGGCCGTCCTTCCCCGAAGCCTCCTGTGGCTTCAACTTTCCCCGGCCAAGTCCAAAAGACCCATGGCTCCCCGCCTGGGTTCGGAAGGCCCCGCCCTCGGGCGGGGTTTTCTGTTTTCCCCGCTTGCCGGTCATCGAGCATCAGGTGAGGTTCCACGCCAGTGGGTCGGTCAACGTCGCGCTCATTCGGAGCTTCATCATGGACTGTTTCCGCCGCGCTCTTCTCGCCCTGTCGATTGCCACCGGCGTCGCGGTACCGCTTCAGGCACAAACTGACGGTCATAGTTACGGGGTACTGGCCGGACTCTCGCTTTCCAAGGCGGGAGGATCCGACGTCGGCGGCGAGAGCAAGGTGGTGACCGGCACTGCAGTCGGAGCCTTCGTCACCTTGGGAGTGGGCCGGCGCCTGGCAATCGAGCCGCAGCTTCTGATGGTCGAAAAGGGCATCAAATCGGAGGAAGGCGAGCTCACCGCAACGCTCAAGCTGTCCTATCTCCAGCTTCCTCTCCTTGCCAAGCTTCGGTTTCCGATGGATCCCGAAGGGCGAACCACGGCTTTTCTCTTTGCGGGGCCTGCGGTCGCGTACCGGGTCGGCTGCCGGCTGAAGCTTGCCCAGGCCGGCAACGAGCTGAACGCAGGGTGTGATACCGACGCGGAGGCCGACGCGGTCAGGTCGTTCGACTCCAGTCTCATCGTTGGCGTGGGGGGGGATTTCGGCCGCACCACGGTGAGCCTGCGATACGACCTGGGCCTCTCCCGGCTCGATCAGTCGGCCGACGCCAACGACATCAAGAACCGCGCACTCATTCTCCTTGCAGGCATCAAGGTTGGGATGAATCGCTGACGGGACGTTAACTTCCGCGGATCGCCATGCACCCGATTCGCGACCACCATCTCCCTCTCGATCCGGCCGCGTACCGGAATGCCCGCCATCCTCGCGGGCGGGTTATCGTCATCGCGCCGACTCGGGCCGCCTGCGAAACCATCGAGCTGGCGCTCGGCATCGATGTTCCCACCCTGCTCCAGCAAAAACACGGGCCGATGCTCTGGGACTGGGCCGCCGCGGGTAAGCCGTTCGGCATCGTGGCCGGCACCGGAACGGGCAAGACCCTCTCGATCCGGCCCATCGCCCAGGCCATCCTGGGAGAAACGCTGCGATACGGCGTCGTGAACCGCGAACGGGAGGCGACACCGGAGACTCCCTCCTGGAATGTGGTCATCATCACCACCGGCATCGCCAGGCGGTGGTTTCAGGATGACCTGATCGACGCGCGCGACACGCTGATTGCGGACGAAATCCATCAGACCTCCGCCGAGCTCGAGCTGTGCCTCGCGCTCGGGAAGCGCGCCGGGTGCCGGTTCATCTGGCTCTCCGCGACGGTCGACCCTTCCTTTTACGCGAAGTATCTGAACAGCGCCGAGGTCCTCGAGACCAGCGCCTTCGACCCCCGGCTGCGGGCAAAGGTCACCGTGGTGGCGAAGGACGTCGGGGAGTTTCTCGATGAGCGCTTCCTCCGCCACGTCATGAAGGAACGCCGGGGGGTGGCGGTGTTCGTTCCGACCCGGGCCGAGGTCGAGCGGCTCGCGGCGGATATCGGAGAACAGTGGCCCCGCCTCTCGGCCGCGTTCTATCACGGTGGCGAGCCGATTCGGGTCATCCGTCCGTTCCTCGAGGGATCGGTCGACCGGCCGTTCCTCCTCGCCATGACGGCCGCCGGGCAATCGGCGCTCAACATTCCCGGGCTCGACACGGTGGTGATCTACGACGCGCGCTATGGCAACAAGGTGGATCGCGGCCGCAACGTGCTGCACCGGACCTACCTTGGCGCCAACGAGATCCTGCAGATGGCGGGTCGGGTGCACGGCAGGGTTCCCAAAGGAGAGGTGACGATCCTTTCCGACCGTCCGCTCGACTTCGAGGCGCTGCGTCCCACGCCTCCGGAGTTCCAGCTCGCCGGCGATGCCGAACGGGTTGCGCTGACCTGCGCCGCACTCGGCGTGGATGCGGGCGATCTCGATCTCCCGGTGGCGCTGGATCGGATCGCTTATCGCCGCGCGGTCGAGCTTCTCACCGCCCGCGGCATGGTGGCCAACGGCCGGCTCACCGACTACGGCAAGGAAGTCGAAGCGATGCCGGTGGACCGCTCCTGGGCTGAGCTCCTGATCCAGTCCGAGCCCCAGCTGGTGCCGCTGGCCGCGGTCTCCTCCAACATCGACTCGCTGCACCGCATGACGCGGGAGGAGCGGGAGCTGCACGGCGTGCTGGTCCAGGGAAGCGATCACCTCACCGCATACAATCTCTACGCCGAAGCGGTGAATCAGCACGGCTCACTGGGGGAGGTGTACGGTCTCCCCCGGCACGTCTTCGACGAAGGGCTGACGGAGTGGGGCGAGCGGCGGGGTGTTCTGATCAAGGCGATCGAAGACGCCGCGATGGGCACCGCGTCGGTGTACCGGTCGCTGGAGCTGCCGCTGCCTCCCACCATGCCCTATGCGAACCGCGAGCTGCGGGCGGGATTTGCCGAGCTGCTCGCGCGCGTCATGCCCTTCGACCTCGTCATCGATGAGCACACCGCCGATGGCCAGGAGGTGCGCGTTTCCAAGACTTCGGTGGCGGGGAGCTGGGGACCGATTGCCGGAACCATCCGCTTCTTTGCGGACCGCTTCGGTGTGCCCCGGGCGTCGATCGAAGGCACGACGATCTCCTATGACCTGGTTCGGCGGCACGCCACACTGGGGCCGCCCACGGTTGTGCTGACTGGCCCGCGCAAGCATCAGCAGCTCGCCCTGTCGCGCCGCCTCAGCTATTTCGGCTTCGAGCTCGAAACCGACATCGAGCCGCTGACCGACCGCATTCCGCCGGAGCTCTTCGACGCCGTCCGCCGAGGACTGGCACAGGCGCTGCTCGACGGTGAGACGCCACATCCCGATCAGCACAAGATCCGCCGCGCCGTGGGGATCCTGCGCGAATGGTGGCGGCGCTCGGGCGGCCAACTCACGGTCGCATCGGATGAAGCGATCCTGGCCCGGGTGATGGAACAGCTCCAGGGCGTGACGAGCTGGAGGAGTTTTCTGGAGACCCCGGTCGCACTGGAGCCGGACGCGCTGGTTCCGGAGCGCGAGCGGCGGCGGCTCGACGCACTGCCTGCGATGATCCGGGTGCGGGGAGACGCCGTCCCGCTGGACTACGAGGTCGTGGCAAATCACGCGGTCGTCCGGATCCGGCTGCGCGAGGGACAAGCCCGGCGACTCACCCTCGAGGAGTTGCCGGCGCTGGACCGGCCTGTTCGCTTCGCCGTGGTGCGGGGAGGATCGCCGCCGCTGCGCGCCGACTCGCTCGCCGAGCTCAAGCAGCTTCTGGCGCATGCCGGGGGCAGATCGCAACAGAGCCGGCACCGTCACCCCTCGCGTCGGGGGGGCAGGCGGCGGTGACGGCGGTGGCGCGGCCGGATTTCCGGCCATAGGTTTGGGCGTCCGACCAGGAGCCCATTCGAGTGTCCGACCAGCTTCCCGAGCGCATCCCGCTCGACGCCATCAGGCAGGCCCGCACCCGGATCAAGGACACCGCGGTGCGTACACCGCTGGTGCGGCTACCGTATGATGGCCCCCGGGAGATCTGGCTCAAGCTGGAAACGCTGCAACCGGTCGGCTCGTTCAAGATTCGCGGCGCCCGCAACGCGATCGGCGGCCTCGAAGGTGACTCGCTGAAGAAGGGGATCTACACCGCGAGCGCCGGCAACATGGCTCTCGGCCTCGCCTACTGCGCCCGGGAGCGGAACATTCCGTTCACCGCGATCGTCCCCGATCACGCCCCCGCGGTCAAGCTCGCCGCGCTGGACCGGCTCGGCGCGAAGATCGTCCCGGTCGCGTTCGACCGCTGGTGGCGTGTGTTGCTGGAGCGCCGTTTCGAGGGTGTGGAGGGACGCTTCATTCATCCGGTCTCCGAGGTCGCGGTGATGGCGGGGAACGCCACCATCGGCCTCGAGATTATCGAAGACCTCCCGCACGTCGAGAAGGTGCTGGTGCCTTTCGGCGGCGGCGGGCTCGCCTGCGGCATCGCGAGCGCCCTCAAGGCGGTGCAGCCGGGAGCCCGGGTGATCGCATGCGAGGTGGAAACCGCCGCGCCGCTCACCCGTTCGCTCGAAGCCGGCTCGCCCCAGGCGGTGCAGTACACGCCCAGCTTCGTCGACGGCGCCGGCTCCAGCAGTCTCCTTCCTGAAATGTGGCCGATGCTGCGAACGCTCGTCGAAGGATCCGCGGTGGTGACGCTGGAACAGACCGCCGAAGCGATCCGGATGCTGGTGGAGCGGATGCGCATCGTGGCCGAGGGTGCCGGAGCGCTGCCGCTGGCCGCGGCGCTCTCCGGCAAAGTCGGCGGCGGGACCATCTGCTGTGTGATCTCGGGAGGCAACATCGACGCCTCCCGTCTTGCGGCCATTCTCTCCAAGGCGCCCGGCGCTACCGGTCCAAACACTTAAGACGGGGGAGGAGCACGAGGGGCAGATGGAACCGGAGGTTGTGGCTGCCCGCCAGGGTTCCACTCCGGGCGCGGACCGTCGGCCAGCAGGCGCACCGCTTTCGCTGCGGAGCGGATCACCGTCGTCATGTGATTGAAGTCGGCTTTGTCCGCCTCGTCCCCCGGCCGGTGATAGTCGGGGTGCCCGCCGAACGACGACAAGGTGTGCGCCGGTATCCCTGCGATCGCGAAACGATAATTGTCGCTTCGCCGGAAGAAATTCTCGGTCGGTCGCGGATCGGCGACGACCGGAATACCCGCCGCCGCCAGCAGGGCCCCCATGGTCGAGCGCTCGTAGCCGGTCAGCCATGCCTGACCGGCGCCGCCGACCAGGGAATCGGGACGCGCCACCATTTCCACTTGAAGCTGGGCCACGGTTTTCGCAAGCGGGCGCACCGGGTGCTCGATGTACCAGCGAGAGCCCGAGGGACCGCCTTCCTCGCCGGTGAACGCGATGAAGACGACGGTGCGCCGTGGCGGGGCGCCGGCGGCCATGGTTCGCGCAGTCTCCAGGACCGTGACTACCCCCGATGCGTCGTCGTCGGCGCCGTTGCAGATGCTGTCGGCGCCGATGGCGGTGCAACGGGCTCCGGGGCGGCCGGCGACGCCGATGTGATCGAGATGGGCGCCGACCACGACGACTTCGTCCTTGAGCTCGGGGTCGGCACCGGGAATCATCCCCACCACATTGACGTCGAGCACGCGCTGCCCCTCGGGGATCGTGTCCCACGCGGCAAAGCTCGGGAGCACCACCAGCCGCCCCTGCGCGGTCCGGAAGCCTGCAACGCGCTGGTAATAGCCGCTGTCTCCGGCGGCGACGAGCCCGATTCGCTGCATTTCGGCCGCGACGAATGTCGCGGCGCGAGCATAGCCGGGCGTCGCGGCCAGGCGGCCTTCCATGCTGTCGGCCGCGAGTATGCGGAGCATCGTCCGGGCCCGGGACGGCATGACCGCATCATTGAGCTCGATCGGAGGACTCTGAGGTGGGGCGCTGGTCGCGCAGCCCGCGATCAGAGCGCACCCGGCGAGGAGGGACAGGATGGGGAATGTGCGCATGGCGGAAAGTAGGTTGGTTCAGGGCTAACTGCTAACTGCTAACTGCTAACTGCTAACTGCTAACTGCTAACTGCTCACCGCTCACCCGTACGCCTGCAGGGTGACCAGGAGGCCGACGAGTGCGGCGAGCGCCACGCTGTGAAAGAAGACATACCGCAGAATGGCACCCTCCTGGCCTTCCGATCGGGTGACGGTGCTCGCGACGACGATACTCTGCGCATCGATCATTTTTCCCATCACTCCGCCGGACGAGTTCGCCGCCGCCATGAGCACCGGGTCGAGCCCGAGCTGTTTCGCGGTAATCGTCTGCAGGCTGCCGAACAGGACGTTGGACGACGTATCCGAGCCGGTGAGCGCGACCCCCAGCCAGCCGAGCATCGTTCCGAAGAAGGGATAGAGCACTCCGGTCTTGGCGAAGGCGAGTCCGAGGATGGCGTCTTCTCCGCTGTAGCGGGTGACATACCCGAGCCCGAGCATGAGCGCGATCGTGAGGAGCGAGGTCCGCACCACCCGGAGCGTCGCCACCCACTCGGCGGCGACTTCCCGGAGCGAGTAGCGGAGGATCAGCGCCGTGACCAGCGCCGCGAGGAGGATCGCCGTGCCGGTCGCGGAGAGCCAGTTGAGGGTGAACACCGCCGCTTCCGGCGCCGCGGTCGCCACGATCGGCGGAGCCCGCTCCACCAGATTGTGCAGTCCGGCGACCGGAATCTTCGGCGCGGACACCGCGTTGAGCCCGTTTTTGAGCTGCGGAAGGCCCCAGAGAAACACGAAGACAGTGAGCAAGACCCAGGGCGTGAAGACGTTCCTGGGGAGCGCGGTCCTGGCCTCTACGGCTGCCTCGGACGGTCGCCACACGCGCAAGAATCCAACCAGCGCGGCCATCGAGCAGGCCGCCGCGACGATGTCCACCAGCCACGGCCCGTGCAGCGTCGCCATGAGAAACTGGGGCAGGGCGAATGACACGCCTGCCACGAGAATCGCGGGCCAGATCTCCAGCATTTTTCGCCACCCTGCGTAGGCCCAGATCAGCCAGAAGGGAACGATCAGCGAAAACACGGGAAGCTGGTGCCCCACCTGAGCGCTCAGGGCATGGAGGTCGAGCCCGGTCACTGCTGACAGCGCGACGATGGGGGTCCCCAGCGCGCCGAATGCGACCGGGGCGGTGTTGGCGATCAGCGCCAGGCCTGAGGCCTGGAGCGGCTTGAATCCCAGCGCGATGAGGATGCCGCCGGTGACCGCGACCGGGGTCCCGAATCCGGCGGCGCCTTCGATGAACGCGCCGAATGAAAAGGCCACCAGCAGGAGCTGCAGTCGCGGATCCGCCGTAACCCGCGTGATGCCCTGGCGCAGCGCGTCGAGCAGCCCGCGGCGCTCCACCATCCGGTGGAGAAAAATCACATTGAGCACGATCCAGCCGATGGGAAAGAGCCCGAACCCGGCACCGAGAGCCGCGCTGAGGAGGGCCATGCCGGGAGGCATCCCGATGATGGCGACCGCCACCACCAGCGCCACGACGAGCCCCACCAGCGCCGCATGGTGGGCCCGGAGCCGGAGCCAGGCGAGCGAGCCCAGCAGTGCTACAATGGGAAGCGCGGCAGCGAGCGTCGAGAGCACCGCCGAGCCGGCGGGATCGTAGCGCTGGCTCCAGCTCATGCCAGCAGGTCGCGAGTGATGTCGGAGAGGCGGGCAGCGCCGGTGAGCGCCATCGCCAGGTCGAGCTCGCTGACCAGCAGCGTGAGCGCCCTCCGGACCCCCGCTTCGCCATCCAGGGCGAGCGCCCATAGGAGCGGACGGCCCACCATCACTGCGCGCGCTCCGAGGGCCAGCGCCTTGACGACATCGGTCCCTCGACGGACTCCACCGTCCATCATCACGAGCAGCGAGTCGCCGACGGCGTCGGCTACGTCAGGCAGGGCGCGCAGACTGGAGATCGCGGTATCGAGCTGGCGGCCTCCGTGGTTGGAGACCACGACCCCCGCCGCCCCGTGATCGGCCGCGCGGCGGGCGTCGTCGGCACGGACCACCCCCTTGATCAGCAGCGGGAGCGGTGAGAGCGCTGCCAGCCACTCCAGATCCTTCCAGGAGAGCGACGCGTCGCGCATGCCGTGAACAAAGTTCGCCAGGCCGGAGCCATCCGCGGCATCCCGCAGCGGGTTGCTCGCATCGGGAAGAAAATTGGCGACCCGGAGCGCGGGCGAAAGGCGGAACGCGTTACGCTCATCCCGTTCGCGCCGCCCGATCTCGGGGACATCGACCGTGAGCATCAGCGCCGAATACCCGGCCACCGCCGCGCGCTCCACCAGGCCGCCCGTGATGCCGCGGTCCTGGTGCACGTAGAGCTGGAACCAGAGCGGGGCGGCGGTCGCAGCCCGGACCTCCTCCAGAGAGACGGTCGAAAAGGTGCTCAGCGTCATCGGCAGTCCCAGCGCGCCGGCGGCCCGCGCCGTGCCGAGCTCGCCATCGGGATGTGCCAGCCGCTGAAAGGCCATCGGGGCGACGACCAGGGGAGCCGGGACGGTGGTGCCCAGCAACGTCAGGGAAAGGTCCCGCCGGCTCACGTCCACCAGCACCCGAAACCGGATCGCAAGGGCGTCGAACGCCTGCCGGTTGGCGTGCAGAGTGATCTCGTCGTTGGCGCCTCCGGCGAAATAGTCGTAGGTCGGCGCGGGGAGAATGTCCCGGGCCAGAACTTCCGCCTCGTGCAGGTTGAGAAAACTCATGCGGCAGAATGTACTGTGGGCGCTGGGTACTAGGCACTGGGCACTAGGCACTAGGCACTGGGCACTGGGCACTGGGCACTAGGCACTAGGCAGTAGGCAATCGGAGGTATCTTTCGGGTGAACCTATGGGCCCATACGGTTTCTCTCTCGCGCTCGGCCTGACCGGCCTCGTTGTGATGGCGGTGCTCGGTTTCGGCCATCACGGCGGCGACCACGCCCATCACGGTGACGGTCATGCCGGCCATGGGGGTCACGGGCACGCGAGCCATGGCCATGCCGGAGGTCACGGTGATGCCGCGGGCCATCATGCCGGGCACTCCGGTAGCGGGCTGTCGAGCCTCCTCGCGCTCCTCTCCCCCAGGGTGCTCTTCAGCTTCTTCGTTGGCGTGGGCGCCACCGGTCTCCTCGCCGATCCCCTGCTGGCCGAGCCCTTTACCGCGATCGCCGCGATCGCCGGCGGGTTCCTGTTCGAGCGCTTCCTGGTGGGACCGGTCTGGAAGTTTCTCTTCCGCTTCGAATCCCGGCCGGCCGCCATGCTGGAGAGCGCCGTCATGGAGGACGCGCATGCGGTGATGGACTTCGACGCCCAGGGCCAGGGACTCGTCCGCATCGAGCTGAACGGCCAGGTCGTGCAGCTGCTGGGCACGTTGGCGCCCGAAGAACGCGCCAGCGCCCGGCGGATCCGCCGGGGCGACCTGCTTCGGGTCGAGGATGTCGATGCCGCCCGCAACCGGTGTATCGTCTCGTATGCGGGCCCCAGCCCGCCGGAGGCACTTTCATGAGTCAGACGCTGATCATCATAGCCATCGTGGCGGGCGTTCTCGGCCTGCTCCCGCTGATCGTCTCCGCATTCCTGCGCGATGTGCAGGCGGGCACCATCCGGCTGGTCAGCTGGCTGCAGGGATCCACGGTGATCTATCGCGGTCCGGGGAAGTCGAAGGAGATCCCTCTGCTCACCACCGGCACCACGATTTCCAGCAAGGTGATCAACGTGGATCTGGACATCACCGACCAGACCGCCGACATCGATGAGAACGGAATTCCTCGCCCGATCAAGATCCGCGTGCTGGCGAGTGCCATCGTATCCGTCGGCGATACCGACCTGATGATCAAGACCGCCGCCAACCGGTACTTTGCCAAGCCGGAGCCCGACCAGCTCAACACCATCACCGACCTGCTGTCGAGCTCCGGTCGCCGCGCGATCAATCTCCTCACCCAGGACCAGCTGTTCTCGGCCAAGACCGCACCGCGGGTCAAGGCGTTGATCCCCGCTGAAACCAGCGGCCGCGGCACCGACCTGCAGCTGGCGGAGAGCGAAGAAGACGATCCGCTCGCCATCATCATCCGGAAGGCCTGCTCGCGGGAGCTCACCGACCTGGGGCTGGTCTTCAACTCGCTCAACATCAAGGTGGTGCAGTCGGAGGTCGCGGAGTCCCGCCGTCGGCAATCGGCGGCCGAGGCCCAGGCCAACGCGGATATCGCCACCGCGGTACAGAACCGGCGCGCCAAGGAAGCCCAGCTCGAAGCCGAGCGCGCCATCTCCAATGCGAATCGTGAGCTGGAGCAGACCAGGGCGTCGAACGCCGCGCTCATTGCCCAGGCGGAAGCCAAGCGGCAGGAGGCGCTGGGGGTGCAGCGCATGGCGGAGCTCGACGCCACCCAGATCGCCCAGGCCAAGGCGGACGCGGAGCGGGTCAAGATCGACGCGACGGCGCGCGCCGAGGCCGAGGCGATCAAGATCCGGACGATTGCAGAGGCGACCGCCGAGAGTATTCGGAAGGTGAATGAGGCGGTTCGGCAGGGCGGGGAGAACTACTTCAAGTACCGCCAGATCGAAATGATTCCCGATATCGCGCCGGTGATCGCCGACGCGCTGGCCAAGGCCCGATTGGTGACGATCAGCGGCGGCGAGGGCGGCGGCGCGGCGAATTCAGCGACCAACAACATTGCCGCGGTCATTCAGACGGTGCTGGCGGCTCAGCTCATCTCCAAGTCCGACATCGGGAAGAGCGAGTAGCGAAGCGCGAAGAGCGAAGCGGCTGTTCCTCACTCCTCGCTCTTCGCGACGCCCTCATTTCGGAATCGGCGGCGGTCCATCCGGGATCCACGGCTTATACACGAACCCCTGGGTCTGCTTGGTGAATTCGGCCCGCATCGCGTCGCGCATCGCCGGGTCGACGAAGAGGTCGATGGCGGTGATCGCCAGCGCTTTGGCGGCGTAGACCATCCCCTTGTGTCCGATCGACATTCCGCCCGTCGCCACCACCGGCCAGGCATGCCAGGGTGAATTCCACACGCCGGTCGTCACGGTGAGGTTGATCGTGGGCACCATCCAGCTCACGTCGCCCACGTCGGTCGAGCCGCCCTGCGGCGCGGTGGGCGCGGGGTCGATCATCGGCTGCACATCGCCGACCACCCCGCGCTCCTCGATGCCGACGGCGCGCTGAATGGTCTTCGCGAATTCCTGCTCTTCCGCAGTGTAGCTGATCGGCCCCAGGCGCTTGAGGTTCTGGTCGAGCAGCCTGGTCCCGGTGTGGTTCACCAGGATCTCGTAGTCTCCCGCCTGTACGGTGAGTCTGGATTCGACACCGGCGATGAGGCCCGCTCCTTCGGCGATCTGACGCACCCGCGCCAGCACCGGCTCGATCCCGGCGCCCTTGGAGTCGCGCACCCACATCCAGACCTTGGCGTAGTCGGGCACGACGTTGGGTACATCACCGGCGCGCTGAACGACATAATGCATTCGCACTGAGGGCCGCACATGCTCGCGCAGCATGTTGACGCCGTTGACGAAAGCTTCCGCGGCGTCGGAGGCGCTGCGTCCGTTCCAGGGATCGAAGGCGGCATGGGCGGTGCGGCCCCGGAACTCGACCACGAAATCGACAATCGCCTGGCTGCTGCCGTTGTCGGCCTGGATGCGGTCGCCGGGATGCCACACCAGCATGGCATCGACGTCCTTGAAGAGGCCTTCCCGGGCCATATAGACCTTGCCCCCCACCGACTCCTCCGCCGGGGTACCGTAGAACCGGATGGTGCCCTTGAGCTTGCCGCTCGCGATCAGGTCCTTCACCGCCGACGCCGCACCGAGGCTGGCGACTCCGAAGAGGTTGTGACCACAGCCATGGCCCGCCGCGCCCGCCAGAAGGGCCTCGCGCTGGGGGACCGCCTTCTGGGAGATCCCCGGCAACGCGTCATACTCTCCCATGATGCCGATGATGGGCCGGCCGCTTCCGAATTCGGCGGTGAATCCTGTGGGCATGCCGGCAACCCCGCGCGTGACGCGGAATCCCTGCTGCTCGGCGTAATCAGCCAGCAGGGAGGAGGACTTTGCTTCGCGCAACGCGGTCTCGGCAAAGGCCCAGACCTGGTCGCTCAGCGTCGCAAGCCTGATTGCGCGCTGCTCGACCAGGGCGATGGCCTCCTGCTTCAGCTTCGGATCGGCGCCGCGTGGTTGCGGCAGGAGCAGCAACGGGAGGAGGGAGGCGAGCAGGGGGGTGCGCATAGCTTCAGTCTTCCCGTGTGGATTTTGATTGCGAGTGGCGAATCGCGAGGCGCGAAGCGGGGGTTCCTCCTCGCTCCCCGCTCTTCGCTACTCGCTGTGGCGACGAAACAAACCAACCAGCTTCACGAAGGGATCAAAGGCCCGGTCGACGACGCGCTCCTTGAGCGGAATGATCGCATTGTCGGTGATCTTGATGCCCTCGGGACAGGCCGTCGTGCAACACTTGGTGATGTTGCAGTAGCCAATGCCGTGCGCCTTGCGGAGCTCATCCCGGCGGTCCAGGGTGTCGAGCGGGTGCATCTCGAGCGCCGCCACGTGCACCAGGTGCCGGGGCCCGATGAACTCCTCGTGCAGGTGATGGTCCCGCAGCACGTGGCAGACATCCTGGCAGAGGAAACACTCGATGCACTTCCGGAACTCCTGTACCCGGTCGACGTCCTCCTGCTGCATCCGCCAGGTTCCGTCGGGCGCGTCGGGCGGCCGAGGCGTGAATTTCCGGATTTTCCGTTTGACCCGGAAGTTCCAGCTGACGTCGGTGACAAGATCCTTGTGGTGGGGAAAGGCCTTGATCGGCTCCACCGTGACCGGCTGGGCGAGATCGAGCTCATTGAGCCGGGTCATGCACATCAGGCGGGGTTTGCCGTTGATCTCGGCCGAGCAGGAGCCGCACTTGCCCGCCTTGCAGTTCCAGCGCACCGCGAGATCGGTGGCCTGAGAGGCCTGAATCTCGTGGACCGCGTCGAGCACCACCATTCCCTCGGAGATGTCGGTCTCGTAGGGAACCAGCTGCCCGGTGCCGGCGGTGCCCCGGAAGAGTTCGAATGTCGCTTTGGGCATGGAATCCTTTGGATGCTAATTGCCAATTGCTGTTAGCTCTACTTGTATTCCTCGACTAACGCCCTCAGATCATCTCTCATCGGTGCAATCGGCTCCTGCCCGAGCTCGATTCCCCCATCCGCTCCGGGCTGAACCACGTAATTGAACCCGGCATACTCGGCGCGCTTCTCGGGGAAGTCGTCCCGGAAGTGCCCGCCCCGGCTCTCTTTCCGCGCCAGCGCCGAGGTGACGATGGCCTCGGAGACCGTAAGCAGGTGCCGGAGATCGAGCGCGGTGTGCCAACCGGGGTTGTATTCCCGGTTCCCGCTCACTCCAACGCCCGCCGCGCGCCGGCGGAGCTGGACCAGGCCTTCGACTGCCCGAATCATGTCGGACTCGGTCCGGACGATGCCGACCAGGTCCTGCATCAGCTCCTGGAGATCGTGCTGCACCGCGTATGGGCTCTCGCCGGTGGTCCGGTCGAAGGGGGACAGGGCGTCGCGCGCCGCCTCGTTCACCTCCCCGCTGTCCGGCGTCACGGCTGGGTGCGTCCGGGCGTAGTCCGCGGCGTACTCCCCGGCGCGCTTGCCGAAGACGAGCAGGTCGGAGAGGGAGTTGCCTCCCAGCCGGTTGGCGCCGTGCAGACCAGCGGCGGCCTCGCCGGCGGCAAACAGCCCCGGCACGCCGCTCATCTGGGAGTCGCCGTCGACCCGAATCCCGCCCATGATGTAGTGGGTGGTGGGCCCCACCTCCATCGGTGTGGTGGTGATGTCAATGTCGGCGAGCTGCTTGAACTGGTGATACATGCTGGGAAGCTTCTTCTTGATGTGCTCGGCGGCCTTGGGAATCTTCTCCTTGATCCACGCGATATCCAGAAACACCCC
>Ga0075429_100002728_pt1 | contig 14902 bp, 16 predicted proteins | sample RhiMetdeltSRZDD3_FD_75295 | JGI IMG/M metagenome (GOLD analysis project Ga0075429, IMG submission 75295) | Populus rhizosphere microbial communities from Tennessee, USA - Rhizosphere MetaG P. deltoides SRZDD3 | ecosystem: Host-associated > Plants > Roots > Rhizosphere > Soil | place: USA... | reverse complement strand
TTGACGTGTCCCTGCGGATCCAGATCCCCGTAGCGGACTTCGATGGGATGGTAGAAATGATAATCGCTCATGGAGCGATTATAGTCGGCTAGGCATCTGATCAGCTAGTCCGGAAAGATGGAGGCGCGTGCTGTTTTCCAGTCACCGCTAAGAAAAGAAGAAGACCGCCCTCTTGCTCAGAGGTTTCATGGTGAGAATCTTATCGTTTTGTAGAATATTGACTCGCATTTTCCTGCACTTGTTTCAACTTCATCACCAGCTTTAGTGCATCATTAACGGCTTTATCATTTGGAAATGCCTTCGCTACTTCCGGCTCCAACAATACAAGATTTGTGCCGGCGCGATAGCGAGCCGCGTATTTGCCCCGTACCCCACCTTTCAGCAAGGATTTCATATCATAGTCAGGGCGTAATTCATCTTTTTGTTCAGTTCGCTTCTTCATATGCTTTTCGCTCCGCTTTTGTCAATTCACGGGCACTAATAATTCGGATTTTACCGCCTCTGTCTGTGTGAGATACTATTAATAATCTGCGGCGGTTCGACCAACCAATGGTAATGTAACGGTCTTCATCGTTGGAATGATCAGGATCGGAAACAGTAGTTGCAAGTTCATCGCCGAAGATTGTGCCTGCTTCAGGGAATGAAACCCTATGCTTTCTGAGGTTCGCTGCTGCTTTACGTCGATCCCACTCAAAATCCATCCGATAAATATACATCAGTTTGCTGTGATGAGCAATCTGAAGAATGTATCCGGTATTCAATTGTAAAATTGATAATGAGACGATTCACGGAATGCAAAACTATCTGCAAAATCTTGCCAGCCCATCTCCATTTTTGATCGCGATCCTTCCCTCCGTATCCGTATCGATCAATCCCCGCTCCTTGAACAAGACCATCGCCTGATTAACGCGTTTACGTGAGGCGCCGACCAGGTCGGCGATATCGCTCTGTGTTAGCACGATGCGGATCTGGGTCGCGCCGTCTTTCTCGCGTCCATATTTCTCGGCGAATGCCAGCAGCTGGCGCGCCACGCGTCCGTTCACGTCCAGGGTTGCCAGTGCCTGGATCAACTGGTCGGAGAGTCGCACGCGTGAGGATAAGATCCTCACCAGATTGCGCGCGACCGGCGTGAAGTTATCCAGCATGTAGCTGAATGTCATCCTGTCCATCCATAACATCAGGCTGTCTTCCAGCGTCACGGCGCTGGCAGAGCGACCGACGCTGTCGATCAGGCTCATCTCGCCGAGCAGATCCCCTGCGCCTAGGATCGAGATGATGACATCCCGTTCTCCCTGTTCGATGTGAATCTTCACCGTCCCATGCAGAATAATGTACACCGCTTCGCCAGGCTGCTCGATGGTCAACACGTTTCGCCCAGCTTCAAAGACGCGGCGGTGGGCGCGCTGCGCCACCCACTCCAGTTGTGTCGCCGTCAGACCCCTGAAGAGTTCAATATCTGCAAGCAGGTTGCGAGTGTCGTCTTTCCTGATGTCAGCCATGGTTCGCATATTTTACTTCCATTGGGCGCTCTTTCTCTGAGACTGGAGCCGCGGTAGCGGAGAATGTAATCCCATTGCTATTCTGCCTTTGTCCATTAGGGCAATTTCCAGGCCTTCGGAGGCAGCGCGAGCCTCGGGGAACTGTGCCTTCGCCGTTGCTTCCATCCCGCCGACCATCGCGTCAGTGTAGGATGGGTCATGATGGAACAGGATCAATTGCCCCACACGCGCAGCAAATGCTACTTCGCATGCCATCGTCACGGTGGAGTGCCCGTATCCCTGTGTAGCTGGAAACCCGGCGAGCTGCCCGCGGTAGTGAGATTCCAAATACTGCGCATCGTGGATCAGCATATCCGCATTTTTGGCAAAATTCACCAGCTTGCGGTCCGTGCCTACGTAGCCCTCTGTATCCGTCGCGTATACAACCGACTGGCCGCGCCACGTGATTCGGTAAACGTAGACTCCGCCAGGATGGGCATACGATTTATGGATGTGGATGACAAGTGCCTCGTCACCTAATCCTTCGACTTCGCTGACGCTCCGCCCAGGACGGACAGAAGTTGAGTCTGTCACACGGATGCCTGCCTCACTCCAAACGATCACCTGCGACTCGCGCACCGCCTGAATCTCTTTCCACGCTGCCATCTCGCGGAAACTGATGGGGAAGGTCTCAGAGGATTGGTTGTGCTCCAGCACATTCTTCAGTGATTCGTTGGTACCGTCGGGTCCGAAGATATGCAGCCTGGCATTTGGCATATAAGCAGGGAGAAAGAATGGGAGGCCCTGGGTGTGATCGTGATGCAGATGGCTGAACAGCAAAATGACATCCGTCACACGCCGACGTGCCAGCTCGCGTCCCAATGGAATGATACCTGTTCCGGCATCGAGGATGATCGTCCGGTCCCCGGCGCGGATCTCCACGCAAGCCGTATTCCCACCATATTTGACTGTCTCTGCCCCGGGAGCCGGATAACTCCCGCGCACGCCCCAGAATTTCACTCTTAGTTCATCAGACATTCCGCACCTCCACGATGATGTAATTCACTTATGCCTTTATTATCGTCAATCCAAAGGAATGCTCAAGGAAAGTTTTCGCAATGGAGGTGAGAAATATTTCACAAGGGGATTCTCTGGCTGCGCGGAGCGAGCGTTGTTCGCAACGCAGTCGAAGCGCGGGTTTGAAGTCAAGCAAAAGGCTCTTAAATATGCGCGCTTCGACTGCGGCCCAGAGAAACACTGTGCCTCCGCTCAGCGCGGAAGTGTCTAAATTAGAAAATTTGTGCTATACTTGACTTTCCTATTCCTGATTGCACATGGTGAGAACATGTCCGTGATCCGTTCTTCTGACATTGGAAATTATCTCTACTGCCGCCGCGCCTGGTGGTATCGCAAACAGGGATTCGAGTCGGAGAACCAGGCGGAGCTCAACGCGGGGACGGAAATTCATCGACAGCATGGACGCAAGGTCCTTGCCTCCACCCTTAACCGTTCCGTGGGAATGGTTTTGCTTTTTATTGCGCTGATCCTGCTGGTTGCCTATTGCACATCTCAAATTCTATAAACTAGTACGGTAAAAATGAGTAGACTGCTTGAATTCATTTTGGGTTCAATATTAATTACTGTATTCACCGTAGCGTTCTTGTTTTTCTCCGCCGTTCATTACATCTTGAGAGCCGGCGATGTAGCCGACTGTACCTGGTATGCCTCTGCCCGGACCTGGATCGACGCCAATGCTGACGGGTTGGTCAATCCCGGCGAAGCTCCACTGAGTGATGTCAAAATCCACGTCGACGATATTCAGAATCAGCTTGCAACGATAAGCTGGCCCGCGATCACGGATCATGAGGGAGACGTACAATTGAACGTATCGATTCCCGGCTGTGCGGATACCATTTTCGAAATCTATGTGGATATCCCAGAGGGATATCGCATCACCACCAGGTCTCGTCTTTCCGTACAGCCGGACATTTGGGAACGTGCAGGTGGGGTGTATTATTTTGGCTTCGCGCCGGACCGGTAATTAACATGATTTATATCGCTCTTGCTCTTCTTTTGCTTGCTCTTATTTTCTTCTGGCAATCCAATCGCCAGCGCCAGGCAGCGGGCCTGCCCGGTGGACGCGTGATCTACACCGACACGCGCGGCTGGGGCAAGGTGGAGAAGCCGCTTTTTTACCAGGCACTCGGACTGACAGGCAAACCGGATTATCTCATCCAGCAAAACGGACAGATCATCCCGGTCGAGGTGAAATCGAGTCGCGCGCCAGAAGCGCCTTACGACTCGCATATTTTTCAACTTGCGTCCTACTGCCTGTTGGTGGAAAAGACCTATGGCAAACGCCCGCCGTACGGCATTATCCATTACAACGACCGTGACTTTGCCATTGATTACACCCGGGAGTTGGAATCCTCTCTGCTTGAGTTGCTGGCAGAGATGAAACGCGATGAGCACCGGAAGGATGTGCCGCGCTCCCATGAACAAGCCGCCCGTTGTGCGCGCTGTGGGTTTCGAAAGGTGTGTGATCAGTCATTGGTGTAGGTGGGCAGATCAACAGGTACACAAGTAGACAAGTCAAATTTAGAACGTGTTTACCTGTGTACCTGTTTACCTTATAATTACCGGACCATGCCAGATGCCTTCATCCCAAAGCGGCCAGTGGTAGCAGCATATCCACGAATGTCGAATACATTTGTGGAGGCAGAGGCAATGTCCAACTATCTAAAGGACAAGGGACTGGGTGCGCCTTTCGGTTCGCTCTACGATGAGTCCCTTCGGAAGCGGGTCCGGCGTGGTGAGTTTGATCTGCTGATTGTTGCCGGCGGTGACGGAAGTGTGCTGCGGGCCGGAAATCTCTGCGCTGCCAGCCGGGTTCCGATCCTGGGCGTAAACCTTGGAAAACTAGGGTTTCTGATCCAGGTGGAACGGGACGAATGGCGCGCGTACTTTGACAAACTACTGAATGGCGAGGCATGGATCGAAAACCGCATGATGCTCCATGCTGAGCATATGCGCTCGGGTGAAGCCCTCGGCTCCTGGGATTCTCTGAACGAGGTGGTGGTTGCCCGGGGACAAAGCCTTCGCCCCGTGCGTTTGTCCGCTTCGGTGGATGGACGGCACCTGACCAGTTACGTGGCGGATGGACTTATCGCCGCTACGGCGACCGGTTCCACCGCCTATGCCCTGGCCGCAGGCGGTCCCATTCTTCCGCCGGAGCTGCGCAACATCCTGCTGGTGCCGATCGCGCCGCATCTTTCGGTGGATCGGGCTGTGGTCCTGGCGGAAGGTTCGACGGTCAGGATACAGGTCAATGGAGAAAACGCGGTGTTGAGCGTTGACGGGCAGCCCTCCGTTACATTAATGGAAGACGATCACGTGGATGTGCGCGCCGCAGATGTGACCGCCCAATTTGTGCGCTTTGGAGACCCGGGATATTTTTACCGAAATATCACCGCTCATATGAATGAAAACTCGTTAGGATTGCCAAGGTAATTCCGTCCTGAGCGGAGCGACGAGTGCTCGCCGAGGAACGAAGTCGAAGGACAGGTTAACATGAAACGCTGCGTTTCGACTGCATTCGCAGCGCTTTAGCGCTACTCACTCCGCATAACGCGGAAGTAATCTTTAGGATTGCCACGATGACTGAAACAACAACTGAAACACTTTACTGCTACGTCCATCCAACCCGCGAGACGGCTTTGCGCTGCAATAACTGCAACCGTCCGATCTGCGCGGCCTGCGCGGTCCGCACGCCAATCGGGTATCGCTGCCGCGAATGTGTGAAGGGTCAGCAGAAGGCGTTCGATACATCGGAGTGGTACGACTATATTACGGGGTTTATCGTGGCAGTGCTGATTTCCGTACTGGCCTCCTTCCTGGTTACGTTTATTGGCGGGATCGGTTTCTTCGGCTGGTTCCTGATCGCGGCAGGCGCGCCGACCGCGGGGGTCGCCATTGCGGAGGGCGTGCGCCTGGTCACAGGCAAACGTCGCTCGCGCCCGTTATTCATGACCGTGGTGGTTGGTGTTGTGCTTGGCGCGCTCCCTGTGATTCTCTTTCAACTTGTATTCGCCCAGAATCTGTTTGGGCTTCTCTTTCAAGTCATCTATCTTGTGATCGCCGTCCCTGTGGTTTACTCTCGACTTTCTGGAATCCAATTGTTCAGATAACCTATACCTCATCTAAAAAGGACCTATGCTAACAGAATTACGTATCCATAATTTTGCCATTATCGACGAGCTCGAGCTGCGTTTTGGTTCCGGGCTGATCATTCTGACCGGCGAGACCGGCGCGGGCAAGTCTATCATCCTCGATGCGGTCGTCATGCTCATTGGCGGCAAAGCCGACACAACCTTCGTGCGCACCGATTCCGATGCGGCATTCGTCGAAGGTGTCTTCCATCTCAAGGGACCGGAAAAAGAGGCGGTGCACGCGATCCTGCAGCGCGAAGAATTGATGGACGATCCGAATTATGTGGTGCTAATGCGCGAGATCCGCAAAGAGGGGCGCAGTATTGCGCGCGTCAATGGGCGGTCAGTCAATGTGTCCCTGCTGAAGGAACTCGGCGCGCTGCTGGTGGATATCCACGGGCAGGCAGAGCATCTCTCGCTGCTCGATCCGCGCGCTCACCTTGGATTGCTCGACCGCTATGCAGAAGTGGCGCGCCCCCTCACGGACTACCGTCAAACCTATCACGCGCTGCTGAGCCTGCGCCGTGAACTGAACGACCTCCGTAAAGCCCAGGCAGATGCCGAACGCCGCGTAGACATGCTCACCTATCAGGCGGAAGAAGTGGAAGCTGCACGCTTGAAACCTGGTGAAGACGAAGAGCTGCGCAAAGAGCGCGATCGTCTGGCGAATGCCGAAGCGTTGTCACGTAATGCCCAGGAGGCGCTGGCTGTCCTGGAGGAAGGCTCGCCCGAGACTCCCGCTGCGACCGACTTGATGGGGCAGGTGGCGCAGGCGTTAGCCGCGCTGGCAAAGATCGACTCGGCGCAAAATGAGATGGCGAACCAGGCGGAAGTCCTACTGGACGGCATGTCTGACCTGATCCACAGCCTGCGAGATTATCTGGAAGAGATCGAGTTCAATCCGAAGCGACTCGACGAAGTGGAGGAGCGGCTGGACCTGATCCACTCGCTCACCCGCAAGTACGGCGGCAGCATCCCGGCGGTCATTGCCTATGGCGCAGAAGCACGCAAACAGTTGGAAACCATCACAACCGCAGGTGAACGGATCGAAGAGCTCGAAACGCAGGAAGCGAAATTCCTCGAGAAACTGGCGAAGCAGGGGAACCTGTTGAGCGAGAAGCGCAAATCCGCCGCGATAGAACTCGGCAACGGCATCGAATCGGAGCTCAATGATCTTAGAATGCAGGCTGCAAAGTTTGGCGTGGACTTCCAGACCAAATCCGATCCGAACGGCGCGCCGGTCGAAAATGGCACGCGCATCAGCTTCGACCAAAATGGATTCGACAGGATCGAATTCTTGATCGCACCCAATCCCGGTGAAGGACTCAAGCCGCTGGTAAAGATCGCCTCCGGCGGTGAGACCTCGCGCCTGATGCTTGGGCTGAAGAACGTGCTCGCCCGCGCCGACGAAGTCCCCTCCCTGATCTTCGACGAGATCGACCAGGGCATTGGTGGTCGCGTCGGCATGACGGTGGGACAAAAGCTGTGGAACCTCTCGCGCATGCACCAGGTCTTCTGTGTGACGCATCTCCCACAGCTCGCGGCGTTCGGCGATGAGCATTATCAGGTACAAAAGCTGATCCAGGGCAACCGCACCCTGACCCGCGTCGAGCGCCTCGACGGCGAGCCGCGCCTGCTTGAGCTCTCACAGATGCTCGGCGAAGTGGGCGAGGGGACACTCCGTTCCGCACATGAGCTGATGCAGGTAGCGAGGCAAATGGTTATGGGGAAGTAGGGCGGGTTGGCAGCCCGCCAGATTTCATGTTATCAAGCTGGCCTGGTCAGGGCGCTGCGCAGCAAGCCTAGCCTAGAGAAAACCAGAGCGATTAAATCATAAAGCACAGGAACTAGCCTGTGCTTTATGTTGTTGGGTATGATGTTCTAGTCTGGCAAACGTCTGGGACAAATGTAGCGCTTCCCGCGCGCTGCCAGCAGGCCGCAATCGGATTCAAAACCGCAGGTGGTGCAGCATTTGTTGTCGGGTCCGATCTCGAGCAGTTTTCCCTTATGAACTAATAATTGAATCATCGACAGAACCGCTGTCGGCTGAGCATTCATCTGGCGGCTGATCTCGGAAAGGCTCAGCCCGTTCTCTTTATTTTCAAGGAGAGTGACGAGTTGTGTCAGCACAGGATGTCATCCAAACCCGAGCAGGTGCCCGACCTGGTACACGAGGAATGCGGCAATCCAGGCAATCCCGGTCTGATACACGGCGGAGACCCACGCCCAGGAGGTCCCAAACTCGTGTTTGATCGCACCCAATGTTGCAACACAGGGGACGTAGAGCAGGACGAATACAAGTAAGGCGAGCGCACTCAGTGTGTTGAAATTATCGCGTAAGGCAAGGCTCAAGATCGTGTCTTCCGTCTGCGTACCTTCCTCAAGAAGATTCACGCCGGGGAGAATGCTCAGAAAGATCCTGCCCGAGTTGATCCCTGCATCCACAAATCCTTTGCCGATGAATGTCAGGTCTTCTGCGAATGTGGTTGATTCAACGGGTTTGGGTTCGGTATCGCCCAGATAGATCTGGCTCAGCGTACTGACGACGATCTCCTTTGCCATGAACCCGGAGACCAGTGCGCCTCCCGCCTCCCAGTTTCCAAACCCGAGCGGCGCAAAGACCGGGGAAAGCGCGCTGCTGAATTTTCCGAAATACGAGTCACGCTGGTCCGCGACACCCCAGGGAAGGTTCAACAAGACCCACATGACAACAGATGCACTCAGGATGATCGTCCCGGCTTTGCGGACGAACTCCCGCGTGTTCTCCCACATATGAATTAACACGCTTTTCAATGCAGGCTGGCGATAGGGTGGCAGCTCCAGCACAAACGCCGAAGAGACATCGGGCTTGAGGATCGTCCGGGTGAACACCATGCCTGCCACCATTGCCACCACGATGCCTAGGGCGTACATCCCCCAGATGACGGTGCCGGCGCGCGCTCCGAAAAACGCCAGGCCAAAGACCACATAGACGGGCAGCCGCGCCGAGCAGGACATCAGTGGGACAAGCAGCGCCGTCAGGACGCGATCGCGACGGCTGGCGATCGTTCGCGTGGCGTAGACGGCCGGGACCGCACAGCCGAAGCCAAGGATCATCGGGATGAACGATTTTCCATGCAAGCCGACCACGCGCATGAAACGGTCCATCACGAAGGCAGCCCGGGACATGTATCCGGAATCTTCCAGGAGCGCCAGGAAGAAATACAGGATCAGCAATCCCGGCACAAAGACCAGCACACCACCCACACCCGCCACGATCCCGTCAATGAGGAGCGAGCGCAGCCAAACGGGAGCAGAGACGAGGTCCAGGAGGACCGAAAGCCAATTGGCGAAAGGACCGTTAATGACTGCATCGGTCCAATCCAGAAATGGGGCCGAGACGTCGATCACCAGCCGGAAGATGATGTACATCACGGCAAAGAAAACAGGCAGGCCCAGCCATTTATGCGTAACGATGTTGTCAATCCGGTCTGTGAGAGTCAGGCGGTCGATCAGCGGACGGTGAAGGGATTGGCGCACTATGCCATTGATATAACCGTAACGGCGGTCGGCGGTAAGGAGGTCGAAGTCATCTCCCAGCATGGACTCGACGTGCCCGGCGCGTTCTCTTGCAAACGCGATGATCTTTTCACCGCCCTCCATGGATCCGACGTGTTCGAGGACATCGGGATCTTTCTCAAGGAGTTTGATTGCCAGCCAGCGCCTGGAGTAGCGCCCGGTGTCGAAATTCGCTTCATCGAAGGCAGCCAGCATGCGGGCGATCTCGCGTTCGATCTTGCCGCCATAATCCAGACGAAAGAGTGGTGTAGCTGTAATGGTCATGGTTTTTCCTGCCACAGAGTCACGGAGACACCGAGAAAAAATAAACTCTCTGTGTTCTCCGTTCCTCCGTAGCTAATTCTTTCTCGCAGTTCTCACAGCTTTGGCGATCAGCTCGGATACGCCTTTGCCGTGGTTTGCGGCAGTGTGCACGACAGGGATATTTCCTAGAAGTTGCGAAAGATGGTTGAGATCGATCTGCGCGCCCTCTTTATGCAGGGCGTCGGCCATGTTCAATGCCAGTACCACCGGGACATCCAGTTCCAGTAGTTGCACGGTGAGATACAGGTTCCGTTCCAGGTTGGTCGCGTCGACAACATTGATGACCACATCCGGGCATTCTTCGATAATAAAGTCGCGGGCGATGATTTCTTCAGGAGAATAGGCAGTCAGGCTATAGGTGCCGGGCAGGTCGACGATGTTGATCGTGATGCCGTTATGCTCGATCTGGCCCTCTTTTTTCTCGACAGTCTTGCCGGGCCAATTGCCGGTATGCTGGTGTAATCCAGTCAGCGCGTTGAAGATTGTGGTCTTGCCCGCATTCGGGTTTCCGGCAAGTGCGATGGTCAGCTCAGACATTTTCATCTCCCAGCACGATCACTTCGATCTGGTTGGCTTCCTCTTTTCGCAAGGCGAGGTGATAGCCCTTGACCAGATATTCAATGGGATCGCCAAGCGGCGCGTGTCGTTCGATCAGGATGGTCTCGCCTTTGACGATTCCCATTTCGATGAACCTGCGCCGCAGAGCCCTGGCGCCATTGATTTTGGTGATCGTCGCGCGCTGTCCGGGGCGGAGAAGATGGAGGTGTGTTGTTTCGGACATAATCATTCCCTTTCAAGAGATTATTGCATTTCAACAATCACAAATTTGGAGATTAACAGACCCAGGAGCACGCGATTTCCTTCCACATCCAACGTCAGCGGACCCTGCATGGGTGCGGCTTCCAGAACAGTGATCTCACGACCGGGCAGAATGTCCCGTTCCTGCAAATGCTTGAGCACAGCCGTGGCTGTGGCGCGCACCGCCAGCACACGGACGGTACTGCCGAGGCGTACTTCGCTCAGGGAAATTCCACGTACACGTGTAAATGAGCCGTCCGCGGCAGGAATGGGGTTTCCGTGCGGGCATGCGCTGGGGTTGCCAAGGAATTTTGCCAGTGCATCTGTCACTTCGGGGGCGGTAGCATGTTCGAGCGAGCAAGCCAGCTCATAGAGCTGTGCCCATTCGATCTTCAAGTGATCGTGCAAAAAACATTCCCATAGTCTCTGCCTGCGCACCACATCGCAGGCTGCTTTGCGCCCCTTTTTGGTCAGATTCACGCCCTTGTAGGGCGTATGTGATACCAATCCCTGGTCGCCAAGCCGCTTCACCATCTCGTTGGCAGAGACCGACGTGACTTCCAGACGTTCCGCAAGACGCCCGATCGGGACGACTTCCCCTTCGCCCAGTTCAGCCATTGCTTTGAGATACATTTCCGTGCTTTCACTCAGATGCGGGAGAGACATAAGGTAACCCTTCGTTAAATATTATGGTTGACCTTATTATTTCAGATGCAGGGCTTTTAACACATGGATGGATGTCATTTTTTCTTTATGATGGAAGTACTTCACTTTTTCTCTCCCCATGATGGACCCGCGAAAAAAACAAACTCCGCTGGATAGCAGAGTCTGTGGAGATTCAGGAGCGAGGCGTCTTCAGCGGTGGAAGCTTATTCCCTTCCCCTTTTTTCGTTACTTCCACCCAGATGGACTGCGACAATTCATAGCCGATAATATGATCCGTTGGTTTCATCTGCAAACGCAGTGGACCCTTGAACGGCGCGCAGCTGAGCAAATGGAACGGCGTTCCAGGGACAAGTCCCAGCTCGGCAATGTAATGCAATTCCTCCATGTTGTGCGTGCGCACGCGGCTGACTACGCAATCGGAGCCGGAAGGCACGTCTACGAGCGGCATATCCACTACCTGCGGCATGACGCCATCCTTGCTCGGGATCGGCTCCCCGTGCGGGCAGCGCGTCGGGTGACCAGCCAGCTCATCCATGCGGTCTTCGAGCTCATCATTTACCCCGCGCTCAAATACATCCGATAACTCGTGGGCGGAAGCCCAGTCATACTTCATCACCTTGACCAGGAACACTTCGGTCAGCCGGTGACGTCGCAGGGCGGGCATGGCGATCATTTCGCCGGCGGGAGTGAGACGCACTCCACGGTACGGTTCATGGACCAGGTATCCATTTGTGTTCAGGCGCTTCACCATGGTGGAGATCGCCTGTGCAGAAGATTCGACATGTGAACTTAAGAGCGAAAGCGACACCTGATCATGGTCTTGTTGCAGGCGGTAGATCTCAGCAGCGTAGCGTCGCATGGCAGGACTGACAGTCATAAACGTTATACAAACTCCGAAAAGTATCAACCAGGTTGAAAACTGGTTGCAATGGGATATAGTGGGAATTTAATACAAATATCTAGATTATTCCAAGTTTAAAAATTATACTACGTGCCGCTTGACCCAGATAATTACTGTCCAAATTATCATCTTAAGCGTAAATACTCCATTTAAAGGAAAACCATAATGGTTCGGACGAGAACGTTATTCTTTACAACCCTGATTTTGATCCTGCTGCTGAGCGCCTGTGCCCCCGCGGCCGTGGCAACGCCTGCCCCTGAGGAGAATCCCTCTGCCGCCGACTTGAGCGGGATCAAAACCTATTTGCTGGATAAATCCTCCGAGTTGACGGGCAGCTCAAAGTCCCTGAAGGGGGCGAGCGATAGATATTATGCGCTGGCGGAGTCCGCAGGCTTTGATTACGCGGCTTTATGGGAATCTAATCCGGCGGAGGTCAGCGCGGCGCTCAGGGATGCAAAGTCAGCCTGGATGGCGGCCAGTCCGGTGTATGAACAGATGGAAGGGATCGTAGCAGGCACGCCGAGCCTTGCCGAATACGATGTGATCCTCGATGCCGGCGCCTCAGGTGACGAGGACACGGAGAATGCGGTTCCCTTCGATCTGACGCTCCCGGACGGGCGCGTTCTTCCCAAGCCTGGCAATCTCTTTGGTGTGTTGGAAAGCACGCTCTGGGGAACCTATGACGATTTCACAACGGGCATCGACGCCGACCTGGATGGCAACGGCACTGTTGATTTTGGTGAAAGCCTGCCTGAGGCGAATGTGCTCAAGGCGGGCGCAGATGCGCTGGATCTATACACCACCGAACTGGATATGGCCTCGTCCGAATGGCAGCCGACAGAATCCGACGCGTTCACTGCGCTTGTAGTGATGGTCCCTACGATGAGTGAATATTTCAACTCCTGGAAGAATTCACGCTTCATTCTGGGCAATGCCTCGGAACAGCGCGACTTTGTTGTGATCTCCCGTCTGGCAGATATTCAAAACATTCTTGGCAGCCTGCAGATCGTTTACAGCGAAGTCAAACCCATGGTGGAGTCAACGGATGAGGCGCAAGCCGCACAGATCGAACAATTATTGGGAGACCTGAAGAATTTTGTCGCCGACGTTCATGCGAAAGAGCAGAGCGGCTATCAGCACACGCCGGAAGAAGCAGATGTACTTGGCGCCGAAGCACAGAACCGCGCTACCGCCATCGCCGTGCAGGTCGCACAGATCGCAGCGAAACTGAACATCACCATTGAAGATTAATGAAAAAGATTCAACAGCGTTTCCTGATTGCCATACTTATTGCAATGCTCGCGGCTTCCAATATCTTGGGAGCCGCGCGTGCCGCTTCTGATTCCCCCGCACAAATTGCGGAGTCCATCCGGGCAGCGCTGGTGCAGGCCCAACTGTTTTTGGTGAATGACCCGAACGCGTCTGCAGAGCTGGTAAGCGCAGCCGAAGCCTTGTATCGAACCGGGCTTTCCGAACAGATCTCGGTTTCCAACCCGGATGCACATGTGAGAGTCGTCCTTGCTTTCCAAGATCTTAAGGACAGGATGTCGAGCCGGGATGCGGCCGCCTTCGCTGCGGCGCGCGCCCAGGCTTGGACGGCAATCCTCGCCGGAAGTTATGCAATTGTTGAAGAGTCAATTCAAAACGGTAACGGGCTCACAGCACAGACATGGCTGCCCGTGCGCGAATTCCGGACGGCCACACGTTTCTCGCGTCCGAATGTGGGCGCAACCGTGACCATAGAGAGTTTTATTGCCGGGAATACGTCGGCCGAAGATGCTTTGCTTGCCGTCAGAGCGGATGTGCTGGATACATATCAGGCGCGGTTGAGCGAATCCCTGCATGACCTGCAGACTGCCGATGCGAATGGATTCCCTGCGCGACGCGCGGAGCTGGCAGCACTGGCAGAAGGATACTTTTTCATTCTGTCGCCGGCGTACCTTGAGCAAAGGGGCAGTTCATCCCTTGCGGTTGCTCAAGTGGCTTTTAATGATCTGCATGCGAGTGCAATTGGGAATCCTGAACAACTTAACGAAAAACTTGTCGTAGTCGAAAATGCACTGGATAATTTCCGCGCCGCGCCGCTGAGTCCTGCCGAGCAGTCGCGGCGTGCCGGCCAGCTGCTGCGATTTCTTTCGCTTGTCCCGGTTGAATATGGACGCGGCGTGGTTGATGGACGCGGCACAAAGGATATCGAAATTCAGGAAGCTATCACCTTCCACACCGGCGCCTATGCGGCGTTCGCAGATCTGAAGGATCTGCTTGGTGAGCTTGATCCTAGCCAGACTGTGCGGGCAGACATAATCTTTGAATCGCTTGGGAAACGACTTTCTGAAGCGAGCACCAATCGCTCGGTTGCCAGCCCCGAAGATATCAAATCGCAAACGAAGGAACTCTCTGCGATCCTGGAAGGATTGATCCCCGAAGAATGGCTCAAGAGCAGCGCCCAGGGCGACTTCGATGTGATCGCCTCCATGCTGGACCAGATGCAGGCGGCTGTTCGAAACGGGGAATATGCTTTGGCAGAATCCTCCCGTCTCGACGCCTATGCCATTATGGAGACCGGACCCGAAGCCAGGCTGATGGTGTTTGCACCGGAGTTGAAACTGCGTCTGGAAGAATTATTCTGGAACGGCCAGGGAAACAGTAAAGGACTGGCATACCTGATCGAGAACCGGGCTTCCTATTCGGAGGTCAAAGCCACGCGCCTTCAATTGGATGTGCATCTTTCAGAAGCGCAGACTGAGTTGACCCGAAACACCGCGCCGACAGCAATTGCCATGAATGCTGGCATTATCGTTTTCCGGGAAGGACTGGAAGCCGTGGTGATCCTTGCTTCCCTGATGAGCAGTCTGAAATCGGCGGAGGAGCGCAGGTATCGCAAGCCCATGTGGCTGGGATCCGTGCTGGCACTCGTCGCCACCGCATTGACATGGCTCCTGGCGCACGAGGTCCTCCAGTCGCTGGCTCGGTATGGAGAAAAACTCGAA
>Ga0075429_100002722_pt1 | contig 14922 bp, 10 predicted proteins | sample RhiMetdeltSRZDD3_FD_75295 | JGI IMG/M metagenome (GOLD analysis project Ga0075429, IMG submission 75295) | Populus rhizosphere microbial communities from Tennessee, USA - Rhizosphere MetaG P. deltoides SRZDD3 | ecosystem: Host-associated > Plants > Roots > Rhizosphere > Soil | place: USA... | reverse complement strand
ATGGAACCACAGCAAGTCCGCTGCCCTTACAGAATTGGGGTGTAATAACACAAAAAGGGAATAAATTATATCTCCATGTATTTAATTGGCCTGCTGATGGAAAATTATATATTAATGGACTGTATTCGGATGTTGCGAAGGCTTACCCACTTTCTGATTCGTTAAAAAAAATCACTGCAAAATATTTAAAACCGGAAAGTGTATTTGTTTTACTTCTGGATAAACCCCGTGATAGTAGTAACACAGTCCTCGTAGTGGAATGGAAGGAAAAACCTCTGTCCAGCCGGAACTATCTGCTGACTCCTAATTCACAGGTAAATCGCTTCCTGGCTTTTGATGCCATACAAGATGGAAAGGGATTTAGTTATGGTGATGGTAAGAGAGATCGTTATTATGTGGAGGGATGGAAGTCAAAAGATTTGGGCCTGGCCTGGCATTTCAGAACTATCAAACCGGGAAATTATAAAATGCTCATTAAGTATCTTGCTCCTGACGAAATAGCAGGTGGTTCCTACACTTTATCATTTTTCAGGAATACAGTTGAAACAACCAAACTGGAAAAAGATTTTCAATACAAAGTTTTGCCTGCCCCCGGAAATACCACCGTGATCACACAGGACCTGGGAGTTGTTTCATTGAGAGCAGGTTCCTACAAATTAATGATCTATCCAATCACTATTCAAAAATCGGAATTGATGAAACTGCTGGAAGTGCAATTAATTCCAATGGACAAAATAAAATAACATAAAATGAAACGAACAATACTAAGTAGTATGTTAATGTGGGGCTGTTTAGTGAATAGTTATGCCCAGGATGTCAAACTTTCTAACGTTTTCAACGATGCTGAAAAGCAAACAAAACTGATGCTGCAGGAAATTCCAAAAGCTAAAGCAGCGAATGCTGATTTGGTATCGCCCCGTACTTTAGATAAAGGCGAATTAAAACTCGTAGCATCCCGCGACTGGACAAGCGGCTTTTTCCCGGGTGAATTGTGGTTCCTGTATGAATATACAGGTAACAATGAATGGAAACAACAGGCAGAAAGTTTTACGGCTAATATGGAGCGGGAAAAAACGAACGGTGGCACTCATGATATGGGATTTAAAGTGTATTGCAGCTTTGGAACGGGTTTTCGTTTGACAAGAGATCAGCATTACAAAGATGTGATCATTCAATCCGCAAGAACATTATCTACTCGTTTTCGACCAATCACAGGAACGATTCGTTCATGGGATCATAGTAGAGATAAATGGGCGTATCCTGTGATCATCGACAATATGATGAATCTTGAATTATTATTTGCTGCCACGCAACTTACCGGTGACTCTTCATTTTATAAGATCGCGGTGACACATGCCAATACAACAATGAAAAATCACTTTCGTGCTGATAACAGTTCTTATCATGTGGTAGAATATGATACCATAACAGGAAAGGTGGTAAAGAAAAACACACATCAGGGTTTTTCGCACGAATCCGCATGGTCAAGAGGGCAGGTGTGGGGATTGTATGGCTATACGATGTGTTATCGTTTTACCAAGGACAAAAAATATTTGGAACAAGCAGAGAAGATAGCAGCATTTGTGCTTAATCATCCGAATATGCCGAAAGATTTAGTTCCTTATTGGGACTATAATGCACCCAATATTCCCAACGAAGAAAGAGATGTTTCTGCAGCAGCTATACTTGCGTCAGGATTATATGAGCTAAGCATATACAGTAAGAACGGAAACCTCTACAAGGAAAAGGCAAATAAGATCGTTGAGTCACTTACCAATAATTATCGTTCTGTTATTGGAGAAAATAAAGGATTTATTCTTTCGCATAGTACAGGCTCAAAGCCTTCGAATAGTGAAGTAGATGTGCCGTTGAGCTATGCAGATTATTATTACCTCGAGGCATTGCTTCGTTCAAAGAAATTAAAGGAAAAGAAAAGTTTGGACCTTACCCCAAACCACTCTCCAAATGAGAGGGGCTTAAAGTCCGCGGGATGAGAATTTATTGGATCGTATTTCAGACTATCAGAGTCTTCGAAGTCCCCTCCCTGGGAGGGGATTTAGGGGAGGTCTTAAAAAAAGGCAGATCATGAAAAAATATTTGATAACAGTTTTATTCCTTGGTCAAATTGCGTCAGCAAACCTTGTTGCAAATACAATAATAGTGTCTTCTATTGCTGATCTTCAAAAGGCGGTCAATGAAGCAAAGCCCGGAGATATCATCTTACTTAAGAAAGGAATTTATATAACCGCTGCTGATATTTTAATTAATAAAATCGGAACAAAAGCGCAGCCAATAACGATTGCTGCGGAAGAATTAGGTGGCTCTGAAATCACTGGCAGTGGTGGCTTTAATTTACAAAACCCGGCGGCTTATATCATCATTCGTGGTTTTAAATTTACACATGAAGCTTCGAAAGCAAGATGCTCACCTGGTTCAGGCTTCTGCAGGTGGACCCAAAATATTTTTGAAACACCAGGCACCGGGGACTTTCTCACTATTGCGGGAAGTGATCATGAAATTGATTATAATACTTTTCAGAATAAGGATTCGCTTGGAAAATTTATTGCGGTAAAAGGAACCGGCAGCCAGATCGCTGAAAGACTTTGGATACATCATAATTATTTTAAAACACATAAGAACCAGGGAGGCCGCAATGGTGCTGAAGCTTTGCAATTTGGGCTTAGTGGTTTCAGCCTGTCATCGAGTAATAGTATTGTTGAGCATAATTTATTTGAAGATTGTGACGGCGAAAATGAATTGATCTCAATAAAGGCTTCCCGTGTTACAGTTCGATTCAATACCATAAGAAATTGCCCGGCACAATTCACCCTGAGGCATGGAAATTTTAACCGGGTGTATGGAAATTATTTTATTAATACACCAGGCGTTCGCATATTTGGAGATGATCATTTAATTCACAGTAATCATTTCGAGAACTGCAGTATTGGAATCAATATCGGTAATGGAGGAGCAGAAGTAGCAGATGGCGCCCCGCTTACTTCACATGATCGCCCTGACCGTGTTGTGATTGCTTTTAATACATTGGTAAATAATAAAACAAATATTATACAGACTGCAAGAACAAATGGATTGGGTTCAACATTCATTACTGTTGCAAACAATATTATTCAGGGAGGCGGTCCTGCTGCTTCCATTGTGGGACCGGCAACAAATCATTTTTGGGAAGGGAATATGATTTACACTACGAATGGTGCAGGCGACATGCCTGCAGGCAGTTTTATTATTGTTGACCCAAAACTTATCAACGATACGTCGGGTGAATATCATCTGCAAAAAGGCAGTCCTGCTATTGATGCCGGTAAAGGAAATTATGCAACTGTTACTATTGATATGGATGGACAGATAAGAAAATCTCCACTGGATGTTGGCGCTGACGAGTTTTCAACAACTGGTGTTATTGCAAGGATATTACACCCTATAGACGTTGGATATAAGGCAGGCAAGAATAAACAGTAGTACTTTTAATAAAATAATGTTTTATGTATAAAATAATATTTATAATAGCCATATTCATACATGCGATTGCAACAGCAAATGCACAGTCACAAGACGAAGCGAAAGTGGGCGAGGCCGTCGAGTCGTTACGGGTTGCCATGATAAATGCAGATAAAAACGCCCTGGAAAATCTGGTTGCTGATAAATTAAGTTATGGACATTCCGGTGGTGCTATCGACGATAAGAAATCGTTTGTCGAAAAAATAGTCAGCGGTCAATCTGATTTTGTAACGATTGATCTCACTGAGCAAACGATTTCAATAAGCGACAGCACCGCCATTGTTCGTCATATTTTAAAAGCAAAGACCAATGATGGCGGTAAACCAGGCGAAGTGAGTTTGCGGGTGTTGCTGGTTTGGCAAAAGCAAAGTGGCGGCTGGAAGCTGCTTGCCAGGCAGGCTGTAAAAATAGCTTAATGAAAGGCCAGTAAAGGAATGATTTTTATCCTTTCCTGTTCGGAATTTGTAGCCTGGAGGGATACAATTGAGAGACTATACGATTATTAAATACAATGTCCAAAACAATATCAATTATAAAATGAAAAAATTATTTCTTCTTCCGTTGTTGTCGGTTTGCACATTATATTCAATGAATGCACAAACCAACGATGCAAATGATCGTATGAAATGGTGGAGAGAAGCGAGGTTTGGCATGTTCATTCACTGGGGTGTATATGCCGTTCCCGCAGGTATATATAAAGGCCAAAAAATAAACCGTATTGGTGAATGGATCATGAATCGTGGAAAGATCCCTGTAGCCGAATACCAACAGTTTGCCAAAGAATTTAATCCTGTAAAGTATGATCCCGAAGCATGGGTGAAGATGGCAAAGGATGCCGGTATGAAATATATTGTCATTACTTCAAAACATCACGATGGTTTTGCATTGTTTGATTCGAAGGCAAGTAAATGGGATATCGTTGACGCAACGCCTTATGGAAAAGATCTGTTGAAACCTTTGGCCGAAGCTTGTCGCAAACATGGTATCAAATTGGGATTTTATTATTCACAGGCGCAAGACTGGAATAACCCCGGTGGCGCAGCAGCAAGAAAAGTTGCCAGTGAAGGATGGGCGAATCCTGATTCAGCAAAGATTGATGCATATACTGAAGCGAACAGCGGGCATTGGGACCCGGTACAAACATCAAAAACAATGGCACAGTATATCGATGACGTTGCTGTACCGCAGGTAAAAGAACTCTTGACTAATTATGGAGATCTTGCAGTTCTCTGGTGGGATACGCCAACAAACATGACGGATGAGTTTGCAGAAAAATTAAATGCTCTTTTGAAATTACAACCTAACATTATTACTAATGACAGGTTGAAACGTCCAAACTATCCGGGAGATTTTAAAACACCAGAACAAAGAATACCTGATCTTAAGGAGCTTGATGGAAAAGATTGGGAGACATGCATGACAATGAATGAAACATGGGGTTATAAAAGCTGGGCCAATAATTGGAAAAGCCTGAAGACAATTATTCAAAACACAGTTGATATTGCATCAAAAGGCGGCAACTATTTATTGAATGTCGGTCCAAAAGCAGATGGAACTTTTCCGCAGGAAAGCATTGATCTGTTAAAAGGAATGGGAGTGTGGATGAAAGCAAATGGCGAGTCCATTTATGGAACAAAAGCAAGTCCATTTGGATTATTTCCCTGGGGTCGTTGCACCAAAAAAGAGAATGGAGCAAATACCATTCTTTATTTTTCAGTATTTGACTGGCCAAAAGATGGTAAGCTGATAATACCGGGGTTGAAGAATGAAGTAATATCAGCAAAGATGCTAGTTAACGGTGCCTCGTTGAAAACCGAAAATAATAGTGATGGACTCACTATTAAAGTACCAGAAAAGGCCACGGATGAAAATGCAACCGTAATAAAAATGGAAGTAAAAGGCACTGTAGAACCAGTTGCGCCAAAAGCAAAAGCATAATATATAAAACGGCGAGCTAGGTTGATATTTTTAATGATGATCGATTATGGTTAAAAAAAATATTTTTCTTTTCTGTTGTCTGTCAATAATGATTGGCATTTGTAAGGCTCAATCGTCAGCAAAGAGTCAATGGGTTTATCTTGATGCTAAAGGAAAATTAACCTACAAAACTTTAGATGGTGGCGATAAGATCATGGACTTTTCACATGCTGGCTATATGGGCGGTGGAGTAGCCATTCCTTCCATTCCTGTCAGGATTACTTTACGTCCATCAGCTGGTGATAATACAGATGCTATTCAAAAAGCAATTGATGAAGTTTCAAAAATGAAAATGGTAGATGGGTTCAGGGGAGCTGTTTTATTAAAACCCGGTACTTACGATTGTGAAAGAATGTTGAAAATAAATGCAAGTGGTGTCGTATTACGGGGAAGTGGTTCAACTACTAATGGTACAATACTAAATCTCACTGGCAAACCACATAATTGTATTGAAGTAAGAGGAACAGGCAGTTCAAAACCTATCGGTGATTCAACAATCATTGCCGATCGGTACGTGCCGGCAGGTACTTATTCATTTCAAGTTGTCAAGGCTTCTATATTTTCAGTTGGTGACACCATTCGAATTACGCGGCGTATAACCGACGAGTGGATAAAATTTATGGGAATGGATCAGTTGGTTCGTAGCGGAAAAAAACAAACCTGGGTAAGTGGTGATATAACAACGGAACGTGTTATTCGAAAGATCGAAAAAAATAAAATAACTGTTGATGTGCCGTTGAATGATTCATATGATTCAAAATACACAGGTACAAATGGAGTTTCAGTACAGAAGATCACTTTCTCCAATAGGCTGACACAAATTGGCATTGAAGAACTTCGAATCAATGCTCCTGCTCAATCAGTGACTATTAATGAAGGTCATCACCGTGCATTTACCATGAGCGGAGTGACCGATGGATGGGCAAGAAACATCGAGATATTTAATACGGTAAATAGTGTCAGCGTCACCGGCAAAAGAATTACTGTAGACAACATCAGCATCATTCATGATGTTCCCACTCTTGGCGCTGCAAAACCTGCTGACCTGAATGGAAGTGGCCAGCAGATACTTTTTAACCGTTGTTATATCAAAGGAGATAATCTTTTTTTCTTTGGAACCGGTGCCAAAGTAACAGGACCGGTTGTTGTATTGAATAGTATTTTTCGTGGCAATGGGTGGATACAACCTCATCAGCGATGGGCAACAGGATTATTGATTGATGGATGTGAAGTGCCTGATGGCGGAATCGATTTTATGAATCGTGGCGTAATGGGATCAGGACATGGCTGGGCAATCGGCTGGGCTGTTGCATGGAATTGCAAGGCAAAATCTTTTTTGAATCAAATGCCTCCGGGTTCTGCTAACTGGGTTATTGGGAGCCAGGGAAATCAACAGCGAAAAGCAATTCCCGGTTCAAATGAAAGTGGCAATATAGTATATGATAGTTTGTCGGTACTGCCCGAAGGCATTTATGATTCACATAATACACCTGTATCTCCATCAAGTTTATACCTCGCTCAGTTGCAAGAAAGATTAGGTAAGCAAGCAGTTTTAAATAATGGCTATAAGGTTACAGACAATAATCAGTATATAAAGAGCGATGACAACAAAACAATAAAATAAGTTCCATGAAATATAGTTTTAGTCAAAGGGTTTCAATTATTGCATTTGTTTTTATTTCAGTCATTGCACATGCGCAGTCATCAAATGAGGTTGCTGAATTTAAAAATTGGCCGAAAGGTTCTTCTCCCAATGAGATAGGTAAAAGAGTTGCAGATAGGTTTATAGCAACGCCGCATACAAATTTTAATCGCCCAACGCCGCCAAGGACGATCACGTATCCGGAAACATGCACATGGTATGGCGCTTTAGCATTTGCAAAAGTTACTAATGATAAAAAATTGGTCGAGCAGCTTGCCCAGCGTTTCGAGCCATTATTTGGAAGCCGTGACACATTGATACCGAAACCAGATCATGTTGATCTAACAGTATTTGGTTCAGTGCCACTAGAATTATATATGCAGACAAAAGATGAACGCTACCTGAAACTGGGTAAACATATTGCCGATAAACAATGGGGGCCGCCTGAAGGGCCAAGAGTGAAACCAGAATCATATCATTATTATAATAAAGGGATGACATGGCAAACAAGAATGTGGATCGATGATATGTTCATGATAACTGCTGTGCAGGCGCAGGCTTATCGGGCAACCGGCGATACAGCTTATATAAACCGTGCAGCAAGAGAAATGGTTTTATATCTCGATACATTGCAAAAAGAGAATGGGCTTTTTTATCATGCCCCTGATGTCCCGTTCTTTTGGGGACGTGGTGACGGGTGGATGGCCGTTGGGATGAGTGAGTTGCTGCGTTCACTTCCAAAAACAAATCCTGATTATGACCGGATCATGAAAGGATATAAGCTGATGATGGCTGCACTATTAAAATACCAGGGCGAAGATGGAATGTGGCACCAGTTGATCGATGATCCTACATCCTGGGCGGAGACTTCTTCAACAGGTATGTTCACCTTTGCATTCATAACAGGAGCGAAAAACGGGTGGCTTGACAAAAAAACGTATGGACCTGCTGCACGCAAGGCATGGCTGAAACTGATCACTTATATCAATGAAGATGCAGATATAACCGAGGTCTGTGAAGGAACAAATAAAAAGAACGATCGCCAGTATTACCTGGATAGAAAACGCAATATTGGGGATCTGCATGGCCAGGCGCCGGTATTATGGTGCGCAACCGCATTGCTGAGAAAATAAATAATGTTAGATTTAGTATAGATTTTTTACGCAATCACTACAATGAAATCAAGACTCTTATTATTCATCATTACATTTCTTACTACTATTTCTCTATTTGCGCAGACCTCCACCGGAGGTGGATGGCAAAATCTTATTAATGGAAAGGATCTTAAAGGCTGGAAACGCCTGGGTGGTAAAGCGGAATATACCGTTGAAAATGGAGTTATTATCGGCAGAACGGTGGTCAATTCAAGAAATACTTTTTTATGTACAGAGAAAGAGTATGGTGATTTTATTTTAGAAGCAGATGTGTGGGTGGAAGATGAAGAAGGTAATGCTGGCATTCAAACAAGAAGTCACTTTAATCCTGATGCTTTTAACGGGGAAGGAAGAGTATATGGCCGTCAATGTGAAGTTGACCCGACCCCACGCAGGTGGACAGGAGGTATTTATGATGAGGGTAGAAGAGATTGGTTATATCCCATGCAAATGAACCCAGCCGCACAAAATGTATATAAAAAAGGGGAGTACAATCATTTTAAGATTGAATGTATAGGAAATGAAATGAAAACATGGGTCAATGGAATTGCAACGGCCTATGTTGTAGATACTATCGATGCAAAAGGATTTATCGGTTTGCAGGTGCATGCTATAAACTCACCCGATCATGCCGGGAAAAAAGTAGGGTTTAAAAATGTTCGGATCAAAACCACTGATCTGAAACCAACCCCATTTCCTCCGAATGTATATGTTGCCAATTTTGTTCCGAATAGTTTAACTGCGTATGAAAAAAAGGATGGCTGGCATTTATTGTTTGATGGAAAAACAAATAAAGGATGGAAAAGCGCAAAAGGAAATAATTTCCCGGAACAGGGATGGACAATTGAAAATGGCGCATTGAGTGTGGTTGCTTCAAATGGAGCTGAGTCAAGAAATGGAGGAGATATTATTACCAATGACCAATTTGCTGCTTTCGATCTTTCATTTGAATTCAAATTGACGCCTGGTGCCAATAGTGGTATAAAATATTTTGTAACGCTTGCTGAAGCAAGCAGCGGCTCTGCGATTGGATTAGAGTATCAAATATTGGATGATACATTACACGCTGATGCAAAAATGGGTCGCAATGGTAACCGCACCTTAGCATCTCTGTATGACATGATCAAAGCAGAAAAGCAAAGAAGATTTTTGAGGCCGATAGGGCAGTGGAATTTTGGAAGGATCATTGTTTATCCGGATAATAAGGTTGAACATTATTTAAATGGAGTAAAAGTGTTGGAATATATAAGAGGATCGAAAGAATATAAAGATCTAGTTGCGATAAGTAAGTACGTCGTATGGAAAAATTTTGGTGAAGCGCCGAAAGGTCATATCCTTTTGCAGGATCATGGCAATGCGGTTTCGTACAGGAGTATTAAGATAAAGAAATTAGGCCCCTAAATCTCCGCCGCGGCGGAGACTTGCCGCTGCACCGGGTCGACTTATTTGAAAAGTTCTTTTAATTAGGTGGATCTTATTTACCCCGTAGGGGTAAAATATTTGTAGCCCCCGGGTGCAACCCGGGTTAAGAAAAGGTATAGTGATCAGAACCCCGCAGGGGCTCGATATTTTTTCGAAGAGAATAGAGATAAAAATCAATGGAGTCGTTTCGATTAATGATGAATAGAATTGTTGCGGTACAAGAGTGCGACGCAACGAAAGATGATAGCAGTAACTCAGCTCGGCCAATAAATTTTTTCAAACATAAATCAAAAAACTATGTCACAGTCACGCAGAGAATTTCTCAAAAAATCCGCCGTCACAGGAGCTGGATTTTATTTTGGTGCAAATGCTTTTAGTGCTAAAAGCTATGGCAACATCCTTGGTGCCAATGATCGTGTAAGAGTTGGTGTGGTTGGTTTCTCTGATCGCCACCGGAGCTCACATATTCCTTGTTTTATGAATCATTATAAGGAATTAAATTTTGACCTGGTGGCTGTATCGGATATCTGGAAGAAAAGACGAGAAGATGGCGCTGCTATCTGGAAAGAAAAAATGGGGCATGATATTGTTGCCTGCCGTAATAATGAAGAGATGTATGATAAAAAATTAGTGGATGCGGTATTTATTGGCACGGCAGATTTTCAGCATGCATTGCATGCTATTGAGGCTGTGAAAGCAGGTTGTGATGCCTATGTGGAAAAACCATTTGCAGAGACCATGGAAGATAATCGTGCTGCATTAAAAGCAATTAAAGCAAGTAACAAGATCATCCAGATAGGGTCGCAAAGAAGAAGCGGGTCAAATTATCATGCAGCAAATGAGTTTATACGCTCAGGAAAATTTGGACCGATCACGATGGTTGAATTGACATGGAATGTAAATCAGCCGGGTCGTTGGCGCAGACCTGCATTGCTTGGTCAACTGAAAGAAGAAGATACAGATTGGAAAAGATTTTTAATGAACAGGCCAAAGGATACATTCGATCCAAGAAAATATTTGGAGTTTCGTTTGTTCTGGCCTTATTCATCAGGATTGCCGGGCCAATGGATGAGTCACCAGATCGACACCGTGAATTGGTTCAGTGGTCTTGATCACCCGAGATCAGTAGTTGCCAATGGTGGCATTTATATGTGGAAAGATGGAAGAACTAATTGGGATACGATCACTGCTGTGTTTGATTATGGTCCAACGAATGATCCTTCATCAGGTTTCCAGGTAACGTTTGGTTCACGCATGCATAATGGTGATGAGAAGCCTGCTGAGATCTATTACTCCAATGGTGGTGAATTGAATCTTAATACGAATAAGGTTACTCCAACAGGTGGTTTGACAAAAAGATTTGCTGATGATATGAAGATGCAGCCAAATTTATTGCCTGAGCAAAGTTTATCGGTACCTGAGCCCGTTGTTGCGTCCGCAAATACAGGAGGTGACAAGCTTACTTCCAATCACGTCCGTAACTGGATGGAATGTATCCGTAGTCGTAAGCAAACGAATGCGCCGGTTGAAGCAGGTTACAGTCACTCTATTGCTGTGATCATGACCAATGCTGCAGTTCATACAGGTGCTAAAGTAACTTTTGATGAGAAGACGCAGGAAGTGATGAATAACGGAAGACCTTTTCAATATTAATGCATGAACAAACTAGTTGGTGTTTCAGTGTTTTTACTTGTGAGCATGGCTGCTGTTGCTCAGCAAACAAAGGGTTTTTCATTTGTTGAAAGAAAAGACAAGAAGCAGGTTGATGTTTTATTCAATAATAAATTGATGACGGCTTACTGTTATTTTGATTCAAGTCGTAAGCCGTTCCTTTTCCCGGTAAATACTGTAGAGGGTATTACGGTTACACGCGGCTATCCATTTAAAATGATCGCCGGTGAAAGAACCGATCACCCGCATCATACGGGTATCTGGCTGAATTATGAATCGGTAAATGGTTTGGATTTCTGGAATAACTCAACAGCAATCGCTCCTGAAAAAAGAGATCATTATGGTACGATCATTCATCAAAAGATCACTGCCAGTAAGCTGAGTGGTGACGCTGCCTCACTTTCTGCAACGGCTCAATGGGTAAGACCGGATAATAAAGTTTTGCTGAATGAACAAACAACTTTCAACTTCAGTGTTAAAGGAAATGATTTTATTATCGACCGCACTACGACATTAACTGCTACTGATACCACAGTTATTTTTAAAGATGTGAAAGATGGAATGTTCGCTATCCGTGTAGCAAGAGAATTGGAATTACCATCCAAAGAGAAAAGCAGTTTTGTAGACGACAAGGGAAATGTTACGCAGGTGGCGCCATCTGGTAATGATGTAACCGGCATGTATTACAGCAGCGGGGGCTTAAAAGGCGATTCTGTCTGGAGCAGTAAAGGCAATTGGGTAATGCTTACGGGAAAAAAAGATGGTAAGGATATTACCATCGGGATGTTCGATCATCCTTCAAATGTTGGATATCCTGCTTACTGGCATGCAAGAGGCTATGGTTTGTTTTCAGTAAATCCCCTGGGAAGAAAAATTTTCAGCAATGGAAAAGAGGAATTGAATTTTTCCTTACAGCCCGGGCAGTCAACAACATTCAGGTATAGAATAGTTATTCATTCCGGTTCTTCATTGACAAAAGAGGAAATGAACAAATTCTCTTCCGATTTTGAAAAAGTGAAGTAAGCATGAATAGAAATTATTATTCCTCAATAATACTTCTTTTTTCAGTATTGTTTTTAAAACAAGCTGATGATAAGGAATTCAAACCTTTATTCAATGGCAAAGATCTTGGTGGCTGGTATTCTTTTTTGAAATCAAAAGGAAAAAGTAATGACCCCGATACAATTTTTTCTGTAAAAGATGGACTATTGAAGATCACGGGAAAAGAATTTGGATACATCGTAACCGAAAGATCTTTTACCAATTTTCATTTGGTTGCTGAGTTTAAATGGGGCGAAAAAAAATATCCTCCACGGGAAAGTAGAGTAAGGGATAATGGGATTTGTTATTATGTAGTGTCAACCGATAAAGTATGGCCACGTTCTGTAGAGTGTCAAATACAGGAAGGTGATTGCGGTGATTTCTGGCTAATAGATAGCGTAACCGCTGTTGTAGATGGTATACAGCAGGGGCCAACGAAAAATACAAGAGTGATCAAGAAAAAAGATAATGAAAGACCAACTGGTGAGTGGAACCGTATCGAAATAATTGCAAACCAGGGGAAGTGTACGCATATTGTTAATGGAGTTGTTGTGAATGAAGCCGAAGATGTCAGTCTTCGCACGGGCAGAATACTCATCCAGTCAGAAGGTGCGGAAACCTATTACAGGAAGATCGAAATAAAAGAATTGTGATCTTGTTTTGTTTTCAATCGTGGTCCTCAACGTTCTTTGTATAAAATTTACATGACTTCTCTCTGCTAAAATCGCTGAATTCTTTGCTAATAACCTGAGAAAATTCCGGAGTAAATATTATTTACTTGTGTAGAAATTTAGAAGTCTCCTTTTGTCCATACGGTTCATAAACTAAAAACGCCATTATGAGATCATTTACCCTTCTCGCAATGCGACAGGTAAAGTATTGCAATTCCTGTTTTGCAAAAAATAAATCGCACTTGCTGCTTTTATTTGTTTCAATGATCTTGCTGCTGAATACTATACAGGCACAATCTACGGTCGTGAAAGGCATGGTTACTCATCAGAATGGCGAACCGGTCGTTGGCGCCTCAGTAATTGTTAAATCAACTGGAAAAGGAACTACCACACAGACAGATGGATCATTTCAAATAGAAGTTCCGGCAAACAGCATATTGGTCATAACGCATACTGGATTTGTTGGCCAGGAAATAAAGATAAGCGCTACCAATCAATCAGGACTCACTGTTCGTTTGATCGAAGCAAAGAATTCATTGGATGAAGTGATCGTTGTTGGATATGGCACCAGAAAAAAATCAGATGTCACCGGCGCTATTGTTTCGGTTAGTGAACAAGCTATTAAAGATATACCTGCTGCAAATCTTACGCAGGCTTTGCAAGGACAGGCAGCAGGAATAGATATTCAAAAGAATGGTGGCAATAGTAAACCCGGGGCCACTCCAACAATATTGATCCGTGGTTCAAGATCAATAAGTGCAACGAATGAACCATTACTTGTTGTAGATGGAATTCCATTCAACGGCAGCATCAATGATCTTAACCAGGATGATGTATCCTCTGTTGAAATATTAAAAGATGCATCGGCAACTGCAATCTATGGTTCAAGAGGCGCCAATGGTGTGATACTGATCACCACTAAACGTGGGAAATCAGGAAAGCCGACGGTAACCTTTAACACCTATACCGGTTTTGTAAAGATCCAGGATCAATTTCCAGTCATGAATACAGCTGAATTTTCCGAATTTAAAAAATGGGCATTATACAATGGAAGATATACGGGTAATAACAGAACATATTCCGGTCCGAATGACTCAGCATTGATATTGCAAAACTTTAGTCCGGAGGAATTGCAAAGTATGAAAACAGGAAGAAGCACTGATTGGCAAAAACTTATTTATAAAACCGGGATCATTACCAATAATCAAATCGGGTATTCAGGAGGTACTGATCTTACTCAGTATGCTTTATCCGCAGGATATTTTAAAGAAACAGGGATCTATTTCGGGCAAGGCTTTGAACGTTTTTCATTAAAGGCGAGTGTTGATCAGCAATTTGGAAAACGAATAAAGGTTGGGGTTTCTACACTTAATACGTATACAGTAACTGAAGGTGAAGGTGCTAACCCCATGGGGCAAGCATTAAGAGCAAGCCCGCTGGTGTCGCCATATAATGCGGATGGTACTTTACTCAATGATTTTGTTCCCGGAAGTGCAAGCCAGGTTTGGAACCCGCTTGCAAATTTCTTACCCGGTGCTGTTGTGCAGAAAAGAAAACGTTTCGGAACATTCACTACTCTTTATGCTGATGTAAATATTGTCAAAGGATTAAAATATCGTTTTAATTCAGGAGTAGAATTGAGAAGTGATATTTATGGAGAATTTTATGCCAGTAAAACGACAAATAATCTTGGAGGTTTATCCACTGCTCAAAACAGAACTAATTTCCGTACCAATTATACTCTAGAGAACATTCTCACTTACGATAAAACATTTGCCGAAAGACATAAAATCAATTTCACGGGGTTGTTCAGCTTGCAGGAACAATC
>Ga0075429_100002720_pt1 | contig 14925 bp, 17 predicted proteins | sample RhiMetdeltSRZDD3_FD_75295 | JGI IMG/M metagenome (GOLD analysis project Ga0075429, IMG submission 75295) | Populus rhizosphere microbial communities from Tennessee, USA - Rhizosphere MetaG P. deltoides SRZDD3 | ecosystem: Host-associated > Plants > Roots > Rhizosphere > Soil | place: USA... | reverse complement strand
AAGTAAGAGGCTTCTTACCCCGTGTACGAACAATCCACGCGACCTGCCATTCGCGTACTCCTTGTTGATGACCACGCGAAGGTGCGTGCCGCCCTTCGAGATCTACTCGAAAGCTACCCGAATCTGACACTTGTGGGTGAGGCGTGTAATGGAGAGGAGGCCGTCCGTCTAGTCCATGACCTGTCTCCGACAGTCGTTGTGATGGACATCAATATGCCGAAGTTGAATGGGATCGCTGCGACGATGAAAATTAAGACTTCGTACCCACAGGTAGTCATCGTTGGTCTCTCAGTGAGTGCAACTGATGCCCATCGGCGTGCGATGACTGCAGCGGGGGCGACCACCTTGATCTCAAAATACATGGCTGTTGAGCAACTCTACGTAGAGATCCAAGCAGCAATTAATGGGCGCTCAAACGCAAGTCATTAGCCTTTCTTTGTCGGATTATGCAGCGTCCGCTGCCGGGTACATTTGACAAAGACTGGGGACATTCCTAGGGACAGATTTCGAACTCCTGCAGTACGCTAGACGTATTAACTAAAGGAGTACGCATGCCTGTGGACAGCCAGAGTGTGATCCTTCCAATCTGCTGCGTGTGTGGGCTGATCCGGGATGAGGATAGGGTGTCGGGGCGGGAACATTGGGTCACCAAACAGGTCTATCGACAGGCCCACAATACTGATCCCTCAGCCTGCCGGCTCACACATACCTACTGCCCTTCATGCTATACCCAGTTCATGAATCGGATTGTTGCAGCCTAGCGATTTCAATGACCCTCATCTCATGTCTGCCAATTACCTCGAGATTTTTTCCGTCAAACTACCAAGACAAAAAATAATCTAAATTCCTCTTCCTTAAGGCATTCCTTAGGCACTTTCAGACCGCGTCTAGGGAATACCTGGTCAGCGAAACGTTGCTGTGCTTCGACAACTACTGACATTGACTAGAGCTTTCCCGCCTTGAATCACAGCACTTTATCTGATTTATTGACCATTGGGCGGAGGTGTCGTTTCCGGCATGCCCACCCTGGAGCGACAAGAGGTCTCTGCTCCCTCCTGGGAGACCTGCCTCCGCCTCCCTTAAACTGACCCTTAATGTTGCTGCCGCCTGGGATCCGAATCCCCCCTACAAGTACGACTCCTGCCTACCTCTTAGGTATTTCCAAATGATTGGTTCCTCTCCCAAGATAGAGATCACGCACAGCATCGTCGTCAACACAGGAGCAGTCATGTTCAAGCAACAAGGAAAAGTGGGAGCCATTCGCAGAAACGTACGCGGTAGAGCCTGCGTCTCCTGCGGAAGCCGAAATTATCAGCTTGTACTCCGCAGTATGAAGCAGCCGCAACTGGGAAAGCTGTTTGCTCGCTGTAGTCAGTGTCACCTATCCCGCGAGATCGATGAAGACCTTGGCCGCATTTTGTGGATGTAGGAGCAACGCGACCGCCGTTATGAGAATTTTAAAACTACCGCTACATTATGTTCGAAGCAAACGAGCCCGAAGAAGGCAACTACAGACCGTGCTGCACATGCTGTCCGTAAGCGGAGTCATCAGACCGGGACATGTCGAGCCTCGTTATTTTGAACCTTCGATTCACATCGATAGTCTTCACCGCCAGGGCTGTGGACAAAATGGCGTTCTCAACGCACCAGCAGCTCCTACCTCCTCCTGTGCTCCCGAAAATATCAGCTTCAACTTCTCCAAGCTTCGCCAGTTTGTCAGAGCCATTAGACCTTCTAGTCTCTCACTGGAGCAGTAGCTGAGCGTTAACGGAAGCCAGAGCCTGCTTCTCTCCCAAAGGTTCCGGTGAACCCTTGTACCTCCGACAACCGTCAGGTATGATCACGCCTCACTGCGCCAAGGCAGGGCTGCCACTTTAGCGTCGGGAGTGCTGTTTTCCTGCCTCCTGGTGTTGACGACCGACAGAGGAGAAGATTTACATTAGCTTGCTAGCCGATCCTTTGTTCGTCATCGTCCAGTTGTCACGATAAGGAAGCCCGCACAGATACAATTACCATCTTGTGGAGAGGTGGCCGAGTGGCCGAAGGCGGCGGTTTGCTAAACCGTTGTAGGGGCTAAAACCTCTACCGAGGGTTCAAATCCCTCCCTCTCCGCCACAAGAACGGACGTATCGAAGAGTACATCTGACGACGCCGCCTAATTCATACAGAACACTGGAGAAAAGCGGCCCTTTCGCCAAACATCTCTCCGTAGTGGGAGTGACTGACCCACGAAGATGCCGAACTTGATTTTCAACGATCAATCCTGTAACAGTGCCACCTCTTCCCATCCCGTGCCGAGGTAGCTCAGTTGGCAGAGCACAGCCCTGAAAAGGCTGGTGTCGACAGTTCGATTCTGTCCCTCGGCACCAATCGTCCTCTGACTTACAATTGTCCATCATTTTGACAACTGCCCACGAGCTGCCAAAACCGCCCACCCCGATCTGACCGCCGATCTTTTGATGAGTTGCATCTTGTCATCGTTCATTTGCCTGTAGCCTAATCTATCCCGGCCAGCACAACGTGTTTGAGTGGTGGGTTTCCGGCATCCACTGAAGATTCCCTCAAGGAGCCAAAGAAAGGCTATCTACTGGCAACAAGTAGCCAAACAGACTCACATCAAAGGATCCACTGCTGGGAATGCTTAGATCGATTGAGTACTGCACTATTCCGTCTGTTGCATATGCCCTGATGTTCGCCAGAGCGACATAATTCACAAAATTTCCTGCAGGATCCGTCGCCATCCGCATCGTGGGAATATCAAGTAGCGGCGAACCAGTTCCAGGAGGAAATGCTGAGCCCGTGACTATCACTAACCTGGCTACTTCGGGCGTTGGTGTAGCCTTGGGGATACGAATATTGGCGCTGATTGTTTCGATGACAAGTACTCTGCGCGCTGGCACCGTCGTAATGGTCTGACCGGACCTCGATGCTGCCGGATTTAGGTTGCCGCTGGTTCTAATCCTCACCATTTCTCTTGGAAATATTCTGCCACCCTTTTTCATAAATACTTTTCTCATTGCCATAATTCTTTTCCCCTTTATGGTTGAAAGGTTCTCTTTCAGATACATTCGGCGAGGCACGAATCAATGAGCAGGCATGGCGCCTGTAACCAGTACCGCTTACTGTATTAGCATTGCCACAAACGAGGCAGAGTCCCAATCCCTAGACATAATGATTTGAACGCGCGTTTTTGTTGGCTCAAAATCACCAATAATTTGCGCGCACATCGCAGCAGAAAAAGCCTCTCTAACCGCCTTTTCCTGTGGTCATGTTGCAGCACTTCCTAATCCTGGACCTGCTGTAATTGGAGGCGTTAGGACCTCACTAGTCCGCCGAAGAAGTGAAGAGTAATCGCTGCGGTGGCCGCAACGTTCAGAGATTCGATCTGGGGATTAATGGGAATGGTGAAGCGGCGGGTGGCCTCAGTGATGGTTTGAGCTGAAAGACCGCGACTCTCGTTTCCAAGCGCTACAACCAGTCGCTTGGGAACTTCGCGAATCGTGTCCATGTTGACAGTTTCTGACCCGCGAGCTTCCGCGGCAAAGACGGCACAACCCCTCTGAGTAAATTTGGTCACATCGCGCGTGATGAAGACCGGCAGGGAAAGCAGTGCACCAGCCGTTGCTCGCACGACCTTCGGATTGTACACATCCGCTGATTCCGGGGTGAGCCACAGCGCACTGGCATGAAACGCCGCCGCGGTACGGATGAGTGCCCCGACGTTCGCTGGATCCTGCAGCTGCTCTCCGTACAGTCCAAAGAGCCTGGGCTGCGCAAACACATGATCTTCATCCCAGCGCGGCTGATTGAGGACGGCAAGGATGCCTTGCGGCGTTTCCAGGTCTGACAAGGTCGAGAAGACCCGTTTGAGGCAGCGAAAGGTGGGAATATGAACCGATTCCCGGACAAGGCGCTGCTGGTGACCTTCCCGGTGAAGGTAGTCCTCGGTCATTACCAGTGTCCGAATGAAGGTAGGATAGTTTATGAGGGCATCGTACACAGGCTTGGCGCCTTCGATAATGAAGGCGCCTTCAGCTTTTCGAACCCGCTTGTCACGGAAGATGTCGCGAATGCGCGCGGCTTGCGCGCGCGTTAAGGGGCTAGCCAGGGAGGACACGCGAGGCGTGACAATCTGTACATTACCGGCGCTTGCGCCCCGACGCTGCCTCGGCAGCTCGAATCCGTTGTGCTCGTGCTTTGGCGCGCTTGAGAAGTGTCAACTTACCCCGAGTGCGGTCGTCCTCATGCTGTAGCTGCTCGAGTTGAGACTTGAGATGGGCCTTCTCCTGCTTGTGCAAGGTTGCACATTCCTCACGAGAGAGCTGCATCCAGTCGCCGCCGTTATTGGCCCGCTTGATCCGCTGCTCCAGGGATTCGCGCAATTGTTTGGTCCGCATGGAAAGGAGCGACTTTAACGCCTGTCTACGGCGCAGGACCTCTTCCTCTTCCGCCATGATCCCGCGAATATCTGTACCCAACATGATCCGCCTCCTTGAGAATGAATTGTCCGGTATTGTACCCGATTTCATTGCTCATCTTCCACTGCGAGAATTTGCTCATAACTTATTGAAAGGCCAGGATAAACTCAGGATGTCCGTTGTTGCCAATACTTCCCAGCTTCAGATATCATCGCCCATGGCAATCGGCTTTCAGATCCAGGCCTGGCGCCTGTCACGAGGGCTTTCGAGGGAGTATCTCGCAGCCGAAGCAGGCATGTCCCTTCAAGCGCTTGACGATATTGAAGCTGAATCCTTTGACCCTTCAACGGGAACCTTGGAACACCTTGCCACGGCAATGAAAATTCCTGTGGCCTGGCTCTTCGCACATCCGGACGCCTTTCAATTGCTCTTTCGCGACCAGGATGAAGTGGTGGAAACGCCCGATGGCCCGGATCCCATTACCGAACGAATCCTGACTGGTTCGAGAATGGATCGGTCGCTCTATGTCATGCTGACAGCACTTATTCAGAGCGGGGAGCCCAAACTGCTTCGGGCTGCCGAAATGAGTTTGAAAAGCCTGGTGAAACAATCTAAACAATCTCCGGTCCCCTGGCAAAACCGTCCGTCAGGCCACTTTGAGCCACCAAGCGATTAGTGGCCACATCCTTGACCCGCTCAAACAAGCCATGGTTCCACGTCTTATCCATCCCGCCGCTTCTTCATTAGCTGTCGTGGGGTCCCACGATCTGTAAAACCGGCAGGGAAATAGCACGTAATTCTAAAGGACTTGGAGAATGAAACACTTGAGGTAACGGGTTTCTGGCATCGCTAAGAGCACGGGATGATCGGAGGCTTGACCTCGTTGCTCAAGCACACGCATCGACCGATTGGCATCCTGCGCCGCCTGTGCGAGTACCTTCCACAATTCGCGCTCGGAAACATGGTGGGAGCAAGAACTCGTGACAATGATGCCTTCGGGCCTGGTCAGTCGAATGGCCAACAGATTGATATCTTTATAACCTGCGAGGGCACGGGGAACGGCCTGTTTGCTACGGGCAAATGCAGGAGGGTCGAGAATCACGACATCGTATTGCCCGCCTGCCTGCGCGAGACGGCGCATCTCGTCGAAGGCATCTCCCGATCGGTATGAACACCGGTCTTGGACGCCATTCATTCTGGCATGGTTACTGGCGACGATCAGCGCTTCGTTGCTAACGTCCCATCCTTCCACTGACTTTGCCCCAGCGAGGGCCGCCTGTATCCCGAAGGCGCCCGTGTGGCAGAAGACTTCCAGAACTGCCTTCCCCGATGCAAATCTCGCGGCCGCAAGCCGGTTTTCGCGTTGGTCGCAGTACCATCCGGTCTTCTGACCATGCGCAACGTCGACGAGGAAACGCGCCGGTCCTTCATGAACTTCTATCGTCGTGGCTCCATTCCCGTATAAAAAACCCGTGACCGGCCGTAAGCCCTCTAACAGGCGGCTCTTGGCATCATTCCGAAGATAGACCTTGCTCAAACCGGTTTCCTTGCATAAGAGATCCGCCAGCATCTCCTTCCGGCGATCCATTCCGCTCGAGAGCGTTTGCATGACCAGCACATCGCCGTACCGATCAGCGATCAGACCGGGCAGCCGATCAGCCTCGCCGTAGATCACCCGATAGGCGGTCGCACCCGAAACGACCTTGTTACGAAGCCGCACGGCTTGGGCGATGCGTTCGTGCCAGAATGCAGGACCGACCCGTTCATCCAGAAGGGTCAAGATTCGAATACGAATTTTTGAGTTGGGATTGTAGAAGCCGCGGGCGTAGAACCGGCCGTTCGGCATCACGACATCGACCAGGTCGCCGGCAACTGGCTGTCCGGCGACCGCATGCACGAACCCGGCATAGATCCAGAGGTGGCCAGACCCCACTATTTCCTTGGCACGGGTCAAGGTGACTGTTCCGGTCGAAATCTCTTGGTCCCCTGTCATGGAACAGTTATCGGATGGGGCGAGTCCAACGTCAAGGCCTTGGCCTTCCCTGCTCGTATCTGCTTGACGGGTCGCCTCCTCTATGGTTTGCTGGACCGAGGGACTCTTCTCGCACAACCATATCGAACTGCAGACGGAATGAATGGGGACAGAATCGACAATCGGCTCAGCCGTCATCGATCGGCTGCATCAACTCGGTGTCCGCCATATATTTGGCATACCGGGTGACTACGTCCTCAGTCTGTACGACCTCATCGAGCGTTCCCCGATCCGCCACATCGGCACGACCCGCGAAGACTGTGCCGGGTTTGCTGCCGACGCCTACGCTCGCATCAACGGCATCGGGGCGGCCTGTGTCACTTATTGTGTCGGCGGCCTGAATTGCGTCAATGCCATTGCCTGCGCCTATGCTGAACGCTCTCCTGTCGTGCTGTTGACGGGATCACCCGGCCTGTCGGAACGGATTCGTACGCCGTACATGCACCATATGGTGCGCGATTTTTCGACGCAACGAGAAGTCTTTGAACGAATGACGGTTGCCGCCATTTCACTGGACGATCCCTCGACGGCAGAGCGTGAAATGGACCGCGCCTTTGCGGCCCTTCTGCGGTACCGCCGCCCGATCTACATCGAAATTCCACGCGATCTCGTCCATACCCCTTTGCCGCATCCACTGCGGCCGCTCTGTTTAAATGAAGATCCGAGCGATCCGGCCGCGCTGGAAGAAGCCATAGGAGAGGTCCGTGCCATGCTGGCATCGGCCAAGTGTCCGGCTGTGCTGGCCGGCGCAGAAATCGGGCGATTTGGCCTTCAAGATGATTTGACGCGTCTCGTCGAGCGTCTCAAAATTCCGATCGCCTCGACACTGTTGGGGAAATCGGTCATTCGAGAAGACCATCCGCTGTATGTGGGCGTCTACGGAGGATTGATCGCACGCGATGAGGTTCAACAGTTCATCAACGATTCTGATTGCCTATTGATTCTCGGATCGATCTTGTCCGATCTCGAGGACTTGAATGCCGACTCCCCGTTGCGGTCGGAGGGCCGCACGATCCATGCAACAGCCGACCACGTCAGCATTCGACATCATCGCTACGATACGATTCGCTTCCAGGACTTCGTCCAGGCCCTGGGGACGCATGGTCTGTCAACTCAGTCTTCTCGTCCGCTTCCCCCACCCCTCTCGATCACTGGGCCGCCCCCTGCGGCGGACTCGCAAGTGACGTTGAGAGGGCTGTTCTGGCATTTGGATCAGAAATTGGACCAAACCACGCTTGTCATTGCCGACGTCGGGGAATCACTGTTTGCGGCAGCTGACCTGCGTGTGCATCGGGGGTTTGAATTTCTCTCGCCGGCCTACTATACCTCAATGGGATTCGCGGTTCCGGCGTCGATCGGAGCATCGTTTGCCGATCCTACGCTCCGTCCGATTGTCCTGGTTGGTGACGGCGCCTTTCAGATGACAGGGTCGGAGCTGTCGACGGCCGTACGGTATCGGCAAGCTCCCATTGTCATTGTTTTGAACAATCGAGGGTATTCCACCGAACGTGAAATTCTGGAAGGTCCCTTCAACGACATTCATGACTGGCACTATGAACGCATCTGCGATCTCATCGGCGGCGGCATGGGCTTCGTCGTGCGAACGCAGCAAGAATTCGAACAGACTCTGGAAAAGGCTCTGGCCGATTCCGGTCAGTTATACGTTCTAAACGTCCTGCTCGATCCGGTGGACCGATCGCCCGGCATGATTCGCCTCGCCCATCGTCTGGCGAAACGGCTCTCTACCGACCGCCCGTAGCATCACTGCAACACAGTCCTTTTCATGACCACCTGAGGGCCCCGATTTGGGCAATGGAAAGGTTGGGGCACGGAAAATCAAACCATGTACTAAGAGAGGCGAAAAACGCAGGGCTCTCAGAATGCGGATTCTGCTAGCCTTTCGATTGGTGTGGTCCTTTCGACGCGAAGACCGTCGCGTCACAGGCGAGGTACTTGATCTGCTTCATGGGTACGATAATCACTTCCTTCGCCGAATCCACCTCCAACACTTCCATGTCGTCACTAATCGTATGCCTGACGGCATCCTTGACCACCAGTTCTTGGTTATCCACGAATACAATCTTCACCCAATAGTGCACGATAGGGTACTCCTTCTAGACGGCTCTACCTAATTCTTGTGACCTTCGTGTTGCGGCTTCCACTGCTGAGATCAGCGTCGCCCGCAGACCGCCCCGCTCGAGTTCATGCAGTCCAGACATGGTGGTACCTCCAGGCGAAGCGACACGGTCCTTCAGTACCCCGGGATGCTCCCGTGACTCGAGCACCATCCGCGCCGCGCCACTGACGGTTTGCGCTGCCAGAAGCTGGGCCGTCTCACGGGTCAAGCCCGCCTTGACGCCTCCATCCGCCAAGGCTTCGATCATGACATAGACATAGGCCGGTCCGCCCCCACTCAGGCCAGTGACGGCATCAAGCGCCCCTTCCTCGACTTTCACGACCTGTCCGATGGATTCGAACAACGCGCGCACGATAGCCGCGTGTGCATCGGAGAGTTGAGCATCGTACGCAACAGCGGTGGCCCCTTCTCTAATAAGGGACGGCGTATTCGGCATGGAACGGACAATCCGGCTTGTGTCAGGCACGTACCGCGCGATGCGAGCGATCGGATATCCTGCTGCGACAGAAATGAGGAGCGTCTCTTCTCGAATGATCACGGCAAGATCGGCAAGCGCCTCATCCAGCACTTGCGGCTCCACTGCAAGAACAAGAACGTCCGCCTGTTTCGCAACATCACGATTTATCGAAGCCGTGTGAACCTTGTAGATGTCGCGAAACCGGGCCAACTTCGAAGCGTTGATATCTGACACGAGGAGTTGACCTGGTGCGATCCTCCTCCCATGTAGGAGGCCTGAGATTAACGCTTCGGCCATGTTCCCAGCGCCGATGACGCCTACTGTGAGGCCAGACAACATCCGGCGATTATACTGTCGCTCTTTGAAGCGCTTCAACTTGGAACTTGCTGATTCCTTCAGCTCTTCGGTACAGTATTATCGGTCGTTTTTGTGCATATTTTATCCATCACTCATCATCATCGATGCTGGAGGCATACATGAGGCAACTGGCGCTTTCGAGTCTAGTGCTCCTCGTACTGCTTCTCTCGAACAGTTGGGCCCGTCAGGAATCGCTCACCGCTGAAGAAAAGCAGAAAATTGAAAAGATTGATCGAGTGCTGGTTGAGGTCATCGCCATCTCGGACAAGGGATCAACCGATGCCGGTCCTCTAACGGATGTCGTGGTTAAGCGGATGAAGGAATTCGGATATACCGTAGTGACCGATCCGTCCCAACCGAATGATGTGACGCTCAACGTCAAATGCGAGCAGCGCAAAATTTGGGAAGGCACGACGAAAATGGGTAGTGATGCCGACCTGCCGGATTCACCATCGCGCTTGTGGAAAGGTCCGGCCTGTCAACTCTCTTACGTGTTAGAAGGCAAAAAGATGCCCTGGCGGAAAGAAGTGAGAACGGATTTTGCGGACGCTGAACAAGCGGCTGTAGCCGCGAACGCCGGAGACCCTTCGGCATTCGCCATGCACAAACTAAAGGAGCGTCTGGAGGATTATGACTTTCCGGCGCTCATTACGGCGGAATGGGGACAGGAAGAACGTTTGTTCAAGCTTTACGACGATCCGTCGACCTCTTCCGCCCGTAAAGTGCGGCTTATCGGTTTGTTTGGCTATCTGTTCGAAACCAAAGCCGTGCCGCGCCTCCTGGCCGGATTGAAAGACAAAGACATCGAAATAGCCAAGGCTTCCGCGTTGGCGCTCGGAAATATCGGCCAGAAGGATTCAGTTCCGGCCTTGGTTCAGGCCATGACGAACGGTCCGGTCGAACTGCGGCCGTCAGCGGCGAAAGCGTTGGGTGTCCTGGGTGCCCTGCATGGGGATTTCACGATCGTCGAACCGTTGCTCGAAACCTTGAAGACCGATGATGTCGCATTGAAAACGGAAGTCGCGTGGGCTCTTGGTAAACTGCCTGACCGAAAGGCCTATGAACCGCTTTATGCGTTACAAAAGTCCCTGCATCAGGTTCGCGACCATGATGCCGATCCCAAGGTGGTGAAGTTGAAAGAGGCCGTCAACTGGAGCATCAAGCAAATTGACACCTGGGAATACCTTCAATAAGGCGGCCCGAGGCCTTTGCTGCTTTCACTTATAGCCCGCGAGGATTCGTGAAGCTGTCTCCTGCTCTCATCGGAATCGTGACCTTGGCAATCGCCTCTATCACAGATCCGGCATGGACACAGACGATGGGAGACGAGGCGGAGCTCGAACGGCTGCGAGTTAAGGCAGAAGAAGCGATCGCGAGCGACGATCCAGAAGGTGCGGCCATGAATATGGGGAGGGCAGCGCTGATGGCTAAGCGGCTGGGTCTGCTCAGCCGAGATAACCATGCGTCCGTCCGACTTTATCAAGGAGCGGAATCGCTGTTCCGCTCACAAGAACACGGCTATCGTGCTATGGCATTGTTCCGTCGAGCGGGGGGGCAGTTGCCAGCTTCGTCCGGCGTATGCGGAAGTCTCGCCTTGGCCCAGGGAAGCGTACAGCGAGCTCAGTTAGATCTCAGCAGCGAATCCCTTCCCGTTTCGCTGGTCGAACGCGCGACGCGTTGGCGGGAAACTGCCGATGATTGGGTCATTGTCGTGGCGGCAATGATTACTGACTACCAGTGTCCCTAGCCAGACTCACACGGCTAATCCTCCTCGGGATTGATGATATGCAGACCGGCAGTTTTACTCGCAGACAAGAGCTGCGTGTCGGCGCTCACAACCGTGAGTCGGAGAGGCTTTAACTCCAATGCCAACGCTAAATGCAACACCTGCTGCGTCCTTAAACCAGGGTATTCCATCATGAGTTCTTTCGTGGACAGATACGTTTGCATGGTAGGCACGATGAATTGAAAAAGCCCTTGGGCAGATTCCCGTTCGAATTTATGGATGACCGAGTAGCAATCATCACGTGTCAATTCGCCTTGCTGTGCACGGTTCGAAAAGGCAGAATACAACTCCGTCACAGTCCAGGTAGGGAGGATGGCAACCTTGCCTCGCTTGACCATCAGCTTGTTAACGATTCTCGTTCCGCGTTCCATGCTGTAGCGTTTCACGAGAGCCGTCGAATCGAAATAATAATACGGCATGGATCAGACCCTCCCTTTGAGAATGACCGCAGCCAATGGCCCGGGCATTTTTGAGAGCCGGTCCTGGAGTTCGTCCAAGGGTACTTCTTCGTATCCTTCACGGCGCAGTTTATCAGCCAGATTGCCTTCGTTAAAAGCTGCCGTATCACTCTTTAAACGCTCGTTCAGCCGCCGCTTCGCCAGACGGCTGGGAACGCGTTGTTGCGTCGCCGTCAATCCCCTGCCGCGGCTGCGGGGCGCCCGCCCTCCTGGTTTCGATCTGCTCATGCCGGTCTTCTCCCTCCCTTTCGAGTTAATGAGTTGCATTGGCCGGTCTGGCTCTTAACGCCTCCCGTGGACACCCGGCTGGGCGAATGGCCTCAGCCGGCAATTCGGATTCTCCATACACATGTGCGGCGACGGCCTTGGCGACATCTGCCGACAGATCCTGCTGCATCACTCTGATCACTTTTGCCGTGGCTTCCCGCTCGGATAAATGCCCTTCTTTTCCGCCTTTCGAAATCGCCCCGATGATTTGCTGTCCCGCCAGGTCAACGATTTCAAAATCGCTGCACCAGCGAACATACGTGAATTGTGGGTCACGAATGTCCACGGGCCAGACACGCACCATCCCGCGAATCAGCAATTCCGGTGTTGGACGAGGTCCTGCTCCGCTCGCTGTTTCCGTTCCTGATGGGAGGGCAGCAACGTGGAGTCCTTCTTTGATCAACCCTTCTGTCAATGCGCGCTGCACCGGTTCCACATGATCACCTGTGATGACTACGGTGAGTACGAGATGCGAGGCGAGGTAGTCTTCCAGCTCGCGGCTTAATTCCTGGAGACGAAAGCGCGGTGGCATGCCCTGTCCGCTGGCCCGAACGACACGAAGATCTGCGTTATAGGTTTCGCGCAGGACCACATTGCGGGTCGCCCGCCTCAACGCGCGCACTTTCGCCAGCCTGTCTGACGTGTGGCCTGCCTCATCGACGTCGGACAACACGGCACGATCCAACTCGGTCATGCGCTCGACCAAGGCCGTTTCCGCCTGAGCCCGATGCATCCCTCCCAATGCGTAATGCAGCCCTTTTCCCGCATCGTACCAGCGGTCGAGAATTTTGGCATTTTCCAACACTTTGTCAGTAGAGACCCGCGTCAGGTTGTCGAGCGCGAGCCGTCGCTCGTCATGACTGGTGCCACGTTGCTCAACAACCAGGTACGATTCCCAGTCTTGTGACTGCGCGGAGATTTCCGCCTTGAAAATACGGGCAAGGGCGGCGTACGCCTGATTGTCGGCCACGGCCCGATTGTCGCCCTGTCCCACACCGGTGAGATATTGCGCCGAGGGATACTCCGAACTGGCACCGTCCATCCAGGAAGGCTTGGAGGGGCCTCCCCACCCAGAGCATCCGAAAAGAAGCGCTGTGAGCACGACCGCTGCGTGGCCAGCCCCATATAGGAAGGCCAATTTCACTGCATCACCCGTTGGATAAGGATGACCGTTTCCCCGGCCTGAAGCGACAGCGCTTTCTCGGACGGCATTGGCCTTATCAAGCGAAATCCCCCATCGGCAGCTGCATCTTGTATGCGGTATTTCCCGGGAGACACCCAGGCCCGCGCGAGGTGAATCTCATCAGGCAGTGTCCGCCAGCTGCGCTTGTCCGATTCTTCGGACGCCACAGCAAATCCCTTGGTCAGGAGGCCAACGGCCAGTCCGACCACAGGGGCGGCATCTCTTCCCGCTGCCTGCTGCGCGCCTCTCGTGGCAGCTTCGGCCATGCTGAACTTCAGCGCGGCACGGGCCACGGCCTTCACCGTGATGCCAGGGAGGCGTTCAGCCAAGGCCTTGCTGGCTAGGGCCGTGACATTCTGCACCAACTCTGTTCGCACCGTCAGTGGAACGCCCTCTGCCGGCAGCAGTCGGATTGTGTCTGTCCGCACTTGCGTTTTTTGCGGAACCATCATCGGTAACGCCACACGAACAACCCGGCCGTTGAGCCCATACAAGGCGGTATCAGCCGTTCGATATTGCTGACGGTTCCCTTGGAAGAGCCCCCGATTGAGCAGCACCAGTTGGAGCGCGTCAAGACTGATCGGTAGGTCAAGAAACTGGTCCTCCTTACGCGGGGCGCGGCCATTATAGCTGATCACAATCACTTGAGCGAGTTGTTGGTTGGTCTCGAGGCTGGTCCAAAGCGTATCGGGAAACCGCTGCTGATAGTCTGATAATTCCTGGCTCAAATGCAGGGCTTCCGCCGTTCGCAACAGATCTGCCTGCAATTGAGTTGGCACTCCTGTGCGCGACCAACCGCGAGATGACTCAAACGTCTCATACGCCTTGCGGTACGCGATGAACGCATTATTGACGTCACCGGTGCTCTCGAAGAGGATACCGCTGAGGTATCGTGCAAACCCGTCGTCACGATAGGCTGTCTTATTGGTGATTCGGTCGGCGAGGACATTCAGCCGATGGTCGATACGGCGGGCCTCCACCAGTGCATCCTGCCAGCGGTTCATCGAAGCGTAGTTCAAGGCCTTGAGCACATTGATCATCACTTGTTCATATGGTTCACCTTCATACGGCAAGGTATTATCGTTGGTCATGAACGCAGCGGTTTCTGTACGAACCGTTCTTGTATACAGACGATCTACTTCCTCTTCAGCTTCCTCCAGTACTTGGTTGCTCAGATCGTATTCGCCGGCCAGCTGCAGGGTCATGCCCCGGTCCATGCCATACAGAACACGGCTCTTCGAGCCATAGTCCTTCTCTGCCTGCCTGATGATATCGTCCGCTTGCTGGTAATCGCTGGTGAGAAGACTCTTATCGACGAGGAAATAATGGCTCTGGGATAAGCTGCAGCCGCCGAGCACGGCACTGCATAGGAGGGTCAGTACCTGAGCAGACACACAAACGCCCCACCGCGGAGAGGCGTGACCGGTGGGGCGTGAGACAAGAGGGCTCAACGGAGCCTTAGAAAATAGTTCGCTTCTTCTCGATGACTTTCTTGATCTTCTTTTGCCCGAACCACACCTTGGCGTTGCTTTCCAGATCCACCATCTGGAGATCGACCTGATAGAACATCGCCTTGGTGCCGTCTGCTTCATCCAGAATCGTGGCGATCGTGCCCTTCATGATGTAATCGGCACCGATTTCCTTGCCTGGTGCCTTCTGCGTATCTTCCCTGGCATACATCGCTTGTTCTTTGCGCTCTGATCGGACCTCGTCCCGCTCATTCTTGCCCGCCACGAATGTGACTTTTTGTGAATTGGTCAACTCACGCTCCAAATCGGTGACGAACGTGTGCACGTTGATATGCTCATGACTACTGTTCAATACGGTGCC
>Ga0075429_100002718_pt1 | contig 14927 bp, 16 predicted proteins | sample RhiMetdeltSRZDD3_FD_75295 | JGI IMG/M metagenome (GOLD analysis project Ga0075429, IMG submission 75295) | Populus rhizosphere microbial communities from Tennessee, USA - Rhizosphere MetaG P. deltoides SRZDD3 | ecosystem: Host-associated > Plants > Roots > Rhizosphere > Soil | place: USA... | reverse complement strand
TGGGGCCCCGAAATGGCTCCGGCGGAGTGACGCGTCTCGGGTTCGCAAGGGGACGCTCATTGGTATCAGATGAACGGCGAATCGGGCGCGAGGCCGAGCAGGAAGCGGCCGACCGCCTCGAAGTGATCGTCGCGTCCCTGGAGCTGCTGCGACACCGTGTGCAGGTCGCGCAGACGTCGCTCCCACGGTCCGCCGGCGAAGATGGCTTGCGCGCCGGCGGCGTGGAATACGAGCGTGCCGACCTCGCGGCCCTCTCGGCTGGCGAAGGAGGCGGCCTGGCGAATGCGCACGCGCTGCGCGAGCGTGACCTCGGCCGCGTGGCGGGCGGCGTCCTGGATGTCGCTCAGCGTCACCAGCAGGTGCGAGCGCGCGGCGCGTAGCCGCGCGTCGGCCAGCGCGACCTGCGCCTGCACGACGGGGCTCTCGCGCAGCGCCTTCTTCGCGCGGTGCGCGGTCTTGGCGCCGGCGAGCTGGATGTACGCGTCCAGGAGCGCGCGCGCGATGCCGAGGGAGACGCAGGCGAAGCCGGAGGCGTAGAGATTGCCGCTGGAGAAACAGTAGAGCGGACCGTGCTCGCGACGCTCGGTGGCATCGTCGCGCGCGGCGGAGTGCGCGTCCGGCACGAAGAGATCGGCAACCTCGTAGGTGTCGCTTCCCGTCCCTCGCAGTCCCATCACGTCCCACACGTCGGTGACCCGCGCCTGCTCGATCGGGAACAGCAGCGTCCGGATCACCGGGGCGCCGTCGGCGTGGCGCAGCGGCGAGCCGTCGGCCTCGACGACGAAGGCATGGGCGCCGACCCAGGTCGCCTCGCGGATTCCGCTCGCGTATGACCATGAGCCGGTAAGGCGATAACCGCCCTCCACCCGGACGGCGCTGCCCTGCGGACCGGAACCCCAGGCGAGCACTCCGCGCGGCGGTCCGAAGATCGTCTTGGCCACGGACGGCTCGAGATAAGCGGCCACCATCGAGCAGCCGGCCGTCTGGCCGAGCACCCACGCCGTGCTGGCGTCGACCTGCGCCACTTCTTCCATGACCTGCACGAACGTCGGCGGGTCGAGCTCGGCACCGCCGAGCGAGCGGGGGAGCAGCATCCGGAAGAGCCCGGCCGCGTGCAGCGCGTCCGCCAGCGGCGCCGGTAGCCGGCGCTCGGACTCGACGCGGTCCGCGTACCTGGCGATCGTGGGCGCGAGCGCGCGCGCGGTCTCGAGCATGCTGATGTCGGGGCTCATGTCGCGGCTCGCATGTTCCCTGATTCCCGCGGACGAGGCAAGCCGGCGGGCAGACACGGCGTTGCCGGGCCACGACGAGCGCGAGGTGGATACCCACGTCAAACGGGCCATTGGCGGTGAAAGTCCGTGCGAGCCTGCCACGCGTACGCGGCGGCGAGCACCGTGTTCTCGTCCCATGCGCGTCCCAGGAACTGCATGCCGATCGGCAGCCCGTCCGGCGCGAATCCACAGGGGACGCCGATCGCCGGCAGACCGGCGGCGTTGCCGATGGCGCCGAGCACGTCGGGGAAGCTGCCGCGAATGGCGCTGCGGAACTCCGCGCCGAGCCGTGGACCGGCCGTGCCGCGGCTGGGACCGACGATCGCGTCGAACTGGCTCAGCACGCTGTCGATCTCCCGGGCGACGACGCCGCGCAGTCGGAGAGCGCGCAGATAGTCCTTGGCCAGGATCGCGTCGCGCGCGTAGGGTGTCACGCGATCCTCGGGTGCCGTGAGGCCGTCGATCACGCCGCCCTCGATCAGCCGGTCGAAGGCCGACGCGCCTTCGGCCCACAGGATGATGCGCGCCATCGCCTCGTACGGACGGTCCGGCAGCGTGATCTCCTCGATCGTGCCGACTTCCCGTAGCCGCTCCAGCGCGGCTCGCAGACCATCGCGGACGGCCGGCTCGGACGCATCCACGGTGCCGCGCACCACGGCGAAGCGGAAGCGCGCGTCGGCGGAGGGGCGCTCGTAGCGATACGCGCGGGCGGCGGCGGTGGCATCGCGCGGATCGGCTCCGGCGATTGCCTCGAGCACCAGCCCGCAGTCGTCGGCGGTGAGTGCGAGCGGGCCGAGCTTGTCGAGCGTCCAGCAGAGCGCCATCGCGCCGTGCCGGCTGACGCGCCCGTAGGTCGGCCGGAGGCCGGTGGCGCCGCAGTACGTCGCGGGACCGAGGATGGAGCCCCACGTCTCCGAGCCGATGGCGAACGGCACCAGGCCGGCGCCGACTGCGGAGCCGGAGCCGCTCGACGAGCCGCCACTCCACGCATCCGCGGCCCACGGTGAGATGCCCGGCCCCGTGAAGGATGCGTTCGGCTGGCGATACCCCATGCCGCCCGCGAACTCGACCATCGCCAGCTTCGCGACGAGGACGGCGCCCGCGTCCTCGAGCCGTTGGATCACCGTTGCGTCCTCGTCGAAGCAGCGGTCGCGGAACGGCGCCGCCCCCCACGTGGTCGGGATGCCGCCGCTCGTCGCGAGGAGATCCTTGGCGCCGTACGGAATGCCGTGTAGCGGGCCGCGATCGTGACCGGCCGCCAGCTCGCGCTCGGCGCGACGTGCCTGCTCGAGCGCGCGCTCGCGGGTCACCGTCACGACCGCGTTGAGCGCGCGACCGACGGTCTCGAGGCGCTTCATGCACGCCTCGGCCAGCAGGAGGGGCGACAGCCGACCGGCACGGATGTCGGCGCCGAGCTCGCGGATCGTCCGGAACTCGCCGCTCACGGCACTGCCCGAAACGGGGTGAACGGCTGCCCCGGCTCAGCGTCCTCGGGAATCGTGGCCGCGCGCAGCGTGGCGACGTCGCGCACGATGCCCTCCACGGCTTTCCGGAGCTCCTCGAGCTGCCCGGCATCGAGCCGAGCCGCATAGCGCGCGCGGATCAGCGCGAACAGGATATCGGCCTCTTCGGTCATGATTTAGGGCTCCTCGTCTGAGGCGTGGATCGAGGGTGTCGCTCTCGCAAGCGCGAGGCCTCAGTCGGCGCGCGCGAAGTCGATGAAGCCGCGCTCGACGTCCGTGGAGACGAGCTCGACCGTGACCCGATCGCCGACGTCGAGCCGCGCGCCGCCGCGCACGACGCGGCCTTCGACGGCGGGGTGGAGAATGCGCACCCACGTGCCCTTCTCGGCCGCGCCGGTCACGAGGCCTTCGAAGCGCTCGCCGATCCGGTGCTCGAGCAGCAGCGCCGCCGCGGACTTCCGCACCTGGCGCTCGACCTTGGTGGCGGCGTCCTCCTGCTCGGTGCAGTGCCGCGCGAGCCCGGCCAGCTCTCCCGTGCCGTAGGCGGCCCCGCCGCCCGACAGCGCGGCCTTCACGAGTCGCTGCGTGACGAGATCGGGAAACCGCCGGTTCGGCGCCGTCGAGTGCGTGTAGTCCGTCACCGCGAGACCGAAATGGCCGTCGGCGTCCCGCCCGGGCCTGTCCAGCGCGTATTCGCCGCGTCCGAGGAGCTTGATGACCGACAGCGAGAGGTCGGCGAAGCGCTCGGCGTCGGCCGCACGCCGGCGCGCGAGGAAAGCTTCGAGCGCGGCCGCGTCGGGCTCGCCCGGCAATTGCTCGCCGAGACGGCGCGCCAGCTCGACGATGCGGTCCCAGCGCTCCGGCGTCCGCAACACCCGCCGCAGCCCCGCCCGCCCGTGCGCGTCCAGGAACCGGGCGGTCACCCCGTTGGCGGCGACCATGAAGTCCTCGATCAGCTGCTTGGCCCGGTTGCCGGCGTCCGGGCGGAGATCAGCCAGCGTGTCGCCGTCATAGACGGCGCGCGCCTCCGTGCTCTCGAGGCCGAGCGCGCCCCGGCGATGGCGCAGCGCCCGCATCGCCTGCGCGACCTCGTCCTGGCGTCGGAGCTGGGCCTCGAGCCCTGGCACGGCGCCGACCGCCGGCGGTGGAGGGCCGGTGCCATCGAGCCAGGCGGCCACCGCGTCGTAAGGGAGCTTGGCGTGGTTCACGACGCGCGCCCGATAGATCGCGCCGTCCTCGACCGCGCCGTCCGCCATGGTCGAGAACTCCACCACGACGGCGAGCCGCTCGACGCCGGGGTTCAGGGACGTGAGATCGGTCGACAGCTTGTCCGGCAGCATCGGGAAGACGCCGCCGGCGGTGTAGACCGACGTCGTGTTCGTGCGTGCATGATCGTCCAGCGGCGAGTCCCTGGCGACCGCCGCATCGACATCCGCGACGGCGACGAGAATCCTGGCGCCGTCGGCGACGGAGAGCTGATCGAGATCGCGGGAGTCGTCGTTGTCGATCGAGCACCACGGCAACTCGCGCAGGTCGCGCACCGTGGGGTCGCCGCCGTCGGTCTGTCCACCGATCGTCTGCGCCTGCGCGCGAGCGGCCGCGTCGAAGTCGGGTTGAAGCCCCCGCGCGCGCATGGCCCGGCGCGCGATGGCGTGTAGTCGCTGACGGTTCCCGGACGGACCGCGCATCGCCCGCCAGCTTACAGGGGAAGCTGCGCCGAGCCTATAATCCCGCCGATGAGCGACGGCACGGCCGAGGTCGTCATCTGCGGCGCCGGCATCGCTGGCATCGCCACCGCCTATCACCTCACACGGCGCGGCGTGCGGGACGTCGTGATCGTGGACGAGCGTCCGCCGCTCTCGCTCACCAGTGACAAGTCCGCGGAGTGCTATCGCAACTGGTGGCCGGGGCCGGGAGACGCGATGGTGGCGGCGATGAACCGCTCGATCGATCTGCTCGAAGCGCTGGCGCGTGAGAGCGGCAATGTGATCCGCCTGAATCGTCGCGGCTACCTCTACGCGACGGCCGACCTCGGGCGAGTGCCGATCCTCGTGCATGCCGCCGAGGAGGCGGCCGCCCTCGGCGCGGGGCCGGCGCGCCGCCATGACGGCCCCGGAAACGACTATCGTCCGTCGCCGCCCGAGGGGTTCGAGGAGCAGCCGACGGGCGCCGACGTCGTCACCGATCGCGCCACCATACGCCGGTGCTTTCCGTATCTCGCCGAGGAGACGGTCGCCGTGCTGCACGCGCGGCGGTGCGGCTGGTTCAGCGGCCAGCAGCTCGGCATGTACATGCTCGAGCGCGCGCGGGAGAAAGGCGCGCGGCTGCGCCCGGGACTCCTGGAGGCCGTCGACACGCGCGGGGGACGCGTCCGATCGGTCACGGTGAGCGGCCGCCGCCTGGACACGGGGACCTTCGTCGACGCCGCCGGGCCGTTCGTCGGTCCCGTCGCGAGGCTGCTCGGAGTGGAGCTGCCCGTTTTCTGCGAGCGGCACGCGAAGATCGCGTTTCCGGACGAGCGCGGCGCCATGCCGCGTGGCGCGCCGATGTCGATCTGGATCGATCCCGTGCGCCTGCCCTGGTCGGACGACGAGCGGCGCGCGCTCGCGGGGGAGCATGAGCGCCTGCTCGGCGAGCTTCCGCCGGGCGTGCACGGCCGACCGGAGGGCGGGGCCGACAGCCCGATGGTGCTCCTCGTGTGGACCTACGAGGTCGCGTCGGTGCCGCCCACCTTCCCGCTCCAGTTCGATCCCGCCTACGCGGAGGTCGCAGTACGCGGCATCGCACGGATGATCCCTGCCTTTGCGCAGTACTTCGAGCGCCTGCCGCGAACGTTCGTGGACGGTGGTTACTACACGAAGACGCGCGAGAACCGCTTCCTGGCCGGCCCGCTGCCGGTCGGCGGCGCCTTCGTCGTCGGAGCCTTGTCCGGTTATGGCCTCATGAGCTCGAACGTGGCCGGCGAGCTCGTCGCCACGCACGTCACCGGTGGCGCGCTGCCCGCATACGCGCCCGCCTTCGCGCCGTCGCGTTACGACGATCCCGCGTACGCCGCGCTCGTCGAGACCTGGGGCGACTCGGGTCAGCTCTGAGGGGGGGGCCGAGTATAATCGCGGCACGCTGCTCACGACGGAGGATGGCATGAGCGATCGGATCGGGCGTCGCACGCTGCTCAAGGGTCTTGGCGCCGGCGCGCTCGTCGGCACCGCCGGCACGCCGCGCACGGCGCGCGCGCAGGCCAAGCCGGGCGGCACCCTGACCTTCGCGACGTCCGCGCTGCCGCCGAATCTCGAGCCGCACATGCAGGGGCTCGATATCTGGCAGAAGCGCAAGCCGCTCGTCTACGAGAACCTCGTCTGGATCGACCACGCGCTCGAGGCCAAGCCCGAGCTGGCGGAGCGCTGGGAGCAGAAGTCTCCGACGGAGTACGTGTTCCATCTGCGGCGCGGCGTGAAGTTTCACGACGGCAAGGAGATGGACGCCGAGGACGTGAAGTACTCCTACGACCGGGTGCGCGATCCCAAGGTGAGCCCGGGCGCAAACGACCTGCTGTTCGTGAAACAGATCGACGCGGTCGACAAGCAGACGGTGCGGTTCACGCTGAACGCGCCGGCGGCGACGTTTCTGGTCAACCTCGGCGGCAAGTACAACGGCATCATCCCGAAAGACTCTGGCGGCGACGGCAAGGCGCTCCTCACGAAGGCCATCGGCACCGGACCGTTCACCGTCGAGGAGTTCGATCCGAGCCGCCGTCTCCTGCTGAAGCGGAACGCCGCCTACTGGGGCAACCAGAAGCCGTCCCTCGACGGCATCGTGTTCCAGGCGATCCCCGACGAGTCGTCCATCGTCGCCGGTCTGCGCACGGGACAGCTGCAGATGGCGGAGTTTTCCTCGGCGCTGAGCTTCCGTGTGGCGAAGGCGGTGGCCACGCTGGAGGCCGTGCAGGCGCCATCCACGCGCTGGGTCGTGCTCGACCTCGCCGGCGACCAGGAGCCCACCAGTAAGCTCGAGGTGCGTCAGGCCATCGCGCTCGCGCTGGATCGCAACGCCATCGTGCAGATCGCGGGCAACGGCCTCGGCCAGCGGCTCGGCGTGCTGCCGCCCGGGCTCAAGGCGTGGGCGGTGCCCGTGCAGGAGCTGCCCAATCAGCAGCGCGATGTCGCGCGGGCGCGGGCACTGCTGCAGAAGGCCGGATACGGGAGCCGCGTATCGATGAAGCTCCGTAACATCGTCGGCTTTCCCGCGCTGGCGGCGGCGGTGCCGGTGATCGTCGAAAACCTACGAGAAGCGGGCATCGACGTCGCCGTCGAGACCGTGGACGGCGGCGTGTGGATCAAGGACTGGATCGTGCCGCAGTCGCCGCCGACCATGAACGAGTGGGGTGGCTTCGTCGATCCCGACCAGGCGTTCCACCGTCACTTCCACTCGGCGCCCGGCGGCAAGGACTTCCGGCGCTGGAAGAATGCGCAGGCCGACGAGCTGCTCGACCTCGGCCGAACGACGCTCGACCGCGCGAAGCGCAAGGAGATCTACGATCGAGTGCAGCGCCTGATGGCGGAGGATCCGATCACCATTCCGCTCTACTCACCGGATCTTCTCTATGCCATGCAGAAGGGCGTGAAGAGCTTTCAGCCCCACCCGACCGGCTTCTACTACGGTCTGCGGTTCGCCACGCTGGAGCGTTAGCCGCCTCGTTGGGCGCGTATCTCGCGCGGCGGCTCGCGGCCACCGCCCTCACGCTCCTCGGCGTGAGCGCCCTGGTGTTCGGGATGATCCGGCTCGTCCCGGGCACCGTCGTGGAGCAGCTGCTCGGCCAGGCGGCCATCGCGTCGCCCGAGGTCGTGGCGTCGTTCCGCGCGTACTTCGGGCTCGATCGCGCCGCCCACGTCCAGTACGCGCAGTGGCTCGGCGGAGTGGTGCGCGGCGACCTCGGCGTGTCGTGGCTCTCGGGCCGGCCTGTCCTCGGGCTCTTCCTCGAGCGACTGCCAGTCTCGGCGGAGCTCGCCGTGCTCGCCGTCGGATGGTCGCTCCTGCTCGGCATTCCACTCGGCACGGGGGCGGCCGTGTGGCGTGGCGGCACGCGCGATTCGGCGATCCGTCTGGCCGCCACCATCGGTCTGTCGCTGCCCGCGTTCTGGCAGGGCACGGTGCTGATCCTCCTGTTCTCGATCTACCTCGGCTGGATGCCGTCGCTGACGTGGGCGCCGCTGAGCGAGCGGCCGCTCGCAAACCTGATCACGCTGGCGCTTCCCGCGCTCACGCTCGGCACGGCGACGGCGGCCATGATCACGCGGATGTCGCGCTCGTCCATGCTCGACGTGCTCGGCCGCGACTACGTGCGCACGGCGCGCGCCAAGGGCCTGCCCGAGCGCGACGTCACCTTCCGCCATGCCCTCCGCAACGCGCTCATCCCGGTCGTCACCGTGGCCGGCGTGCAGCTCGGCTACATCGTCGGCGGGATCGTCGTGGTCGAGGACGTCTTCACGCTGCCCGGCGTCGGGCGGCTGCTGCTCGACGCGATCTTCCAGCGCGACTACCCGGTCGTGCAGGGCGTGATCCTCCTGCTCGGCGCGATCTTCATGCTCCTCAACCTGGGCGTCGATCTGCTCTACGCGGCGCTCGACCCGCGGCTCCGACGTGGCTGAGCGCGCCGCGCTCGGCCGCGCCGCGCGCAGCCCGCTCTTCGTCGGCGCCTGCGTCATGCTCGGCCTCATCATCCTCGCTGGTGCGCTTGCCGATGTGGTCGCGCCATACTCGCCGACGGCGGTCGGGGCCGCGCAGATGTTCGCGCCTCCGAGCGGCCACCACCTGCTCGGCACCGACCGGTTCGGCCGCGACGTGCTGTCGCGCATCCTCCACGGCGTGCGCGTCTCGCTCGGCATCGCGGGCGTGTCGATCCTGGCCGCGCTCGCCGTCGGCGGCGCACTCGGCTTGCTGGCCGGCGTCGGGCGCCGCGTCGACCAGGTGCTCGGCCGCGTGATGGACGTGTTCTTCGCATTTCCGCCGATCCTGCTCGCCATCGCGGTGGCCGCCGTGCTCGGCGCCGGGGTCGGCACGGCCGTGATCGCCATCGCCGTCGTATACGGACCGTTCTTCTTCCGCGTCGTGCGCGGCAGTGTCCTCGTGGAATCGACCCAGGCCTACGTCGAGGCGGCGGAGGCCCTGGGCGCCGGCCGACTCGTCATCCTCCGCCGCCACATCCTGCCGAACGTCGTCTCCCCGGTGGTGGTGCAGACGGCCGTCTGCCTGTCGTACGCCATCCTGATCGAGTCAGCGCTCTCCTACCTCGGCGTCGGAGTGCAGCCGCCGCTGCCGTCGTGGGGAACGATCCTGAACGAGGGGAAGGAGTTTCTCGCGCTCGCGCCGTGGGTCTCGCTCTTTCCCGGCGCCGCCATCGTGCTGGCCGTGCTGGCCTTCAACATCGTCGGGGACGGCCTGCGCGACGCGCTCGATCCCCGCACGGAGGTGCGCTGACATGGTCTTCGTGCCCGATGACAGGATCGGCAGCCTCGGAGCCGCCGAGCTCGAGCGATTCCTCGCCGAGCCCTGGAACGCGCGTATCGCGACCGTCGACGCCGACGGCTGGCCCTCCGTCACGCCTGTCTGGTACGAGTTCGATGCCGCCACGCGCGCCTTCGACATCGTGGGCCGCGAGCGGGCCGCCTGGGTGGCGCACATCGCGCGCGAGCCGCGCGTCGCCCTGCACGTCGCCGACGACGGCCACGCGCAGCACACGCGCATCGTCGTGCACGGTCTGGCCGAGATCGTCGAGGGTCCGGTCGCGCCGGCGGCCAGCGCGCGAATCGGTGCGCTCACGGAGCGGCTCTCGCGGCGTTACCTGGGGCCGGACGGGCCGACGTACGCGGCGCGCACGGCCGCGCGCCCGCGCGTGCTCGTGCGGGTCAGGCCGGTGCGCTGGCGAAGCTGGACGGGGCAGGAGTGGCATCCGCGCTATCGGTGACCGCGGCAGCCGGCGCCTTCCAGAAGCTCATCGGCGCGAAGCCGTCGCCGGCGAGCTCGTCGCGAATCTCCGGCTCGAGCGCGGAGAACACGAGGATGTCCCAGCGGCGCCCGCCGTGCATGCGCGCCTGCCGCAGGGTGCCCTCGAGCGTGAAGCCATTGCGACGCAGGCAGTTCACGCTGAGGGTGTTGTAAGCGTAGACCTTCGTCTCCACGCGCTCGATGCCGAGCGCTTCAACGGCGTAGGCACACGCCAGGCGTGTGGCCTCGACGCCCCACGCGATGCGCCGGCCGCGTGGATCGGCGATCGCCGTCTCGAGAAACAGGAAGCGCTGGTCCAGGTTCACGTTGTAGAGGCGCACGAACCCGACCGGCTCGGCGCCGGGGTGCAGTGGCTGTACGAGCAGCGTGAGCGCGATGGGCGAGGCCATGGCCTCGGTGACGAAGTCGGGATGATAGGGCCCGAGGTGCCGGCACATCGCGAGCAGCTGGCTGCCCACGAGCTCGTCGAGCGTCATGTCGTGCGCCCACTGGTTCAGCAGCCGGAGCTCGTCCCACGTCGGCGGGCGGAGACCGAGCCGGCGCGTCTGCGCGACGAACTCCACGCTGCGCGGCGGCTCCACTTCCAGCATGCGATCGGGCTCGGACCGTTGCCCTCCGCGCCGCTTGTCGGTCGGCAGCCGCTCGAGCAGACCCGAGGCGAACAGCGCGTTGTAGACGATCGGGCTCGGAAAGATCGTCGTCGCCGTCCCGGCGGCGCTGGCGCGCGCCGTGGCCTGCGCGATCACCGCGAGGCCCACCACGTCGATCTGCTTCACCGACTCGACGTTGAGCCAGAGCGTCGGCGGCGCCATTGCGAGCTGCTCCCAGATGAGCCGTGCCGCCAGCGATGCGGTCCGGTGCGTCAGCTCCTCGGGAACCCTGATCTCCACGACCTGTGCGGTATCCACGGCGCTGGATCAAAGCAACGGTGACGCCAAGCCCGCCGCGGGGGACAAGTGAGCGCCGTGTCGACCGTTTTTTCAGGAAACCGGAGGAGTTCGGCGTCGCCCCGGCTGGATGATCTGCGACCAGGATGCGGCGATTTCACCACGTCGCCCCGTGTCAGACGAGGCGCTGGCGCAGCCGGGATGACACGAAGTCAACGACCACCACCATGACGACGGTGACGAGGAGGACCGTCGAGGCGGCCCGGTAGTCGATCATGCGCAGGTACGTTTGCAGGTAAAAGCCGATGCCGCCGGCGCCCACGAAGCCGAGCACCGTGGCCGCCCGGATGTTGGTTTCCAGGCGATAGAGGACATAGGACAGGAACAGCGGGAGCACCTGCGGCAGCACGCCGTATCGCAAGACCTGCGCGCGGGTGGCGCCGGTGGCGGTGATCGCATCGACGGGACCGCGCTCGATCCCCTCGATGGCTTCGGAGTACAGCTTCGCGAGCGAGGTCGTCGTGTAGGCGATGACCGCGAGTACACCGGGGAACGGGCCGAGGCCGACGGCGGCCACGAATACCAGCGCGTACACGAGCGTGTCGACGCTGCGGAAGAAGTTCAGCGCGGCCCGGGCGACGCGGAAGATCGGCGGCGCGGCCACGTTGCGCGCCGACAGGAACCCGAGCGGCAGCGCGAGCACGGCGGCCACGGCGGTCCCGAGCAGCGCGATCTCGACCGTGGTCACGGCGCCCGCCAGCGCGGCCGGGAGCACGCGGAGATCGGGCGGCAGCATGCGGCGCACGAAATCGAGCAGCCACGGCAGCCCGCGGAGCAGGCGTGCCGGGTCGGCGCCCGTGTCCCACGCGGCCCACGCGAGCGCGAGCAGCGCGACGAACGCGCTCGCCCGTCTCACAGCTCCATGGTCCCGTAGATCCGCGCCACCACCGCCGGCGTCACATCCGTCGCCCGCCCGTCGAACACGACACGCCCGGCGCGAAATCCGACGATCCGCGTCGCGTACTCGAGGGCGGTTGCCAGCTGGTGCTGGCTCACCACGAGCGTCAGCCCGCGCTCGGCGTTGATCCGCCGCAGCGTGCCCATGATCGTGTCGGTCAGCGCCGGATCGAGGCTCGCCGTCGGCTCGTCGGCGAGGATGACGGCCGGCGACTGCGCCAGCGCGCGCGCGATGGCCACGCGTTGCTGCTCGCCGCCGGACAGCGTGTCGGCGCGCCGCTCCGCGAGATGCGCGAGCCCCACCTGGCCGAGGCACTCGCGCGCCAGCGCGCGGTCGCGCGGCGGGAAGCGGCCGGCCAGGCTGGCCAGCGCCGGCGCATACCCGAGTCGACCGGTGAGCACGTTGTCGAGCACGGAGAGCCGGCGGGCGAGGTTGAACTGCTGGAACACCATGCCGATTTCGCGGCGCGCGGCCCGGAGCGCCGGCGGCGTGGCGCCGGTCACCGCGCGACCATTGATTCGCACGATGCCGGCGGTCGGCTCCACCAGGCGGTTCAGGCAGCGGAGAAACGTCGTCTTGCCGGCGCCGCTCGAACCGAGGATGACGACGAACTCGCCGGCACGGATGCTGAGATCGACACCGTCGAGGGCCCGCGTATCCGGCGGCAGGATCACGCGCAGGCCGGTGACCTCGATCATCGCCGCGCGGACTGCGGTCCGCGCACTCAGCGCGGTCGGGCGCCGACCAGCTCGAGCGCGGCGCGCACCGGGTCATACTCCCGGTCCTCCGCCGGCTCGAAGCCATCGATCTCGTAGAGGCGCTTCAGCAGGTCCGCGTACGCGGGGCCGCGGATCGAGATGAGCGCTGTGCGCACGCGGGTGAAGGTCTCCGGATCCAGGCCGTCACGCGCCGCGATGCCGGCCTCGGGAATGGGCGGCGTTTCCGCGACGAACACGATGCGCTCGCGCTCCGCCGGATCTTTCAGATACTGCTCGCGCGCGAGATCGAAGGATGCGATGGCGTCCACGTGTCCGTTGAGGAGCGCGCGCATCGCCGCGTCGTGGGCGCCCGCGAACACCACCTCGCGAAAGAACGATTTGGGATCCCGGTTGTTGACGAGGCCGCGCTGGATGAGCAGCGCCATCGGGTAAATGTAGCCGGAGGAGCTCGTCGGATCGACGAAGGCGATCGTCTTGCCGCGGAGGTCCTCGAGCCGACGCACGCCGGCGTCTCGGCGCACGAAGATCCGCGAGGTGAACGTGCTCTTGCCGTGCCACACGTTCTTGGCGACGATCGTCGCCTTCGCCTCCCGGCTCGCCAGCACGTAGCCGCCGGGGTGGGCGAACGCGAGGTCGGCGGTACGGTTCCGCAGCGCCTCCACGACCGCCGCGTAGTCGGACGCGACCGTGACTTTCACCGGCACGCCGAGGAGACGGCCGAGCACCTGCCCGAACTCTTCACCGGCGGCCAGCAGATCGGTCGGTTTCTGCGAGGGCGTCAGCACGAGGTGAAGGGCCCTGGCCTGAGCCGCCGGCGAGGCGGCGCAGGCGAGCACCAGTCCGAGCGCCGCGAGGAGCGCCCGCATCAATGGCTCTTGGGCGCCACCGGGTGGCCGGCGGCGGCATCCGCGATGACATGGTCGTTGTCCGGCGGCACGGCGCCGCTCACGCCGACGGCGCCCACGATGCGATCGCCGGCGACGAGCGGCACGCCGCCGCGACCGAAGACGAGCTTGTAGTCGCCGAGCGCCGCGACGTTGCCGGCGAAGAGCGCGCGCGTCGTGGCGAAGCGCGTCTCGAGATCATGGGTGGTCGCCTGGAAGGCGGCGGCCGCGTTCGCCTTGGCGCGCGCGATCTCCGGCGTGATCCACAGCGCGCCGTCCATCCGATCGCAGGCGACGAGGTGGCCGCCTTCATCGACGACGGCGACCGCCACCTTGAAGCCGAGCTCCTGTGCCCGGGCGATGCCGCGCTCGATGGCGCCGCGCGCCTCCTTCAGCGTCAGCAAGCGACGCCTCCCTCGGTCGGCAGCTCGACCCACACGTCGCCGGCGTCGACGGCGGTGGGAAACGTCGGCACGCGGGCCCCGCGCCCGGGGAAGACACAGTCGCCCGTTCGCACGTCGTACATCCAGCCGTGCCACGGGCAGGCCAGCCGCGTGCCGGAGAGCTTGCCGTCCTCGAGCGGGCCGCCCTTGTGCGCGCACACGGCGCCGCACGCATAGACGGCGTCCCCGGCCCGCACGATCAGCACGGGGGCGCCATCGGCCTCGACGCGGAGCGGGCGGCCGGCCGGCACGTCGTCCAGTCGCGCCGCGCGCACGCGGCGCGTCGTCACATCTCCTCCTTCAGCACGAAGGCGCGATGGAGCCCGCTCATGTACTGCCACCGCATCTCGGTGGCCTGTCGCACGGCGTCCACCGCCTGCGCTTGCTTCTCCGGCGTCGTCGAGTGCCGCTCGACGATCTGGTAGCCACGCTCGCCGTGCACCTCGTCGGCCTCGATGTGAATGGCGAAGAACTCCACCTCGTGGTCGGTGAAGCCGTAGTGCGTCTTGAGCGGCGGCAGATTGCGCTTGTAGATACCGGGCACCTGCGACTCGAGACCCACCAGCAGTCCGGCCGCGGCGACGTGGAACGGCCTGTGGGACATCTCGAAGCACCAGGCCGTGAGCCCGCGCGTGGTCGGCAGCTGGGGCTTCGACTCCACGTCCGCCCGCGTGACGCCGCACGCCTCGGCGAACCGGATCAGCAGGTCGACGTGCTTCACGCCCGCCTCCTCCTCGACGATGTTCTCGAGCAGGAAATCGCGCGCGTCGGGATCCGTGCACTCGCCATATACGGTCGCGCACCAGCGCGGAAACTGCGAGACGTACTGGTAGTGCTGCGCGGCCCAGGCGCCGAGCTGCGCGCGCGAGAGCTCGCCCTTCACCCAGCCCTCCGTGAACGGATTGAGCCGGCTGTGCCGAGCGTTGACGGCCGCCTCGAGACTCTTGCGGAATGCGCTCATCTCGCTCATGGGCTCCTCCCTCGTCCTGCCGGGGCCGTCGGGCCGCCCTCACGCCTCGTGCGGCGCGCCGGGGGTGTGGCGGGCGCCGCCGCGCTCGAGTGCGCCTCGGTGTGCGCGACGTGACGCTCCGCGGGGGTCGGGTGCGCCGGAATTTATATGGGCGATGTGGCCAAGTCAAGCCGCCGGCCTTCGCCGCCGGCGGGCTTGCCACCGCGGCTCGCTACAAGGGGCGCGGCCCGTGCCGACTCCCGGACGAAGGCTCAGGGGGACGGCCGTGTCAGCACCGTCGATCGTGGGAGTGCGTGTTCTCGTCGTCGACGACGACGATGGTGTTCGCGA
>Ga0075429_100002717_pt1 | contig 14927 bp, 9 predicted proteins | sample RhiMetdeltSRZDD3_FD_75295 | JGI IMG/M metagenome (GOLD analysis project Ga0075429, IMG submission 75295) | Populus rhizosphere microbial communities from Tennessee, USA - Rhizosphere MetaG P. deltoides SRZDD3 | ecosystem: Host-associated > Plants > Roots > Rhizosphere > Soil | place: USA... | reverse complement strand
CGGTGCGCAGCGCCACGGCGATGTTCAAGCGTCTGGTGCGGCGCGCGATCACCGACGGGCGCATCAGCGTGGACGACGTGGCGCTGGCGACCGACGACGGGCTGATCCACGATCTGGGACGGGACGACCCCACCGGCCTCGCCCGCGCCCTGGGCGAGCGCCGGCTCGCCAAGCGCGCGCTCGACCTGCCCGCGACCGACCTGCCGGCCGACACGGCCGCGTGGCCCGGCACCGACCCCGATCTCGTCGAACGAGTGGAAGACCGGATGGCCGCAGACCTCGGCCTGGAGCCCGGTGAGGTGTTTCTCGACTTCCCGGTAAAGGAGGGAATGCTGACCGTCGACCTCCCGGTGGTACTGCGCGACGGCGCGGTCAGGCCCCCCCCTATGGCAGGGCCCGACGGCGACACCTACATGGGATTGCCGCGCGTTGCGGGGGAGTTGTACCGCTCGGCCCGACGGCTGCGGGTGTTTACGCTGCGGCCGGCCAAGGTCTCGGAAAGCGACGTGATGGAGCTGGTGCAATGGCCGCGTGAGGAAGTGGCGACGCGGCTCGCCGAAAACCGTCCCCTGCTCAGCGCCGCCGACCAGGCACCTGCGTCGCCTGCGTCGTCTCCTCGTCGGTCGGGTGGTCGACCGAATCGATCCGGACCTCGATCGCGGTGATGTTGTCGAGGCCGCCGTGGCGGTTGGCCTCGTTGATCAGCTGGTCCACCTGCTCCTGGGGCATCACGTCGCGCTTCATGATCTCGTGCAGCTGCGGGTCTTCCAGCATCCCGGTCAGCCCGTCGGACGCCAGCAGGAACAGGTCGGCCGCCTTGACGGATCCCACGTAGATGTCCGGCTGCACGTCGCTGTTCGCGCCGACGCAGCGGGTGATGACGTTGCTGTAGGGGTGCGTGCGCGCCTGGTCCGGCGTCAGGTACCCGGCGTCCACCTGCTCCTGGACGTAGGAGTGGTCTTTGGTGACTTGGGTGAGCTTTCCGTCCCGCAGCAGATAGGCCCGGCTGTCGCCCACCTGGCCGATCAGGAATCGCCCCTCGTACAGCACCAGCGAGGTGACCGTGGTTCCCATGCCGCGCTTGTCGTGCTCGGTGAGGGTCCGCTGGAAGATCGCTGCGTTCGCGCTGCGAATCGCCTGCTGCATCCGCTCCGTGACCTCCTTGTCGAGCAACCCCTTGAGCGAACCCAACTCGCGCGCGATGTGGTTCACCGCCATGTCGCTGGCCACTTCGCCGGCGGCATGACCGCCCATCCCGTCGGCGACGACGAAGATTCCCCGGTCGGGAACCATGAGGTAGCTGTCCTCATTCCCCGACCGGATGATGCCCACGTCGGTCCGACCAGCGCAGGTGATGTGCACGTCGAGTCGTCTACACCAGGATCCAGTAGATCAGAGCCGATGTGACCAGGACAATCACTGCCGCGCTGCCCCCGCACCCCTTGCCCTGTTTCTTCTGGTCTTGGGGCGGTGCGGCCGAAGCCCTGGGAGGCGGTCGCTTGGCCGGAGCCGCGGGTTTGGGCGGCGGTGCGGCTGCTTTCGGAGCCGGGCTGGCGGCGGGCGCTGCTTTCGGAGCGGCCGCCGGTGCCGGTGGCGCGGCGGCGCGCGGGGGCGGCGGCGGCGGAGCCGGTGGAGCGACTTTGAACGACTCCAGCACCTTGGTCCCGCCACCCTTGGCGACCCCCAGCGCATCATCGGTCGGCTCGAACACCAGCTGGACATCGCCGAACCGGACCATCGTGCCCGGAGCGATCGGCGTGTCGGTCGAGATTCGCTCGCCGTCGACGAAGGTGCCATTGGTCGACTCGAGATCGACCAGCGTCCAGACCCCCTCGCGTCGCTGCAGCTTGGCGTGCGACGTGGACACCGACTCGTCGGTCAGCACGAGATCGTTGTAATCAGCCCGGCCGATGTTGGCGATCGGAGTCTTCACGATCAGCCGCTGCCCCTTCGACAGGCCGCTCCGGACCAGAAAGTTCGCCAACGGTGCTCCCGAGGTCGCCGCCGCGGCCGCCGGGTTGGGAACCGGGGACGTGGGACGCGGTGTGGCGGGCATGCCGAAGGACGTGTTCTGGAGTCGGGCTGCGGCGGCGGGAGGAGGTGACGGAGCGGCTGGCGCAGCGGCTGGCGCAGCGGCCGGCGCGCTCGGAGCCGGCGCCGGGGCGGCTTGCTCCGAGTAGAACCGGAAACTCTCCTCGCCGATCCGGATGACGTCACCTCGCGCCAGGAGGTGCTGTCCCTGGATTTTCTCGTCGTTGACGAACACCCCGTTGGTGCTGGAATCGACCAGCAGGTACCCTTTGGGCGAGGCCACGATTTCCGCGTGGCGGCGCGACACATCCTTCCCGGGAACGACCACATCGCAGCCGGCTTCACGCCCCAACACGAGGGAAGCGGTGACGATGGTGTACTCTCGACCGTCGGTGAGCGACACCAGTCGACCGCCGATGGTCCCGACCGACTTGCCGGAGGCGGCGGGCTTGGCCCCGCCTCCAGCAGCCGGCATGGCCATCGCCGGTACGTATTGGGTGCTGCCGCTGCGGCGCTCGTCCACGAAGGTCAGCTCGTGTCCGGCCACCTGCAGTTTGTCGCCGTGCAGGAGCGGCGTCGGCTCCGCACCCAGCCGCACGCCATTGATCATGACTTCGGCCTCGGGAGCGGCCTTGCGGATCACCACCTGGCCGTCGGACTGCCCCTGAAGCAGGGCGTGCTTCGGCAGCAATCCAGGCCCGGTCAGCGCAATAACGCACGCGGGATCGCTCCCCAGGGCCGCATCTCCCATGGGGATCGGATACCGCTTGCCGCCGAGTTCGAGCATGGACATGAAAGCTGATCTCCGCAGGGTGCCGACCGAAGCCCGGAAGTTACGCCCCGGCCTGTAACCGGGCAAGCCGACGTAGCTTACGGGCCCGATGAGGTGGCCGACGATTCCGCGCCGACCTCTTCCTCTCTCCCCACCAATCCGGCGCGCAGCCACCGCCAGAACAACCACGATCCGAAGATCACAGTCGCATAGCTGTTGATGAACCGCCAGAGCAGCGTATAGCTGGGCAGCAGCGGTCGCGGAACGTAGATGGACATCACCGCTACCGATAGCACCTCCGCCAGGCCTGAGGCGCCCGGGGTCGGGGCAAAGTACAGGAGGAATGAGATGAACGTCTGGACCAGCAGGATGTCGACGAAGTGCGCGGGCAGACCGAGAGCGCGCATGGCGACGTAGCCGGCCAGCAGCTTGTTGGCATGAGACGGGGCCGAGAGGATGATGGCCCAGACGATGGCGAGGAGCCCTGACGGACTTCCGAACGCCACCATGCATTCATGCGCGCGGTCGATTCCGTCTCGCAATCGCTCGATCCGGTCCGCGGCCCGGTGGCTGCGCGCGTGGATCCGGGTGGCCACCCAGTGCACGAAGTCCCGCAGCACCCGCGGGAAAAACATCGCGAACGCCATCACGATGCCGATTAGAACGAAAATGAGGAGGCTGGTGCGAAACAGATCATAGAGCGTAATCCCCAGCACCACTCCGTGCTGCGCCAGGGAACGTCCAGCGCCGAGCGCAATCGCCAATGGCCCCGCCACGGCGAAAAACACGACGGTGGCGACGAAGGTCATGAAGGTCGAGATCATCGCTTCGGGCAGGCTCACGCCCGCGCGCCGCATCGTCCACATCATCATCGGCCCTGCCCCGGACTGAAACGGAGTCAGGTAGGCGCCCCACGCGCTCATCCCGCCGGAGACGATCATGGAGCGCCAGCGCACGCCCGGGTGCACGTGCCGGGCGACGACCCACAGCCGGGTGCCGCCCCCGAACCAATCCATCGACGCCAGTCCCAGGCCGAGGGCGAACCAGCCCCAGCGCAGTCCCAGGATCGCGCCGACGAACGCGTGAAAGTTGTCCCCGTACAACAACAGGCCGACGACACCGAGAACGGAGATGATTGCGAACAGCTCGAGGCCGCGGCGCAGCAACCGGGGAGTCAGAAGAGCCATCGGGGCTCCAAACTAGGTCGTTCGGGAAGGGCCGCCAGACGGGATCAGCACGAGGCCTGGACCGGTTAAGTTTCCGGGTTATGTCGCCGGCCTCCGATCGCGTCATCCTTCGCAACGTGCGCCAACACAACCTGAAGGGCATCACCGTGGAGCTGCCGCGCCGGGCGCTCACGGTGATCACGGGGCCTTCCGGATCGGGGAAAAGCTCACTCGCGTTCGACACCCTCTACGCCGAGGGTCAGCGCCGCTACATCGAATCCCTGTCCACCTACGCCAAACAGTTCCTGGAGCGGATGCCCAAGCCCCTGGTCGACTCTCTGGAGGGGCTTTCCCCAGCGGTGGCGATCGAGCAGAAGAACCCGACCACCTCGAGCCGTTCTACGGTCGGGACCGCCACCGAGATCTATGATTTCCTGCGCCTGCTCTGGGCTCGGGTAGGCACGCCGTTCTGCCGCAATTGCGGCTCGGTGGTCAAGGTCGACACGGTGCAGGATGTGGTGGATTCATTGATTGCAGAGTGTGGAATGCAGAAGGCAGAATTGACCAGGGACGTCCAAGAACATTCTGCAATCGACATTCATCATTCTGCATTGGTTATCACCTTCCCCCTGCCCCCGTCCGCCCACCGGCCCGACGTCGACGAGGCCGCCCAGCTCGTCGCGGCGGGCTTTGTGCGGGCCCAGGTGGACGGCGAAGTGCTCCGTCTGGACGAGCCGGCCGCCGAGGGGCGGGTGCGCGCCGGGGCCGAAGTGCTCGTGATCGTGGACCGGCTGGCGCCGACCCTGGCCAACCGCGGCCGCCTCGCCGACGCCGTGGCGACCGCGTTCAGCGAAGGCGAAGGAGTGGCCGTCGCCCTGGCCAACGGCGATCGACGGCGCTTCTCCTCACACCCGACGTGCTCGGCCTGCGGCACTGCGGCGCCGGTGCAGACCCCCGCCTTGTTTTCCTTCAACAACCCGCGCGGCGCCTGTCCGGGGTGCAACGGCTTCGGCGCGGTCCTGGAATACGATGAGTCCTTGATCGTTCCCGATCCGGGCCGCTCGCTCGAATCGGGAGCGCTCGATCCATGGACGAAGCCTCGTTACGAGGGGCGCCGCCGCGTGCTGCGCGAAACCGCCCGGGCGCGCGGTATCCCCACCGACCGCCCGTGGAGGGATCTGCCGGAACGGCACCGGGTGTTCCTGCTCCATGGAGCCTCGGGCCGCTACCTCGGTGTATTCCCCTTCCTCGAGCGACTCGAGAGTAAGCGCTACAAGCAATACATCCGGGTGTTTCTTCGGCAGTACCAGCTCGCCAAGACCTGCCCCGCCTGCGGCGGCACCCGGCTCAAGGCCGAGGCCCTGGCCGTGCAGGTTCAGAACCGGACGATTGCCGAGACATCGTCGCTCACGGCGGCCGAGCTGCAATGCTGGATCAAGGCCCTCGAACTGCCCCCGTTTCATCAGGCGGTCGCCCGCCACCTGCTGGCTGAGCTCTCGGCCCGGGTGTCGTTCCTGGTGGACGTGGGACTCGGCTATCTGACCCTCGATCGGCAAACCCGGACGCTGTCCGGTGGTGAAGCCCAACGGATCGCCTTGTCGAACGCGCTGGGATCCCACCTGACCGACACCCTGTACGTCCTCGATGAGCCCTCGATCGGGCTGCATCCCAGCGACATCGAGCGCCTGCTCGCCCTGCTACGCCGCCTCGCCGATGCCGGCAACACAGTCGTGGTCGTCGAGCACGACCCGGCCGCCATGGCCATCGCCGACTGGATGGTGGAGCTGGGGCCGAAGAGCGGCGCGGCTGGTGGGGAGGTGGTCTACCAGGGACCGGCCGCCGGCGTCATCACGGCGGGAACCCTCACGGGTCAATATCTGTCGGGCGAAAAGCGCATCGGGGTCCCGTCGGCGCGCCGCCCCGCATCGCGCTGGCTCACGGTGCGCGGCGCCCACCTCCACAACCTGGACGGCGTGGATGTCCGGGTCCCGCTGCAAACTCTCACCGTCGTGACAGGCGTGTCGGGATCGGGAAAATCGACGCTGGTTCACGACGTCCTGTACCGTCAGCTCGAGCGACGCGTCCGCGGCGCGCATACGGCCAAGGAACACCTCGGGGAGGCGGTGGGAAGTGTGACGGCCCTCGAGGGGTGGCAGGCGATCGGCGACGTGGTCCTGATCGACCAGTCCCCGATCGGCCGCACGCCACGGTCGAATCCAGTGACCTACGTGAAGGCGTTCGACGAGCTGCGGGCGAGATTCGCGGCGCAGCCCCGAGCCCGCGAGCGGCGCTACACCCCCAGCACGTTCTCGTTCAACATGCCGGGCGGCCGTTGTGACGCCTGTGAGGGTGCGGGGGCCGTGGCGGTCGAGATGGTGTTCCTGGCCAACGTATTCGTCCCGTGCGAGGTGTGCGGCGGCCGTCGCTTCAAACGTGAAGTGCTGGAAGTAAAACTGGACGGCCGATCGATCCATGACGTGTTGGAGTGGACCGTGGACGAAGCCTTGCGGCACTTTCACGCGCAGCCACGGCTCGCCCGCGCCCTGTGGCAGCTGCAGCAGGTCGGCCTCGGGTACCTGCGACTCGGCCAGCCTGCCACCACCCTGTCCGGCGGCGAAGCGCAGCGGCTGAAGATCGCCCGCGAGCTGACGCTGGCCGGCGGCCGGCCGGCGCGCGCGGGCCGGCGCAACCTCTACATCCTGGATGAGCCGACCACCGGGTTGCACCTGGACGATGTGCGTACCCTGTGCCGGGTGTTGGACCGGCTGGTCGATGCCGGCCATACCGTGCTCGTCATCGAGCACCACATGGACGTCATCAAGCGGGCCGATTGGCTGATCGACCTGGGTCCGGGCGCCGGCGCGGCCGGCGGGCGAGTCGTCGCCAGCGGCACCCCGGAGGAGGTCGCCCTGGTCCCGGCCAGCATCACGGGCCGCTACCTCCAGGAACTCCGGTGACGCCACGCCGCGCGGATGCCACGCTGTTGTTCGCCTGTCTGCTGTGGGGCGTGAGCTTCGTGGTCGTCAAGCTCGCGCTCGAGTCCGCTTCCCCGCTCGCGTTCGCCGCGATCCGCTTCGGCATCGCCACCATCGTGCTCGCGCCGTTCGTTCGCCTGGAACAGCGATTCACCAAATCCGAGCTTCTCGGGGGAGCGGTCCTCTCGGCGCTACTCGGGATCGGGTTTCTCACACAGACGACCGGTCTCCAGTGGACCACGCCGTCGCGCTCCGCTTTCCTCGTCGCCATTTCGTCCGTCCTGGCTCCCGCTATCGCCGCCGTGGCGATGCGAGAACGCCCGCGCCGGTTGCTCCTCGTCGCGTTGGCACTCGCGGGAATCGGAGTGTTCTTCCTGACCGCCCCCGATCGCGGTGGACTGAACCGGGGAGACGCACTGACCCTCATCACCGCGGTTCTCTACGGCGGTCACATCGTCGCGACCGGAGTTGTGGCACGGCGCTTCGATCCGCTGCGTCTCGTCTGGCTCGAGATTGCCGGAACCACCGTGCTCGCGGCGCTCGGCGCCGGCCTGGTCGAGCACCCGCACGTCACCTGGTCCCCGGGCTTCCTGGGGGCGCTCGCCTACACGGCGCTCGGCGCGACCGTCGTGACGCTGCTGCTTCAGATGAAGGCGCAACGCCATTTGTCCGCCGCCCGCGCCTCGGTGCTGTTCACCGGAGAGAGCCTGTTCGCGGCCATCACGTCCTGGCTGGTCCTGGACGAGCGTCTGACGTCAATGCAATGGCTTGGCGGGGGGTTGATTCTGGCGGGGATGGTTTTGGCAGAGCTAAAGCCCTCCGTTTTGAGCAATCAGCCGCCGGCAATTCAAGTTGAACTCATGCCGCCGCCCAACGATATTTCGGCCCCTGGCTGATAGCTGATAGCTGATAGCTGATAGCTGATAGCTGATAGCTGATAGCTGAAAGCGCCTTTCCCGAGTAGCTCAGCTGGTAGAGCAGCCGGCTGTTAACCGGCGGGTCGGGGGTTCGAGTCCCTCCTCGGGAGCTTGTCGAGAACGCAGATTTAGACCATGAAGGTCTCCACCCCACCCGACGTCTCCGGCTCGCTCAACAGCGATCTGCTGCGGGCCATTCTCGAGCACAGCTCCGACGTCCTGGCCCTGCTCGACGCCACCGGGACCATCGTATTCACGTCCCAGGCCGTGACCCGGGTGCTGGGCTACAGCCCGGAAGAGCTGCAGGGACGCAGCGCGTTCGAGCTGCTGCATCCCAGCGAACAGACTCGAGTCCAGACGCTGTTCGCGAACCTCGTGTCCAACCCGGCCGAGCCGGTGACCGCCGTGGTGCAGTACCGGCACAAGGACGGGACCTACCGCACGATCGAGGGCGTGGGCGTCAATCGCCTCGCCGATCCGGTGGTGCGCGCCATCGTCGTGAATTACCGCGACCTCACGACGCGGTTCGTCGCGGAAGCCGAAGCGCGGCGCACGGTGTCGCTGCTGCAATCCACTCTCGAATCGACGACCGACGGCATCCTGGTCGTGGACGCGAAAGGCCGGATCCTTTCCTTCAACCGGCGGTTCGTGGAGCTGTGGCGGATTCCGCAGCCGATTCTCGATTCCCGGGACGACGACCGCGCCCTGGCCCATGTGGTGGACCAGCTGGTCGACTCGGAGCAGTTCATCGTTAAGGTGCGGGAGCTGTACGCCAACCCGGAGGCCGCGAGCTTCGACATCCTGGAGTTCAAGGATGGTCGGATTTTCGAGCGGTTCTCGCTGCCGCAACGGCTCGACGGGGCTCCGGTAGGTCGGGTATGGAGCTTCCGCGACGTCACGGCGCGCGCCCGCGCCGAGCGGGCGTTACGGGAAAGCGAGGAGCGATACCGGGCCTTCATCGCGCAGACTTCGGAGGGGGTGTTCCGCATCGAGCACCAGCCGCCGGTGCCCGTCGATCGCCCGGTGGAAGAACAGATTGACGCCCACTACAAGAGCGGCGTGCTGGCCGAGTGCAATGCCGTGTTCGCGCAGATGTACGGATTCGAGCGACCCGAGCAGCTCGTCGGTCGCCGCGTCTACGAGTTCTTCGATCAGACCGATCCCAAGAACCGCGAATCGATGCGGGCGTTCATCCGGAACGGGAACCGGGACATCGACACGGAATACCACGAGTTCGACAACCGCGGCGTCAAGCGCGTGTTCCTGAGCAATGCCGTCGGATTCGTGGAGCATGGCGCCCTGATCCGGGTGTGGGGGACCCAGCGCGACGTCACCGAGCGGCGTCGGGCCGAAGCGGTACAGTCGGCCACGTACCGCATCTCCGAAGCGGCGAATACGGCCCGGACGCTGCCGGATCTCTACCGGGCGGTGCACGCAATCGTCGGCGAGCTGATGCCCTCTCGCAACCTCTACATCGCCTTGTACGACGAAGGCTCGGAAATCCTTTCCTTCCCTTACTGCCAGGACGAATTCGAGCCCGCCATCCCGGACCGCCCCCTAGGCCGCGGGCTAACGGAATACGTGCTGCGCACCGGGACCCCGCTGCTCGCCACTCCCGACGTCTACACCCGGCTCGTCATGGAAGGGGAAGTCGAGCTGATCGGCACACCCTCCCTCGACTGGGTGGGTGTCCCGCTCAAGGCGAACGGACGGACATTCGGCATCATCGCGGTGCAGACCTACTCCCCCGGGGTGCGCTACGGCGAGCGGGAACGGCAGATCCTCGAATTCGTCTCGACGCAGATCGCCCTGGTCATCGAGCGCAAACGGGCCGAGCAGCTGGTCGCCGACAGCGAGGCGAAATACCGACTCCTGTTCGAGGCGAACCCGGAGCCCATGTGGGTCCACGACGAGGACACTTTCAAGATCCTCGCGGTCAATCAGTCGGCGACGGCGAGTTACGGATTTTCGGCGGCCGAATTCATGGCCATGAAGGTGTACGACCTGCACCCACCCGACGAGCACCCGGCCGTGGACCTGCTGCTGCGCCGCTACGGAGAAACGGCGGCGATCCGAACCGGGCTCCACCACCAGAAGAAGGATCGGACTTCGATCGAGGTGGAGCTCCTCGCGCACGCCATCGAGTTCGCGGGGCGTCCCGCCCGGCTGGTGCTGGCCCGAGACGTGACCGAGCAACGCCGGCTCGAGGCGCAGCTGCGGCAAGCCCAAAAGATGGAGGCCGTCGGCCGGCTGGCGGGTGGCATCGCTCACGATTTCAACAACCTGCTCACGGCCATCCTCGGCTCGGCTCAGCTGGCCCTGCGAGAGGTCGAGCCAACGCATGTGGTGCGGGAAGACCTGGAGGAGATCCGGCGCGCGGGGTTGCGAGCCGCCGATCTGACCCGCCAGCTGCTCGCGTACAGCCGGCGACAGGTCGTGGCGCCCAAGGTGATCGATCTCAATGAGGCCGTGCGCAACCTCGACGGGATGTTGCGGCGCCTGATCCGGGAGGACATCGAGCTGGAGTTGACCCTCAGTCCTCTGCCACTCGCCTTCCGCAGCGATCCGGGACAGATCGAGCAGGTCGTGCTCAACCTGGTCGTCAACGCGAGAGATGCGATGCCGCAGGGCGGCAAGATCGCGGTGCGCGCCGAGTCGGTCGTTCTGGATGCTCAACAACCGAACAACTCGCCCCCCGCCCCTCCGGGCCCCTACGTTCACCTATCCGTGACGGATGCGGGTACGGGGTTGAGCCCCGATGCCCGGGCCCATCTGTTCGAGCCGTTTTTCACGACGAAAGAGCTCGGCAAAGGGACCGGGTTGGGTCTGGCCACCGTGTACGGCATTGTGAAGCAGAACGGCGGGTTCATCTACGTCGACTCGGAAGAAGGCCAGGGTACCAGCGTCCGCGTGTATCTGCCCGCGGCACCCGGCCCGATCCCGACCGACGCCCCGGCCACGAGCGCCGCGCCGAGCGGCGGCTCCGAAACCATCCTGCTGGTTGAGGATGAGGCGGCGGTTCGCCAGTTTGCGCGCCGGGCGTTGGAGGCGAGTGGGTACAAAGTTCTCGCCGCGCCCGATGGTGCCGGGGCCCTCGCGCTGGCCGATCAGCACGCTGCTCCGATTCACGTGCTGCTCACGGATGTCGTCATGCCGGGGATGGCGGGACCCGAGCTGGCTCGGCGACTCGCCGCGCGCCGTCCGTCACTCAGGGTGTTGTTTTGCTCCGGGTACACGGATGACGCGACCGTCCTGGATGGTGTGCGCGAGGCCGGGACGCCGTTCCTGCAAAAACCCTTCACGCCAGAGGATCTGATCCAGAAAATTCGGGACGTGCTGTCCGTTTCTCGACCCTGATCTTCTCCTCAAGACCCTGACTTTCTCCTGTCCCTGCCTCTTAGTGAGTGTGTACTCACTTATTACTGTAACTAACTGTCGGATAAATAGTTAACAATACACAAGTGCCCCGAGTCGTTTGTAAGTCATTATACGATAGACACTTGTGTTTCGATTGTGCGGTGCTTGACGTGGCTGGACGTACATTCCCCCCCATGTCTCTTCGCCCTTTGTACGGTCATGACGCTGTCCGGCGACGCCTGGCTGAGGCCTTAAGCGCCGGTCGGTTGCCGCAATCGATCCTGCTGGAAGGGGCCAAAGGCCTTGGGAAGCAACGCCTGGCCCTTTGGCTCGGCCAAGCGCTGCTGTGCGAGGCTCCCCAGAAGGGCCAGCCGTGCGATGCCTGCCGGGCGTGCCGTCTGGTTACATCACTGACCCACCCTGACCTGCACTGGTTTGTGCCGCTCGAGCCGCCCAAGAAGAGTGCGGATGCCGACAAGCAAGTTGACCTCGTCGAGGCCGCACTCGGAGAGGAAATGGCGACCAGGCGTGAGCAGCCTTTTTATGCAGCCCCATCGGGAATGGCGGCGCATTCTGTTGCAACCGTGCGATTGTTGCTTCGGCGCATCAGTTTTACCCCAGCCATGGCGCAACGTAAAGTCTTTGTGCTTGGGGACGCTGAGCGACTCACGCCACAGAAGGGGAATCCCGAAGCCGGGAACGCCTTGCTCAAAGCGTTGGAAGAGCCTCCAGCGAATACAGTTATCGTGCTGACGGCGGCCGATCCAGATTCGTTGCTCCCCACGATCCTCTCGCGCGTTGTGCGAATCAGGCTCAGTCCACTTCCCGATAGTGTCGTGACATCATTTGTACAGAACGAGCTCCCGGAGATCAAGGATCGCAGCCGAATCGTGGCTGCCGCAGGGGGGGCAATCGGCAGGGTTCTTGCCCTGAGGGGGGCGCCTGAGCGGGGAGCGGACGAATCGTGGCTGGCCCCGAAGCAAAGCGGTGTCGATCGCTACGCCACCGCGCTGCGCCAGACCCCGTATCAGGCCCGTGGAGGCTTTACGGACATGCTGGACGGCCTCCTGGAGCGGTTACGGCGTGAGGCGCGGGTGTCGGAGAACCCGAGTCGTCTGGTCGAGGCGATTGCCCTCGTACTCGAGGCCCGGGACCAGGCGCAGGGGAACGTGAATCCCCAGCTCCTCACAGCAGTTCTGGCCGATGACTTGGCCGGGGGTGGGCCCCGTTGGAGCTGACGCACCTGGACGACGCCGGTCGTCCCCGCATGGTCGACGTCGGGCAGAAGCCGGAAACCGCCCGGACCGCGGTCGCGGAAGGCGCGATACGGATGTCGGCCGAAGCGTTTCGGCTGGTGGCCGATCAGGCCGTTGCAAAGGGAGATCCGCTGGCGACGGCGGAGTTGGCCGGCACAATGGCGGCCAAGCGGACGGCGGAGCTGATCCCGCTGTGTCACCCGCTGGCCCTGGATCACATCGAGGTGCGGGCGAGCCTGGATGACGGATTACCGGGCGTGCGGATGCGCGCGGTGGTGCACTCAGTGGGACGGACGGGCGTCGAGATGGAAGCGTTGACCGCCGTGACGGTCGCCCTGCTGACGGTTTACGACATGGTCAAAAGCGCCGATCGCGGCATGGAGATTGAGTCGGTGCGATTGCTGGAAAAGTCGGGCGGCACCCGCGGCGATTGGCGCCGCGCGTGAGCCCGCTCTGCCCGGAAGGCCGTACCCCGGACGGAACGCCTGAACCAGTGAGGAGCATGAAAGAAACACGGAGTCTCGTGACTCGAGCCGGAATGATCTTCGTCGTTGGACTGATGGTGTCGGGGATCGGCGGTTGGGTACGCCGGGCCACGGCCAATGAGCCGGCGCTGGCTTCAGTGGCGCGCGTGGGGTCCGGAGACGTCCAGAGCATGGAGGAGCAGCTGGAATCGCTCCGCGGCGAGCTGGCCGTGGCGCGACTGCAGCTCGATCGGGCGGAATCCGTCATTGAATACTCGGACCGCTACAACGTCCCCGCCGGCCTCACGCAGGCGATCTACGATATCGCCCTGACCGAAGGCGTGGAGCCGGGACTGGCGTTCCGGTTGGTGAAGGTGGAATCCCGTTTCGATGTGCGTGCCAGGAGCCGCGTGGGAGCGGTCGGCCTCACGCAGATCATGCCCAAGACCGCCCGGTTGTATCAGCCCAGTCTCACCGACGAGCAGCTCTACGATCGTGACACGAACCTGCGGCTGGGGCTGCGCTACCTGCACGACCTGCTGGCGCGGTACGACAACGATCTGGAGCGGGCCCTGCTGTCCTATAACCGCGGGCCGTCCAAGGTGCAGGATCTGCTGGCCGCCGGGGTCGACCCCCGCAACGGCTACTCGCAGTCGGTGATGAAGGGATATCGGCGGACCCGCGCCGAGTAGGCGCGACCGCCTGCCGTCTACTCGTTCTGGTTCCTGCGTGCCCGGGTGGCGGAGGGGATCCGCAACCGTTGCCCCGGCTTGATGACCGAGTCCGCATCCATCCGTTTTAATCCAGCAGCACCTCAAACTCTTGATACGCCTCGCGTCGATGAATGGCCGACTTTACGCGAGCCTCTTCCACACATGCACGTATCTCTGGATTGCCAGCGGCTTGTACCACGACAGGATATTGAAGGGATACCGGCGGACCCGCGCCGAGTAGGCGCGACCGCCCTGCCGTCTACTCGCTCTGGTTCCTGTGTGCCCGGGCAGCGGAGGGGATCCGCAACCGTTGTCCCGGCTTGATGACCGAGTCCATATCCAGCCCGTTGTAATCCAGCAGCGCCCGTAGAGCGATGCCGTAGCGCCGGGAGATCTGGCTGGCGGTCTCGCCGGACCGCACGATGTGCGCGATCGGGGCGGGAGACCCCGTGACGCGACCCGGCGCGGCCGCGGCGGCTTCCACCGGGGTCCGTCGGGCGGCCATCGGCACGACTCGACCGCTCATCGGAATGACCAACCGCTGTCCCACGCGGAGCGCCCGCGGCCTGAGCCACGGATTGGCGCCCTGGATCATTGCCACCGAAACCCGGTACTGGTGCGCGATCTCCGAGAGCGTCTGTCCCCGCCCCACATAGTGATCCACGAACGTGATGCGCGAGGTCACCTGGAGCGTATCGTAACGCTCGGCGACGATCGTGCCGCGCCCGCGCGGCACCCGGACCGTTACCTCGCGTCCAGGCGGGGTCACGCCCCGCACGAATTGCGGATTCAGCTCCAAGAGGGCCGCGGTCGTGGTGTCGGCCAGCTCGGCCAGCACGTCGAGGCCCGTGGCATCCGGAACCCGGATTTCGTCGAACACCAGCGGCGCCAGGCGCGGAATGTCCGTGAACCCATAGCGGGTGGGCTGCTTGGCCACGAGCGCGGCCGCGATCAGCTTGGGCACGTAGTCGCGCGTCTCGCGACGCAGGTAGCGGCGATCGGCAAGCTGGAAAAACGTTTCGTCGGTCAGGGAATCCGATTCCCCCGGGAGGCGCCGCACGCCACGGGTAATCCGTCCTTCGCCGGCGTTGTAGGCGGCGGCCGCGAGGTAGACGCTGCCCAACCGCTGGACGAGATCCGACAGGAAATTGACCGCGGCATCCGTGGCCTTGAACGGATCACGACGCTCGTCGACCCACGGATCCACGGTGAGCCCGTAGAGACGCCCGGTTCCGGCGATGAACTGCCACATTCCGACGGCGCGCGCGCGGCTCAC
>Ga0075429_100002707_pt1 | contig 14940 bp, 7 predicted proteins | sample RhiMetdeltSRZDD3_FD_75295 | JGI IMG/M metagenome (GOLD analysis project Ga0075429, IMG submission 75295) | Populus rhizosphere microbial communities from Tennessee, USA - Rhizosphere MetaG P. deltoides SRZDD3 | ecosystem: Host-associated > Plants > Roots > Rhizosphere > Soil | place: USA... | reverse complement strand
ACTCACCTGATCCCTCCCGGCGGATTCGGATATGACCTCACGATGCGCCGCCCTCTGGTGGACGGGCATCCTCTTCCCGCGCCGGCGATCACGGGTCGCAGCTTCGATGGACTTCATCTTCCTCTGGGCCATGGACCGTTGATTCTGTCTGGCGACCTCAGCAGTGATCGCGCTGGCTCCGCTGCGCAACGCTTTGTCGCATTGAGTGGCGGCAGTAACGCGCGCCTCCTTGTGCTCACGCTCGGTTACGCAAAGAGCACTGATGCACAAGCCAATGCCAAAGCATTTGCTTCTGCCTTACAGCCGTTTGCCTCCAATACGGTGCAATGGTTTGTGGTTGATTCGAAGAATCAAACTGCTGTTCAAAACGCTATTGCCAATGCGACTGGTATTCTCGTTACCGCCCCTGATCCGTCGCGTGTGATAAATGCTTTTGCAGGAATCTCATCCACGTTACGCAACGCATGGGCTGGCGGAAAAGTTGTACTGGCAGATAATGCTGTGGCCGCCGCGCTGGGTCAGTCAATGAGCACGGATCCGACGCCGACATCATCGGGCCTTGAAGGGGACTCGATGGAGGATTTCCTGTTCAGCGGGGTGAGCATTCAGCCCGGTTTGAACTGGATACCCGGTGTTGCCGTCGAGCCGCGCATGGTCATGGACCGTCACTGGGGGCGCGCTTACAACCATCTCCATCGTAATCACGCGTTGCTGGGTCTCGGCCTGGATGTGAATACTGCGATTGAATTCACAGCAACCGGCGCAACCGTATGGGGCAAGAACACTGTCATCGTTTTCGATGGTAGATATGCAACGTACGCCCTGGGCACAAATGGTGCCCTTAGTGAAAGATATGTTTTGTTGGATACTTATGTGGAAGGAGATGCACTTATGCCATAGAAGCCAACACAAAGCTTAATTCTTTCATATAGATGTATTCTGTATCAATTTTGATAATTCATAGAGGAGAGTAATATGACCAAAAGTTTGTACAAGGCGTTTTCAGTAATCACTATACTGGCTTTGATGCTGATGGCACTGCCGATGGAGAGCGCGCAAGCGGCAGGCAGTATTAGCTTGACGGTTATAGACAGTCCCTATAGCGAAGATTTCAACACGCTCGCTAATTCGGGTACGTCCAGCATAGTGCCCAACGGATGGGATTTCAGTGAAACTGGAACGAACGCCAATACGAGCTATACCGCTGGCACTGGCTCGCTCAATTCGGGCGACACATACAGTTTCGGTGCAGTCAGCAACACTGAGCGTGCCTTTGGCGGATTGCGTAGCGGTAGCCTCGTGCCCGTTGTTGGCGCGCAATTCACTAATAATACGATCTCGACCATCACTACTTTGGATATTTCTTACATTGGCGAGATGTGGCGCGCAGGCGTAACCAATCGTGGCGCTGCAGACCGTATCGATTTTCAACTCAGCACGAATGCGACCAGCTTAACCACGGGTAGCTGGGTCGACTACGACAACCTCGACTTTAACAGCCCGAATCTTGCTGCGACCGCAGGCGCACTAGATGGCAACGCACCTGGTAACCGTAATACCATCAGTTCCACTATCGCTGGCTTGAGCATTCCAAACGGTTCCAGTTTCTGGATCCGATGGAATGATTTTGATATCAGCAGTTCGGATGATGGTCTCTCCATCGATGATTTCTCCGTAACCCCTCATAGTAACCCAATGCCGAATCTAACGATCAACGATGTTTCTGTGAATGAAGGCAACTCCGGCACAACTTCATTCGTTTTCGCCGTCAACCTCTCAGCCCCGGCTGGTCCTGGTGGTGTAACCTTCGATATTGCCACGGCCGATGGAACTGCGCAAGACGACAATCCGGCAACTGAAGACAACGATTACGTTGCGCAATCGCTGGCCAGTCAAACGATTCCCATGGGCAGCTCGGGACCATACAACTTCACTGTCTCCGTGAATGGGGATGCGACGGACGAGCCCAATGAAACATTCTCCGTCAACGTCACAAACGTGGTGGGAGCAACTCTCGGAGATGGTCAAGGTCAGGGCACTATTCAAAATGATGATGCGCCAACCCAACCGCCCGCAGGAAGCGTAGTAATCAGCGAGGTATATGGTGGCGGTGGAAATGCCGGCGCTCCGTTCAAGAATGACTATATTGAACTATACAATCGAACTGCCAGTCCCATCAGCTTGGCTGGTTGGTCCGTGCAGTATGCTTCTGCAACCGGAAATACCTGGCAGGTAACTGCATTGTCTGGCTCCATTGCCCCAGGCAGATATTATTTAGTAGGCGAGTCCGCAGGCACGAGTTGTAGTGGACTTCCATGTGGTGTTGACTTGCCCACGCCGGAGGCAACAGGTACGATCCTGATGAGCGGCACTGCCGGTAAAGTCGCATTAGTTCAAAACTCGACCCCGCTGACTGGTTCCTGCCCGGCTGGGCTGCCTATTAGCGATTTTGTTGGTTACGGTACGACGGCAAACTGCTTTGAAGGCAGTGGCCCGACGGCTGCGCCAAGCAATACTACTTCCGTCATCCGACTCGCAGGTGGCGTCACCGATACCGATAACAATGTTGCCGACTTCGCTGCTGGTGACCCAGACCCGGATAACGGCGCGGATACTGCGCCATCTGTCTCCAGTACCACGCCAGCCAACGGCGCAGCCAATGTTTTAGTGAGTTCGAACATTGACGTGACCTTTAGCGAACCCGTCAATGCAACCAGTAGTTCATTCACGATTTCCTGTGGCACAAGCGGTGCGCATACAGCCGCTGTAACGGGTGGACCTACCACTTATACGCTCAACCCAGCTACGGATTTCGGGACAACGGAGAGCTGTGCGGTCACAGTCGTTGCTGCGCAGGTAACAGATCAGGATAGTGATGATCCTCCGGACAACATGACGGCTGACTTCAATTTCAGCTTCTCCACCGAAGGACCGGTTTGCTCGCAGACCTTCACGCCGATCTATACCATCCAGGGCAGCGGTACTGCTACGACCATTCCTGGCAATGTCACCACTCAGGGCGTCGTAGTTGGTGATTTCGAAACCACTGCTGGATTGCAAGGCTTCTATATCCAGGATCCGACAGGTGATGGCGATGCGGCAACCTCAGATGGACTCTTCGTCTTTACGGGCGCGGCGAATACTGTCAATGCAGGAGATGTCGTACGGGTCACTGGTTTCGCGCGCGAACGCTTCAACATGACCGCTCTGAACGGCTCGGATAACAATACGGCTGCTGTGCCCGTGGGTAATATTGTCAACTGCGGGAGTGGCACTGTTGCCGTGACCGATGTATCCATGCCTTTCTCCAGCACAACCTTCTTGGAACGCTATGAAGGCATGTATGTTCGCTTCCCACAGTCCCTGGTGATTTCCGAATACTTTAACTACGATCAATTTGGCGAGATCGTTCTGGCTCTGCCGCTCGCTGGCGAGCCCCGCCCATTTTCAGGGACAGCGATCGATGCACCCGGGGCCCCGGCAATTGCTCGCACTCTTGCCAACAGTCTGCGGCGCATTACACTTGATGATGGGCAGGGAGGCTCAAACCCCAGTTTCCTACGTCACCCGAACGGAGCCGCCTTCGCTCTGAACAATCTTTTCCGTGGCGGCGACCAGGTGCAAAATGCGATTGGTGTTCTTAGTTTCGACTTTAACCTCTATCGCATCATACCTACGGCACCAGCCGACTACACGTCCGTGAACCCGCGTCCAGTTGCTCCGGAACCTGTCGGTGGCAGCCTGCGTGTGGCAGCGATGAACACGCTCAACTTCTTCCTGACACTCGACACGACGGCCAGTGACAGTGGTGGCGGACCTTGTGGCGGCAACGCGAACCTCGACTGCCGCGGTGCGGATGCCGATCAACCGAATGAGTTCCCACGCCAGCGCACGAAACTACTCGCTGCCCTCGCCGGCCTGAATGCCGACGTTATCGGGTTGAATGAGCTGGAAAATACTCCGGGCGTCGACCCGCTTGGTGATCCGACCAATGGCATAGTGGCAGGACTCAATGCTCAATTCGGCCCCGGCACATACTCCTATATAAACACCGGTGTGATCGGCACTGATGCCATTCGTGTTGGTTTGATCTATAAACCTTCCATGGTTACCCCGGTAGGCGGCTTCCAGATCCTTGATTCTACCGATGATCCACGCTTTATTGATACACGGAGCCGGCCATCTTTGGCACAGACGTTTGAAGAAGTGGCTTCTGGTGCCCGCTTCACAGTGGTGGTAAATCATCTTAAGTCCAAAGGTTCTGCCTGTACTGGCGATCCTGATGCTGGAGACGGTCAAGGAAACTGTAACGGAACCCGTACCCTGGCTGCCCAAGCACTGGTCGATTGGCTGGCAACAGACCCAACGGGCAGTGGCGATCCCGACTTCCTCATCATGGGCGATCTCAACTCCTATGCCCGCGAAGATCCCATCACTGCGATCAAGGCTGGTGCCGATGATGCTGCCGGAACAGGCGATGACTTCACCAACCTGATCTTTGACTATCATGGTGCGTTTGCCTACTCTTATACGTTTGATGGTCAGGCAGGTTATCTCGATCACGCGTTGGCAAATACTAGTCTCGCTGCCCAGATAACTGGTGCTGCAGATTGGCACATCAACTCAGATGAGGCCGATGTCGTCGATTACGATACGACCTTCAAGCCTCCTGCGCAGGAAGCGTTATATGAGACGAATCAATACCGATCCTCTGACCATGATTCTGTGATCGTGGGATTGGATCTGGATGTTCCAGACACTACCGCGCCGGATACAACGATCGATAGCAGCCCGTCTGACCCGAGCAATAGCAGCTCCGCGTCGTTCACTTTCAGCGGGACGGATAATCCTGGCGGTAGCGGTGTTGCAAGCTTTGAGTGTCAGTTAGACGGTGGCGGCTTCTCTGCCTGCACCAGTCCGCAAAATTACACGAGCCTGGCTGATGGTAGTCATACCTTCGAAGTCAGCGCGATCGACGGTGCAAATAACACAGATCCCACACCAGATTCCTTTACTTGGACTGTTGATACTACCGCGCCCAGTGTGACTATTAATCAAGCTTCCGGGCAGGCTGATCCCACAGGCAACAGCCCGATCAACTTCACCGTGGTCTTTAGTGAATCGGTGACTGGCTTCACCAACGCCGATGTAACACTCAGCGGCACAGCCGGCGCCACAACTGCTGTAGTCACGGGTGGACCAGCAACCTATAATGTGGCTGTCAGCGGTATGACGGCAAACGGTACGGTGATCGCCTCCATCCTGGCCAATGCGGCGACGGATACGGTTGGAAATAGTAGTACTGCCTCCACCAGCACGGATAACACTGTCACTTACAACAATACAGCCCCAACGATTGCTGTGGCAGCAGGCGGTATGTGCAGCAGTTCCGGCGGCACCATGAACCTCACCGTGGCTGACGCGGATGGCAATCCGCTGACCCTTAGCGGCAGCTCCTCCAATACCAGCGCGGTGCCCAACACCAATATCACATTTGGTGGCAGCGGCTCCAGCCGCATGGTGACCATTACGGCTGTGCCTGCTTCCACTGTCCGTACGGCAACGGTTACCATCACGGTAAGTGACGGCCTGGCGACATCCAACGTAACGATCACAGTCACGGTCGGCACGAGCAGCAACAACACTCTGAACGGCACCTCTGGCGCCGATCTCATCCTCGGTCTGGACGGTAACGATACACTCAACGGCCTGGCCGGGAATGACCTGCTCTGTGGCGGAGCCAAGAACGATACCCTCAACGGGGGTGGTAATGATGATACATTGAGGGGTGAAGGGGGGAACGATATCCTTACCGGTGGTACAGGCGCTGACTCATTTGGTGGCGGTCCTGGCAATGATACGAATACCGATTTCAATGCCGGTCAAGGTGACACTAGCGACGGGACATAGTTCCGTGCAGGCAAGAAGTAATATCTTGCGTCTCGTTGCTGTATGAAAAATAAATAAGGCTGGCATCCGCCAGCCTTATTTATTTCGAAAAATCGTTACTTGTTCTTTGTGCGTTCTGCATCAAGGTCGACCAAACGAAAGCGCCTAATCTGTTGGAGTCGACTCCAACTCTACAGCTAGGACGATAAATTGTGTCGTCTGGCTGGCGGCAAAATTGTTGTCACTCATCAGGATTAGGGGCAGACGACCGTCGGGCAGCGCGGGCCCGAAAGCTATCCCTTCGATATTGTCCGGCTCGATCGCCAGGTCCTCTTCCACATTCAGGATCAACCGTTTCGTTACTGGCGTAAAGGTCTCGTTGAGCAGTGAGAATTTGCCCGACACATCCGTGGCTCCCTGCGTCTGGATTTCATACAGCCAGATTGTATTGCCTCCGCCTTCTGCACCGACGGAGAAGGATCGCTCGAGGGCCAGCATTGTGCCGAGGTTATCGAGTGGCAGCAATTCCACCAGACCGTTCACGCGGAACTGGTCAGCAGGCACAGGAGTTTCGGCGACCGGATTGACGACATAAACGTATTCTGCTCCTGGTTGCCCGGAGCTTAATCGGTACTGGAGAATGCGGGCAAAGCTGCTCTGACCCAGATTCGCGGCAGGACCGTCCTGTACGAGAGCCGCCTCGGAAGCGGTTACAAGACTCTTCTGATCTGGTGTAACGTTCAAACTTTCGAAACCCAAATTATTCCGCACACCCTTTGTACCTGTAGGGAGGAACTTATCGGGAATGACCAGGGAGCGGTTGTGCATGCCGTTCAGGTTCATTCGATTGATGAATGGATTTACAGGAGGAGTTCGAGCGGCAAAACCCTCAGAGGAAAAGTACAGCGAACCTTCATGTGCGAGTGTCAAGCCTTCTGGATCAAGCGACCCGGGTGCGTAGGGCTGACCGGATGGGTCCAAAATGAAGGTTGCATCCTGAAAGGTAATATCGCCGGGATCCAGCTGGCCATCAGAGACGTCGATATCCAGGGTGTAATACCGCACCGGATCGATCGTGCCCTGATCGTCTGAGATAGCGTAATAGACACCTCGTTTCGAGTCATAAGTGATGCTGGAGAGTCCCCCAATCTCGGTATCCTCAAATTGAGTACCCGTAGGAATACTGACCGTGCCGATCAGCTCGTAACTGGCCAGGGTAACCTCGTTGTCCCTGGCTTTCGCCATGACGGATGGAACCGCGAAGCTGGTCGCAGCGAGTACGACGGAAGAGATCAGCAGGAATACCAGGGAAGTGGATAGACGGGAACGCGTTGGAAATGACATTTCGGATCCTCCAGAAAGGCTAACTTTGTCTCCTGCGTGGATCAAGAGACAATGGATATTAAGCTGTGGTGATGGCTGATTTGACTACGATGGGAAACGAACGAGAAAGAAACCCAGAGATGCAGGAATTTGATTTTAGCACAAGAAGACAGGCGTGGATTACTTCTGTGCGTACACCTGCGGATTTACACAGTTCGGAAGGCGTTCGCCCTTCAAGCCTGCGACCAAATTCTGCGCTGCCATCCAGGACATCTGCGCGCGGGATGAAGTGCTGGCGCTGGCAACATGCGGGACGATGATCACGTTATCGAGTGTCAATAATGGATTGCCAAGCGGGAGAGGTTCCGGGTCCGTCACATCCAGGCCGGCTCCGAAGATGCGCTTTTCTTTTAGGGCTTCATAAAGCGCTTCCGGCTCGACAATGGGACCGCGCGCTGTATTCACAAGCACGGCATTCGGTTTCATCTTCGATAAGGCTTCCGAGTCGATCAAATAACGCGTATCCGGCGTGAGCGGTGTATGGAGTGAGATGAAATCTGACTCTCTGAGAAGAGTCTCAAAATCCACGCGTGTGGCTTTGAGGTCAGAACTGGGCTTCTTCTCGCTGGGGTCATAATAGATCACACGCATTTCAAAGCCAAGGGCGCGGCGCGCTACGGCTTTGCCGATCCTCCCAAAGCCGACCAGTCCCAGCGTGGCGCCTTTGATGTCAACGCCGAGAAAGGTCATGGGTCCCCAGGTCTTCCAGTTTCCAGCCTTCACATATCGTTCTGACTCAGGGATGCGGCGCGCGACCGCCAGCAATAAAGCAAAGGCGAAATCGGCGGTCGCATCGGTCAATACGTCGGGGGTGTTGCCTACGGGAATCTTTCGCGCGGTGGCGGCGGGCACATCGATGTTGTCAAAGCCTACGGCATGATTACTGATGACCTTGAGATGAAGCCCAGCCTCATCCATAACTTCCCCGTCGATCTTATCTGTGAGCAAACACAACAGACCATCGATACCGCGTACACGTTTCAATAGCTCATCACGACCGGGCGGCAGCTCCTCCGGCCAGAGATCCACGTCACAAAAATCCCGGACGATTGCAAAACCCTTTTCAGGAATGGCACGTGTGACAAATACTTTTGGTTTCGACATCAGCCCTCCGCAGCGATGGTTCTGATATGATAACAGATATGGATATAAATCGTTTCGCGACCCGCAGCCTGAATGACCCACGTATCCTGCGTATTTTGGCGGCCGCCTTGGAGGCTGTCGATCCATTCCAGGCAGTACAGAATCACCTGCCAAAGCTCGAGGGACGCGTATTTGGGCTGGGGATTGGAAAAGCTGCGATCCCCATGATGGACGCGCTGGTAGAACGGATTCCGCTGGCAAGCGGTCTCGCCGTCACGAAGTTCGCCTCCGGAAATCCTCGCCAGCTCTATACTGTGATCGAAGGTGGGCACCCCATCCCGGACAGGCGCTCGCTCGAAGCAGGGCAACGTGTTTTGCAGTTCGTTTCCTCCCTGGAGGAAGATGATACGCTGATCTGTTTGATCTCGGGAGGCGGCTCGGCGCTGGTCACCGCGCCTCATGTGCCTCTGGAGGATCTGCAAATACTGACAGCATTGCTGTTATCCAGCGGGGCACGCATCGACGAGATCAACACCCTCCGTCGTCAGCTTGACCGCCTCAAGGGTGGCGGACTGGCACGCGCCACAAAAGCAAAGGTCATTAGCCTGATATTGTCTGATGTGATCGGAAATCCATTGGAAGCGATTGCTTCTGGTCCTACGACATCCGACCCGACGACGAAAGAGGATACGTGGTGGATTTTGAAGAACTATAGAATTGAGAAACAGGTTCCAGACTCAATTCTTGATGTTCTGCTCCTCCCAGACGAACTCGCCGCCGGGGACGGCTGCAGGATCATTGGTGAACGTGTTCAAAATATCATTATCGGCGACAACAAACTTGCCGCGCGTGCTGCGTTGGAACAGGCGGAGCGGGAAGGGTTCCAGGCTGAGATCCTGACGAATGAATTACAGGGCGAGGCACGGGAGGGTGGGCGCGACTTGGCTCATCGTCTGCGCGAAGACAGTTCAACGCGAACGCGTCCATTTTGTTTGCTTGCTGGTGGAGAGACAACGGTCAAGGTCAAGGGACAAGGGAAAGGGGGAAGGAATCAAGAGCTTGCGCTGGCGGCACTTCCCGTCCTAGATGGTCTGCAAGATGTGATATTGGTTGCACTGGCAACCGATGGGGATGACGGTCCTACGGATGCTGCGGGTGCAGTGGTAACGGGAGACTCCGCTCGTCGAGCGGAGTCCCTTGGTTTGGACGCGGCAGACTACTTGTCCCGCAACGATGCTTATCCCTTTTTCGACAAACTTGGCGATCTACTCAAGACCGGACCCACGGGCACAAACGTCAACGACCTGAACTTTATGTTTGCTACCTGAGTGCATCCTCGATCACCTGACGCAGCATGGGTCAACTGCTGGCGCGGCTCGAGGGCTTCCTGCCCGCGGCCAGCAGTGAGCGTTTTTCACGCGGGTAAGGCTGGATGATCAGGTCTTTCTGTGCGTTCTGTAACGCTTTCATTGACAAAGCCTGTATTCGCTTTATAATTAATTTGTTCAAACAATTAGCTGCCAGTGTCAAACGCCGACATTAACGCTGGTTTCTCGATTTGCGAGCACTTTACTTCCTCATTGACTTCAATTTAGCCGGTAAAGGGATTATGAGTAATCAATCCGGTACTCGCACGCGCGAATGATCTCTTTCTCCAGGGTGAAACAATACCGTTCTCCTGAACGTGTGGTTTTATCGTTGTTTTAACACTGGCAATTTGATGAAAGGAGGTGATGCGCTAATCTACAACTGAATACAGTTGACTACGTGTACGCATTCGAAACAAAACAAGGAGAAGAAAAAGATGTCTAAAAAGATGTGGTACAGCCTGATGGCTGTTCTAATCGTCACAATGCTGGTGCTCTCGGCATGTGGTTCGGCTCCAACGGAAGCGCCGGCTGCGACGGAACCTGCCGCGACCGAGCCTGCAGCGACAGAAGCACCAATGACCGAAGCTCCCACGGAGGCACCCGCAACGGAAGCCCCCGCAGCGACCGAAGCTCCTGCCACTAGCGGACAGGTAGAGGTGTTCTCATGGTGGACAGGTGGCGGTGAAGCTGCTGGTCTGGAAGCCATGACCAAAGTGTTCAATGAAAAATATCCTGACATCGAGTTTGTTAACGCTGCGGTCGCCGGTGGTGCGGGTACGAATGCACGCGCTGTTCTGGCAACCCGCCTGCAGTCTGGCGATCCCCCGGATAGCTGGCAGGGACATGCAGGTCAGGAGCTGATTGGTACCTATGTCGCTGGTAGCCAGATCGAGCCCCTCAACGACCTGTACGAGCAGGAAGGCTGGCTGGATGTCATGCCGGAGACGCTCATCCCGTTGATCTCGCAGGATGGCAATATCTACTCGGTTCCTGTCAATATCCACCGCGCCAATGTCCTCTGGTACAACCCGGCTGTTTTGGAGGAAGCGGGTGTCGAAGTTCCTACCACCTGGGATGAGCTTTTCGCTGCCTGCGATACGATTATGGCAGCCGATAAGACCTGCCTGGCCCTTGGCGAACAGTGGACCCAGATGCACTTGCTGGAAACCGTTCTGCTCGGCACGCTCGGCCCCGACGCGTATAACGGCCTGTGGGACGGGACCACCGATTGGGGCAGCGCCGAAGTGAAGACCGCTTTGGAAAACTTCTCCAAGGCGTTGACCTATGTCAATACTGACTATACTTCGCTTACCTGGCAGGATGCCTCCCAACTCGTCGTCAATGGTGACGCGGCCTTCAATGTCATGGGGGATTGGGCAGAAGGCTACTTCCGCGAGTTGGGCAAGACTCCCAACACCGATTATGGCTGGGCTCCCACCCCGGGCAGCGATGGCGTATTCCAGTTCCTTTCTGACTCCTTTACGCTCGCCGTGGGCGCGCCGGATCCTGATGGCGCGACGGCCTGGCTCACGGTCGCTGGCTCCAAGGAAGGACAGGAAGCATTCAACCCGGTCAAGGGTTCGATCTGCGCCCGTACAGACTGTGACAAGTCGCTGTTTGGTGAATATCTGCAATCCGCCATGGACGATTGGTCAAGCGACACTGTTGTGGGTTCCCTCACGCATGGTGTTGTCGCCAATGACTCCTGGAAGACAGAGATCGATACCGCTCTCGGCTTGTTCGTGGCCGATAAGAATGTGGATAACTTCCAGGCCGCGCTTGTCGCCGCTTGCGCTAGTTCGGGTCCTTGCAAGTAAGTCTCAGTGTTAGAATCGTTGAGGCTCCGCGCAGGCGGAGCCTCAACACATAGTATCGAAATCAAGTTTCGACATTTCCAGTGAAGACCTGACAGCTCGTTGAATCATAAGAGGTCCCTATGCTCAGAGACAAAGACCGCTATCTATCTATATTGCTTATCTCACCATCCATCATAGCGGTATTGATTTTTATTTATGGATTTATCGCTTGGTCGGTGCGTGTCTCACTGAGCAAATGGAAGGGCCTAAATGCGGATTATACGTGGAATGGACTGAAAAACTACATCGACCTCTTTCATGATCCACGCTTTGCGGTGGATATTCGGAATACGTTACTTTTTACAGTCGTGTTTGTTGTAGGGTGCCTAATTCTTGGATTTTTGCTGGCGGTTATGCTCGATCAGGGGTTGCGAGGGGAAGGTTTCTTCCGCAGTCTTTTTCTTTTCCCCATGGCGATTTCCTATATCGTGACCGGGGTAGTCTGGCGCTGGTTGATGAACCCGGCCATGGGCTCGCGCATGAGCGGATTCAATTTGTTGTTTACTTATTTGGGCCTGGATTCGTGGGTCAATGCCTGGCATACCACACCCAAGTGGGGGATGGCAGCGATCGCCCTCGCGGCAATCTGGCAGATGTCCGGGTACACGATGGCACTTTATCTGGCGGGTCTGCGCGCCATACCACACGAGCTGAAGGAAGCCGCACGGATCGACGGCGCGAGCGAGTTTCAAATCTACCGGCGCATTATGCTTCCGCTCCTCGCACCGGTTACCCTTTCCGCCCTGATCATCCTGGGACACACGTCTCTCAAGGTGTTCGATCTGATCATTGCGATTGCCGGGAAACAACTGGCGCTGGATGTGCCAGCCATTTACATGTGGCAGGCCACCTTCGACGGGCTCTTTTACGCACGTGGTGCAGCAATAGGAATCCTTCTGTTGATTAGCGTCGCGGTGTTGATCATTCCTTATATTCGCTACACTCTGAAGACGGAGGCACAGACATGAGCAGGCTCCGCCTCTCCAGGAACTGGCTGTATATCCCCCTGATTGCCATGGCGATTTTCTATTTGCTTCCCATGTATGTCATGCTGGTCACCGGGTTCAAAGCCTTCGACGAAATCGATCTCAAAACGATGTGGAATCTGCCGCGCGGGATTGCTTTTGATAACTACATCGAAGCATTTTCCAAGCTGGCGCCATCGCTTGGCAATAGTTTCCTGATGGTGATTCCCTCCGCTCTTCTCTCCTCCGCGCTTGGTTCGCTGAACGGATATATCCTTGCCAAGTGGAAATTCCGCGGCGCAGACGTGATCTTTCCCCTCATTTTGTTTGGGATGTTCATCCCCTATCAGAGCATTCTGATCCCGCTCGTGCAGTTCATGAATGCCATTGGCATTACGGGACTCCCAGGTCTTGCGCTGGCGCATATTATCTATGGAATTCCCATCACCACTCTTACATTCCGGAACTACTATGCCGGATTGCCAGATGAATTGCTGGAAGCCGCCAAGATCGATGGCGCCAGTATGCTTGGGATTTACCGCCATATTCTGCTGCCTCTGTCCATCCCAAGTTTTGTTGTGGTCCTGATCTGGCAATTCACCTCCGCCTGGAATGACTTTTTGTTTGCTGTCGTGCTGACCGGGAATAGGCAATGGCCCATCACGGTAGCACTCAATAACATGGCGGGCAGCCAGATCATTGCCTGGAATGTTCAGATGGCAGGTTCCCTGCTCGCTGCGCTTCCGACTCTCCTGGTCTACATTTTCCTCGGTCGCTACTTCCTGCGCGGCTTGCTAGCCGGGTCGCTCAAGGGATGAGCAACTCATGCCTGGTGGAGCGGGTATTAATCCGCCAAATCTAGATTGTCAGGCTTTGAGGCTGATAACCTTTTAGTAACAGTTATGGTTGTTGTCGCAAATCGGCTGTTTTAATGGACACTGCAAAGGCGAGGCAGGGCTGCGGGTATAGACCTTCCCTTTTTCATCCAGAATGATCACAGCCAGTGCATCCACATAGAGTTGTTCTTTGCATCCAAGAACCAAGGTATCCACTGCGTGGGGGAAATAATCCGGTTTTTGACCCGGAAGGACAATGCCCTTTTCCCCGTCAGGACCGATCAGCGTAAATGTGGTACGAGGAAAGCCCATGACGACAACAGGATAAAAGTGTACCTCCCCCTGGAACTCCACATAGTAGCGGGGATATAAGGCCCGCCCCACGAAAATTTCAGCATTTGGATTTCCAAGAAACGAATTGATTTCCTCGATACTCAACCCGGCGCTGAAGATCTGTGACTCATGCTCAGCAAGAGCCTGTGAAACATCAAAGTTTTGGTAGCGGCTTGTATGCAAGGTCTCCGCAAAGGGAATGAGGAATCCCGCACCAAACAGGATCGCCAGGATACCCAGACCTCTCAGTAAATTGCTTCTTGCAGAGCTTTCCCCCGGAACATTCTGTTGCCCAGGCTCTGGGAAAAGAGTCCATATGAATCCTAAAGTAGCTGCAAATACGATAATTACCTGAAAGACACCGATCAGGAAATAAATCGTAACAATCCAATCGATGGGGACAATATACCTTCCACCTGAGGTGCGCGCAAAACCATTGGACACATTATAAAAAACAAAAATCGCAATCGGCACAAGCCCGATCAAGCGGTGTTGTTTCCAGGCAACTATGATTCCTAATACAATAAAAAACATATTTAGCGCAAAGAAGAAGATGGATATGGGTGTAAACGATCCATCCCAGTCCGGTTGCCAGAACGGATAACTTTCTCTTACTGTATGGCGTAAATCGTCGAAGACTGGAGATGTCGGTAAAACCAAAATGGATGTCAGTATATTATGAAGAAAGTGGTTAGTCACAAAGCAAACAACTGTATTACAGGAAGTTTCCTGGGCCAATCCACCAGGTTCATAAACTTCCAGTAAGGCTTGCGTTTGTTTTAGCAAAACAGAAGACAGGACGTTTGGCTTGGGGACCGAACTTTCAGGTGGTAGGGGTGATTGGTACCGTCGTTGGATCACATCCTGGAATTTGGTTATCAGGGAGCTGTACATCTTGCCGCCCAGAGATAGATTCCGAAGTTCCCAGGGTAGAGTGATTGCCACTACGGCGAGCAGGACAAGCAAGGAACTCACGAGCCATGTTTTCCACTGGAACGGGAAGAAAAGAATCGCCAGGAGAGGGACAAGTAAGAGAAATACAAGGGCATTGGTCCTTAGCATGAGCGACAGCCCAATGACCCCACCAATCCATAAAGCATAATGCCAGCTCTCAAGCGGTTTTTTCAACCAGTGACAAATAAGCAAAACAATCAGAGCCACTCCAATAGCCGTTGGAAAATCAGTCAACATCATCTTGGGATTTGCCATATCGATCATGTTACTG
>Ga0075429_100002706_pt1 | contig 14941 bp, 12 predicted proteins | sample RhiMetdeltSRZDD3_FD_75295 | JGI IMG/M metagenome (GOLD analysis project Ga0075429, IMG submission 75295) | Populus rhizosphere microbial communities from Tennessee, USA - Rhizosphere MetaG P. deltoides SRZDD3 | ecosystem: Host-associated > Plants > Roots > Rhizosphere > Soil | place: USA... | reverse complement strand
TCGACGGGCCCGGGCTGGAGGCGCTGCGGCGCGAGCTGCAGCAGGTCGCCGGCGTCCGGTCGGTCGACGAGCTGGCCATGCTGCCCGGCGCACGCCGCCGGCTATATCTCGACGCGCTGCTCGGCGCGCAGCAGGACCCGGTGCTCGCGGTGGACGCCGACGGCGTCGTCGTGGTTGCCAACGCGGCGGCCGTGGCCATGAGCCGGCTGCCGGAGGACCGGCTGGTCGGCACGTCGCTGAAGTCGCTGATCGGCGACGCGCCGCTCGTCGAGGCGCTCGTCGGCCAGGGCTACCGGCTGCCGGTGACCGAGGTGCAGATGGCCGGCGAGCCCTACCTGTGCGAGAGCGTCGCGCTGCACGAGGCCGGCGGCACGGTGGCGGGCGCCGTGCTGACGCTGCACGCGCCGCACCGAATCGGCGAGCGCCTGAGCGCGCTGCAGAACTACAGCGCCGGCGGCTTCGAGTCGATCCTCGGCGGCTCGCCGGCGATCCGGCAGCTCAAGCAGCGCGCGGCGCGCATGGCGCAGGTCGACGCGCCGCTGCTCGTCCTCGGCGAGACGGGCACCGGCAAGGAGCTCATCGCGCATGCGTGCCACGCGGGCAGCCGCCGCCGCGACCAGCCCTTCTTCGCGCTCAACTGCGCGGCGCTGCCCGAAAGCCTGGCCGAGAGCGAACTGTTCGGCTATGCGCCGGGCGCCTTCACCGGCGCGCTGCGCGGCGGCAAGCCGGGGCTGCTGGAGCTCGCCGACGGCGGCACCGTGTTCCTCGACGAAGTGGGCGAGATGTCGCCGTACCTGCAGGCCAAGCTGCTTCGCTTCCTGAACGACGGGTGCTTCCGGCGCGTGGGCGGCGACCGCGAGGTGAAGGCCGACGTGCGCATCGTGAGCGCCACACACCGCTCGCTCGAGCGCATGGTCGATGCCGGTACGTTTCGGCAGGACCTGCTGTTTCGCCTCGACGTGCTGCAGCTTCAAGTGCCGCCGCTGCGCGAACGCACCGAGGACATCGTGCCGCTGGCCGAGGTCTTCCTCGCGCGCGCCTGCGCGCAGACGGGCCGACCCACCGCGCGCCTCAGCCAGGCCGCGTGCGCCGCGCTGCTTGCCAATCCCTGGCCGGGGAACGTTCGCCAGCTGCAGAACGTGATCTTCCGCGCGGTGACGATGAGCGAGGCGGTGGTCATCGACCTCGACGACCTCGAGCTCGCGGACGCCGCGGCCGGCCGCCGCGGGGCGGCCGCCGAGGAGGTCGCGTCGCTCGACGAGGCGCTGGCCGCCTACGAGAGAACGCTGCTGCAGCGGCTGTACCCGCAGTTCCCCTCGACGCGCAAGCTCGCCGAGCGACTGGGCGCCTCGCACAGCGCGATCGCGCAGCGGCTGCGCAAGTACGGCATCGGGGCGGGGCGATGACGGAGGCCCGCTTCGCGCGCTCAAACCGTTCGTGCGGAGGGGCGTAGAGAACGGCGCGAAGGCGAGCGCTGCGAACGGGCAGCCGCCGCCGTCGGTGCACCCCCCCGTGCCGAGCGACCGGTCCTCGCGCGCGCGGACGGTGGCTTTGGGCGTTCAGCACCAGGTCGTGCCGGTGACGAGCAGCCGTTCGCCTGGCCGTGGCGTTCGGTGCAATCAGGCTGGCTCGATGGCCGGTGTACGCGCCCGACGAGCCGGGGTGGTCGATCTCGATACCGTTCGTCAGTGCCACCGCGAGCTCAGTGCGCAAGGGCGTGACATCGACCTGATGGCGTTCGATTTCGACAGACTGTTCTACGGCCAGCCGATTCCTTCGCGGCGGATCGATCGCCGCATCCGCGCCGTGATCGACCGCATCAAGTCGGATCCTTCCGCACCTTCCTGCGCCGAGGCGGGCGCCGAGCAGGTCCATCTATCGTTCTCGCGCTTCCTGCATCTGTTCAAGCAGGAAGTGGGCGTGCCGTTCCGCAGCTTCCGCACGTGGAAGCGCGCCCGCAGCCTGCTGCACTACGTCAACCGTGACTCCAATCTCGCCCATGTGGCGCTGGACACGGGCTACCCCGACTCGACTCACTTCAACCACTCGATCCGCCACGTGTACGGACTGAAGCCGAAGGACATCCTTGCAGGTTCCCGTCGACTGGCGATCTACGCGCAGATCGCGCACGCCTGACACGCCGCGCCGCTTGGCTCGGAAGCGCCCGGCTCGAGCCGGCTTCCAGCGTTCGGCGCAGTCCCTCAGCCAATCCCCGCAAGACGCGGTGCGCCGTCCCGACGAACCGCCCCTTCGCAAAACGCGTAGGCCTAGACTGGTCGGATGGAGAACCTGTCGATCAATCCAGCTCGGATCGATTTCGTGACGCTGCGCCTGTTCTGCTCCGTCGCGCAGTCGGGCAGCATGACGAAGGGTGCGGCGCAGTGCCATCTGGCATTGTCGGCGGCCAGCCGCCGGGTTGCGGACTTCGAAGCCGCAGCCGGCACGCCGCTGCTCGAGCGTTCGGCCCAGGGGGTCAGGCTCACCCCGGCGGGCCATCTCGCGATGCAGCACGCCCTGCGGCTGTGCCATGGCCTGGAGTTGTTCGGCGCCGAGCTTGCCGAGTTCTCGCATGGCTACCGGGGGCACGTGCGCCTGTGGGCCAACATGTCGGCGTTGAACGAGGAACTGCCGGACGCCTTGGCGACCTTCATGAGGCAGCACCCGGAGATCAAGGTCGAAATCGAGGAGCAGCTGAGCGGCGACACGGTCCGCGCGGTGATCGAAGGCCTGGCCGACATCGGCGTGTTCGCCGCCGGCACGCCTTCCCATGGGCTCACGGTCGTGCCGTTCGAGACGGACGAACTGGTGCTGATCTGCTCTCAGGATAGCCCGCTGGCCAAGCAGGCCGAGGTCGACTTCCGTTCCTGCCTGGAGTATCCGTTCGTCGGGCTGAACCGCGGCAGCTCGCTGCTCGAGCTGATCGGTCACGCCGCTCAGGACGCCGGTCTGCCGCTGCGGCTGAGGGTGCAGGTGCGCAGTTTCGGCGCGATGTGCAGGATGGTCGGCGCGGGCCTGGGCGTCGGCGTGCTGCCCCGCGCAGCCTGCAAGCCCCTGCTGTCCGAGTACGGTCTGACCGCGCTGCGGCTGACCGACGCATGGTCGCAGCGCCAGTTGCTGGTGGCATGCAACGGCGACCGGCCGTTGTCGCCGGCCGGTGCCTTGCTTTGGGAGCACTTGTCCAGCCCCGCCCGTCGATAGTCCGCGAGGTCAATCCACCTCGATCCTGGAAGCCTTCGCCACCTCGGCCCAGTGCTTCAGCTCGGCCTGGGTCTGCGCGCCGAGTTGCGCGGGGGCGACGTAGTCGGCGGTCGCCCCGAGGTCCGCGGCCTTCTTCTTGAACTCGGGCGCTGCCATCACGCGGGCAATCTCGTTCGTCAGCTTGTCGACGACGGCCTTCGGCGTGGCGGCAGGCGCGAACACCGCAAACCATGAGGTGGCATTCAGCTTCGGCAGCGCAGCCTCTGCAGTCGTCGGCACGTCCGGAAGGCTGGAAACACGCGTCTTGCCCGTGACGGCCAGCGCGCGCAGCTTGCCGGCCTGGATATGCGGCATGAACGGCGGCGGCGTACCGAACGTCAGGTCGACCTGGCCACCGAGCAGGTCCTGCAGCGCAGGACCCGTGCCTTTGTAGGGGACGTGCGTCATCTGGATGCCGGCCTGCTGTTCCAGCATGGCCCCCGTCACGTGTTGCAGCGAGCCGTTGCCCGACGACGCATACATCAGCTTGCCGGGATTGGCCTTCGCGTAGGCAACCAGCTCGGCCATCGTCTTGATCGGCAGGCTGGCGCGAACCACGACAACCTGCGGTGCGCTGAGCACGTTCGCGACCGGCTGCAGGTCCTTCGCCTCCCAGCCGAGGTTCTGCTTGCTGACCACCGGCGTGATCACGTGATAGCCCGAGTACTGCATCAGCAGCGTGTGGCCGTCGGCTTCAGCGCGCTTGACCGCGACCGCGGCAATGGCGCCGCTCGCGCCGGCCCTGTTGTCGACGACGACCGTCTGACCGAGTGCCTTGCCCAGGGGCTCGGCGATCATGCGCGCCGAGATGTCGGTCGTGCCGCCCGGCGCGGAGCCGACGATCATCGTGATGGTCTTGCTCGGGTAGGCGGCGGGCTGTGCCTGGGCGACGCCGCCCAAGATGACGAGCGGCAGCAGCAGGAGAGGGTGCAGGACAGGTTTCATGGAGTCTCCGGATATCGAAGGGGGTGGGATCGCGTTCAGACCTTCTCGCCGAACATCGCTTCCATCTCGCGGCGCACGCGGTACGCCGGCAGCGCTTCGTCGAGGACGACGTCGTCCCAGGTCAGCGACTGGTCCTTGGCAACCGGGCGCTTGAGCTTCAGGTGGTGCGCCAGGCCAAGTGGCAGGCTGCCGAGCCGCAGCGACTTCTTCGCGGGGAACAGCTTGCCGAAGACGGTGTAGCCGCCTTCGCCGTCGAGCATCTCGCCGGGCTTCAGATCGCGCTTGGCCGTCGCGATCACGTCGGCGTTGAAGTGGCTCGGCACGCCGGTCGGCTCGTTGCGGATGCCGATGTTCGCGACCGAGATCCCGAGCTCGAGGCCGATCAGGTGCCACTTCTTGTAGAGCACCATGTTGCGACCGCCCGGGTCGGTGACGACCTGGTATTCCTTGAAGCAGCGCTGGATGTAGTCGTTGGCAGCCTCGATGCACACCCAGACGCCCTTGCGGATGTCGTAGCCGACCGGGCTGCCGTCGATCTTCAGCGACGAGATCACCTCGACCACGCCCTTCTTGGCGAGGTGGCCACCCTCGCTCTTCAGCCGCATCAGGCTCGGAATGTCGTCGACCGACCCCGGCGGGAAGGTCAGGCCGTCGTCGGGCGCCTCGAGCCCGGTCGCGTTGGCGATCGCGACGCTTTCGATCGCAGGTTTGGAGCCGTCCAGGAACGCGTTGAACATCTTCGGGTTCATGCCGCCGATGCGCGCCTGTTCGGCGGTCACGCCCCAGTGGTCCCAGACCGTGTCGGGCGTGGACTCGCGGAACTTCGGCAGCCACTTGTGGCCGCGTCCGGCGGCGACGACCGGGAACCCGCAGGTACGCGCCCAGTCGACCAGGTCGCACGCGAGCGCCGGCTGGTCGCCGTAGGCGAGCGAGTAGATGACGCCGGCCTGGCTCGCCTTGCGCGCCAGCAGCGGCCCGCAGAAGGCATCGGCCTCGACGGTCACGTTGACGATGTGCTTGCCGTTCTGGAAAGCGGCGAGGCAGTGCTCGACGGCGGCGATCGGGTTGCCGGTGCACTCGGCGATGATCTCGACCTGCGGATGTCGCACCAGCGCTTGCCAGTCGTCGCTGACGTAGGTCGTGCCGCGCTGCAACGCGTCGTCCAGCGACGCGGCGTCGAAGCGTTCGGCCGCCCAGCCGACGCGCTGCAGGCTGGCGCGCGCATTGGACGGTGACAGATCGGCGATGCCGACGAGGTGCACGCCCGGCGTGCGGGGCAACTGGGCAAGATACATCGAGCCGAACTTGCCGGCCCCGATGAGGCCGACGCGCAGCGGCCGGCCTTCGGCCGCGAGTTGGGAAAGCTTGGCGAACAGGTTCATCGTGTCCTTCGTGTGCGATGGGTGCGCCGGCTCAGCGCGAGGGTTCGGTCGCGGGCGCTGCGCCGACCAGGAAGTCGAGGTCGCAGCCCTCGGGCGCCTGCAGCACCGTCTTGCGGTACAGCGAGGCGTAGCCGCGTGTCGGCGCGGGCGGCGCCTTCCAATCGGCGAGGCGGCGCTCGATCTCGGCCTCGTCGACGAGCACGTCGATGCGCTTGTTCGCCACCGACAGGCGAATGCGGTCGCCGTTGCGCACCGCGGCCAGCGGGCCGCCGACGGCAGCCTCCGGAGACACGTGCAGCACGATCGTCCCGTACGCCGTGCCGCTCATGCGCGCGTCGGAGATCCGGACCATGTCCTTCACGCCGGCGCGCGCGAGCTTGCTCGGGATCGGCAGGTAGCCGGCCTCGGGCATGCCGGCGCCTTGCGGCCCGGCGTTCTTCAGCACCAGGATGTCGTCGGCATGGACGTCGAGGGCAGGGTCGTCGATGCGCGCAGCGAGATCCTCGAGCCCTTCGAAGACGACCGCGCGGCCCTCGACCTCGAACAGCGACGGCGTTGCCGCCGCACGCTTGAAGATCGCGCCGTCGGGCGCCAGGCTTCCCTGCAGCGCGATCAGCCCGCCGACCTTGGACACCGGCGCGTCGAAGCTGCGGATCACTTTTCGGTCGACCCAGCCGGCGGGCTCGTCGAGCCGCTGGCGCAGCGTCGTGCCGGTGATGGTGAGGCAGTCCAGGTTCAGCAGCGGCCGGAGTTCGCGAAGCACGGCGCCCATGCCGCCGGCGGCGTGGAAGTCCTCCATGTAGCCTTCGCCGACCGGCTTCAGGTCGACCAGCACCGGCGTCTCGTCGGAGATCCGGTTCAGCCGCTCGGCCGGGATGCGGATGCCCAGGCGTCCCGCGACGGCGGTGAGGTGCACGATCGCGTTGGTCGAACCGCCGAGCGCCATCAGCACCCGGAACGCGTTCTCGACCGACTCGCGCGTGATGATCCGCTCGGGTGTGATCGGGTCGAGCGCGAGCCGCACCGCCGTCCTGCCGGTCTCCTCGGCGGCCACCAGTCGCTGCGAGTCGACGGCGGGAATCGCCGCCGTGCCGGGCAGCGCCATGCCGAGCGCTTCGGTGATGCACGCCATCGTGCTCGCCGTGCCCATCACCGCGCAGGTGCCGGCCGTCGTCGCCAGGCGTCCTTCGACCTGCTTGATCTCGATCGCGTCGATCTCGCCAGCGCGGAACTTGCCCCAGAAGCGCCGGCAATCGGTGCACGCGCCGAGGCGCTCGCCCTTGTGGCGGCCGGTCATCATCGGGCCCGTGACGAGCTGGATCGCGGGCCGGCCGGCCGACGCGGCGCCCATCAGCTGCGCCGGCACGGTCTTGTCGCACCCGCCGATCAGCACGACGGCATCCATCGGCTGGGCGCGGATCATCTCCTCGACGTCCATCGACATCAGGTTGCGGAACACCATGCTCGTCGGGTTGAGGAACACCTCGCCGAGCGAGATCGTCGGGAACTCGCGCGGCAGGCCGCCGGCGGCGAGCACGCCGCGCGCGACCGCCTCGGCCAGTTCCGGCATGTAGCGGTGGCAGTTGTTGAACTGGCTGGGCGACGTGGCGATGCCGACGATCGGCTTGCCGAGCAGCTCGGTCGACACCCCCATCGAGCGCGCCATCGAGCGTCGCAAGTAGCCCGCGAAGTCGCGGTCACCGTAGTTGGTCAACCCGCGGTCCAGACCCTGCGCGTGGTTCGTCATTCCTGTCTCCTGATCCTGTTGCGCCGTCACTCGGCGCTGTTGCGGAACTGGACGTCGAGGCGCTTCTCGAACGGCAGCACCATGGCGCCCTTGTCGAGGGCGCCGTGGCCCTCCAGCAGCGCCAGCTGATACGTCGCGGTCGCGGCCGCGAGCACCGGCATCGGGATGCAACGCCGAGCGCCCAGCTCGGCGGCGCTGACCAGATCCTTGTAGGCGTGCTTCAGCGGGTAGCCTGACGAGAAGTTGCCTTCGAGGATGCGCGGCAAGAAGAACTCCGATGCGTAGCTGCGGCCGGTGCCGCTGTTGATCACCGCACCGACCTTCTGCGGCTCCAGGCCCATCTTCACCGCCATCGGCAGGATCTCGGCGATCGCCGCGCAGTTGATGTCGAACAGGAGCTGGTTGATCAGCTTGGTGAGCTGGCCGCTTCCGGCCGGCCCCATGTAGAGCAGGTTGTTGCCGAAGCAGCGCAGACAGGGCTCGACCCGGTCGAACACCGTGCGGTCGCCGCCGCACATCACCGTCAGCGACCCCTCGACCGCGCGTGCCTCCATGCCGGAGACCGGTGCATCGAGGAAGTCGATGCCGCGCGCTGCCAGTGCCTCGGCGATCTCCAGCGTGGCGGCGTGGCCGATCGTGCTCGTGTCGACCACCGTCTGCCCGGATCTCAGTCGGCCCAGCAGGCCGCCGCTGCCCAGCAGCACGTCGCGCACGATGTCTCCGTTGGGCAGGCTGAGCAAGATCAGGTCCGCATCGGCCAGTTCGTGCGCCTCGGCCACCGTGCTGGCGCCTGCCTGCCTCAACTCGTCGTAGCAGTCCCGGTTGATCGAATGAACCGCGACTTCGGCCCCGCTCTTCCTGACGACGTTCAGGGCCATGGGCTTGCCCATTTGCCCGAGTCCGATGAACCCTATCTTCATGGCATCGATGGAGTGGTTTGTGCGACGCCGAGAGATTAGGAGACGCGGGCGCTGCGCGGAATTGCCGTGTCGGCACGGCCTCTTCGCCGTTCGCGAAGGCTGACCGCCGAGGACGAGTCTTCAGGCGAGTTCGGAAAGTTCGATCAGGTTGAGGTCCGGGTCGCGCATGTACACGGATCGGATCCGTCCGTTGGCGCCGGTGCGCATCACCGGACACTCCACGATCGGCCACGAGACGGCGCGCAGGCGCTCGATCACGCGATCGAGAGGCAAGCTCGATGCGCCGACGATCCCGCCGTTCGCAAGCAACTGCTCGATCAGGCACTCCGCTCTCGCCTGCCGCCACCGAGCGCGTTCACGTCAGGCCTGGGTGTTCACAACATCCATCAGAACCAGGGGGACCCCGTTGGCGGTGGCCATGACACAGAAAACGCCATCTGGCAGGATGGCGGCACCGTTGTCCAAACGACGGAGGGCGAGTTCTATGCTTTCCTCAACAAGTTCAAGACGCAGTCTTTCAAGACTGACGACTTTGGGCATCCCGTCTGACGTTTGCACCACATCGCCTCCCCTTCATGCTCAAAGCACGGCTCAAGCAGCCCCGCCGGTACCGGCCGCCTTGGCGTAGGTCTGCATGACTGACTAAGACACCGCATTTGCCGGAACCTCATCGACCACAGAGACGCCGGCGACGGCGGACAGCTTCCTGTCCAACAGGTGCCACCCGCTGACCGAGCGATTGCTGCTCATCCTTGACATGACATCCGAGCAACTCCGCTCGCCGGCTCTTGTCGGCTCGTTGCCGACCACCGCGCCCGTGCCGGTCAGGGGACGGTGAAGCCGCACTTTCGACCCCGGGCTGACATCCGGTCTTTGCAATTCGATGCCACGGACCGGACGTTCGTTCGTGGCGGCCGCCAGAACACTGTCCCGCGCAACTCTTCTCCATCGGATCAACGGAGGCCCGGACTCATACGAGCCAGGGCGTCCCCCAGCGAGCCTACACCCGCGCGTTCGGGAAGGTGGCCGAAGGCTGGCACGGCGAACCGCCGCCCGCTTCATGGATGAAAGATGCGCGGAGACGACAGCCACCAGGCATGAGGGTGTCCGCCGCCGCCGGTGTGCGCGCTGTCAAGTGAAAGCTATGTGCGTTCGCGTACAGATCGTGGCCGATAAGTAGGTCAAGCTGCTCTTGTTGGACTTGCCTGTACGGACCGCGCTATCCGGCGCGCAAGAGCTTTGGTGCCGGGCAGTGCACATGACGAGGGGCGATCGGGGGCAATGTCGATCAACCCTCGATGGAGGAAGCGTTCATGAAGCGACTTACCACACTTGCTCTGATCCCACTGCTGTTTGTGGGCGCTGAGCTTCCCTGGACCGATGCGGTCGGCCAGCAGACGACGCTGAATAAGCAACAACTCGTCGGCACATGGACGTTCGTGTCGGCGGTGAACACCAGACCTGATGGCACCAAGTTCGACCCATGGGGCGGCAAAGGCGTTGGCCAGCAAATGTTCGACGGCACCGGCCATTTCTCCTTTCAGGTCTTCCGGTCTGACATCCCCAAGCTCGCGTCCAACAATCGGCTGGATGGCACCTCGGAGGAATTTAAGGCCGTGGCACAGGGAGTTCTCTCAAGTTTCGGTACCTATTCGCTCGACGACACGGGCAAGACACTCACCCAGCATAACGAGTACAGCTCGTTCCCGAATTTCAGTAGCGGTAAGCGGGTATGGGCCATCACGCTCACGGGTGACGAGATGACGCTCGGCAGTCAGGCGGGCGCGGCCGGTGGCACAAATGAATTGAAATGGATGCGTGCTAAGTAGGCAATGCAAATTGCCGGCCAGCAGGCGGCGAGGTCTGGTCGTCTGTTCGATAGCGAAGCCCTCGGCGCTGCAGACCTGCGCCTTTCATTCGCCACAGATGGAGGTTCCATATGGCTTGGCAAATGGATGCAACGATGGTCGAGTTGTGCAGCTGTAAGGCGCTATGCCCGTGCTGGCTCGGCCCGGAGACGAAGCCTGACGAAGGTTGGTGCGCCGGTGCACTCGTGATTGATATCGGCAAGGGCTCAATCGACGGCGTGGACGTGGGCGGGTGCCGAGCTGCGCTGATCGTGCGGTGGCCGGGAAACTTCTTCGCCGGCAACGGCACGGGGCGCGTGTATGTAGACACCCGCACCAGTGAGGCGCAGCGCAGCGCGCTCGAAGCCGTGTTGTCAGGGAAGAAGGGCGGCATGTTCGGCGCCGTGGTGGGGCCGGCGGTGACGCAGTGGCTGCCGGCGAAGAGCGCCGCCATCGAGCTTGCGCGGGGCGAGACATGGTCCCTGTCGGTCGGCGACGTGGCACAGGCAACTCTCACGTCTTACAAGGACTTTTCGGGCCGTCCCGCCACTGTGAGCGGCACGGCTGCACAGGAGGCCTTCCAGAGCAAGTCGATGGAACTGGCAAGCGCGAAGGGCTCGCGCTGGAACGACCCCGATATGCCCGCCTGGGAAGGTGATTCGTGCACCAAGCACGCGGTTAGTTGGACCGGCTGATGCGCTGCTGCACGAATGAATAGGCGTGTGCGCCGCGCGCATTGTGTGGACGCGACGGAGTGCTGGCAGCTCATGGCGTCCGCATGATTGATGATGCCGGCCTTTCATGCGGATGGGGCAGGAAGGATCCATGAAAGCTCAGCGACCATGGATGCAATGGCCGATGGCGACGGTCATCGCGTTTTGCGCGGTTGCCTGGGTCTACGTGGCGTATCTGGCGTGGGGCATGGCGAACATGGGCGTCGGCGCCGAGATGCTGCTGATGCCAGCGATGGTCGGGTGGGACGGCGTCGATCTGTTCCTCGTGCTATTGATGTGGACCCTGATGATGGCGGCCATGATGCTACCTTCGGCGCTGCCGATGCTACGCACCTTTGCCGCGCTTGGGCGCCGAACGACACCTCCGAGCGCACGCTCGAACACGCTGGTCTTCGCGGCGGGGTACGTTGCGGTTTGGGGAGGATTCAGCGTCTTGGCCACACTCGGGCAGTGGGGGCTGCTCGAAGTGCGACTTGTGTCGCCGATGATGGAAGCGTCCAGTGATTGGCTGGGCGGCTTGCTGCTGCTCGGCGCCGGCGTCTATCAGCTAACCCCTTGGAAGGCCGCGTGCCTCACGCGCTGCCGCTCGCCAATGGCCTTTCTCCTGGCCGAGTGGCGTCAGGGATGGTCTGGGGCACTGAAGATGGGCTGGTGGCACGGTCTGTACTGCGTCGGCTGTTGCTGGGCCTTGATGCTGCTGCTGTTCGTGATGGGCGTCATGAACCTGGCGTGGATCGTTGCGCTTTCGGTTCTGGTTCTGCTTGAAAAGCGAACAACCGCGAAGCATTGGCTACCACGCGCCAGCGGCACCTTCTTCTCCATCTGGGGTCTCTTCCTGCTTCTTCAGGCCGGTTCAGGACTGGCTCGGTGATACCGAAGGCATCGAGACGTGCGCCACGAACCGGCACGCGAGTCGAAGCTGCCGGCCGCCGGCGCTGCCCGCTGCATCCAGACGGCACGTGCTCTGCGGCACATGCGACGGCAGTTTGTGTGCCTTCGCCCGACGCGGACGCCGGCGCGACGCCCGCTGGCACTCGAGCGCGCGGCTCGGATATGAGGTTGCCCCTGATTTCCGTAGCTCTTAGCGCTCTCGTCAGGCGGCCTTTTTCTGCTGCGCCGCCCACCAGCGTTGCTCGTACTGCATCGGACTCACGTAGCCCAGAGTGGAGTGAAGGCGGCTGTGGTTGTAGAACGCCATCCAGCTGATGACCTCGTCCATCGCCTCACGTCTCGTGGCGAACCGGCGCCCGTGAAGCCTGCCGACCTTCAGGTGACCCCACAAGCTCTCCGTCGGGGCGTTGTCCCAGCAGTCGCCCTTACGGCTCATCGACGAGCGCATCCCGTAGCCCTCCAGGGCCCGCTGGAACTCCTCGCCGCAGTATTGGCTGCCGCGGTCCGTGTGCACGATCAAATCGGCGCCCGGTTGCCTGCGGAACCACGCCATGCGAAGCGCTTCGGTGACGAGGCTCGAGCGCATGTGCGGCTGCATGCTCCAGCCCACGATCATCCTGCTGTGGAGATCGATGAAGGCCGCCAGGTACAGCCATCCCTCGTCGGTGGCCAGGTACGTGATGTCCCCGCTCCACTTCTCGTCAGGTCGCTCGGCGCTGAAGTTCCGCTGCAGCAGATCGGGCGCCACCGGCAGCTTGTGCGCGCTGTCCGTGGTCACTACGAACTTGCGCTTCCCGCGCGCCTGGATGCCGTGTCGCTGCATCAGCCGGCGAACGCGCTCCTTTCCCACACGGTGTCCCCGGGCGCACAGTTCCTTGGTCATCCGCGGCCAGCCGTACTCACCTCGTACCTCTGCGTGAACGGCACGGATGTATGCCAGCAACGCCTCGTCGCTGAGCCGCCCTGAACCCGCCTGCGTGGGCCGCTTCTCCCTGCGACGTCGCTGGTGCTCGAAGTACCCGCTGACGCTCACGCCCAGAACTTCGCACGACAGGCTCACCGGCCAGCGCGCCTTCATTTGGTGGATCCAGGCGTACTTTGCAGCACGTCCTGCGCAAAGTACGCCGCTGCTTTTTTTGCGATGTCGCGCTCCATCTTCACCCGAGCGAGCTCCGCCCTCAGACGAGCAAGTTCCATCTGCTCGGGCGACACGGGCTTGTCGGCATCCCCGAGCGCGTGGCCTTGCTCGCTCAGTCGCACCCAGTTGCTCAGGCTGGCCTTTGGGATGCCGAGGACCTTCGCCGTCATGCCGACCGACTGCCCGGATTTCACCAGGCGTACGGCCTCCAGCTTGAACTCTTGCGTGTACTGCCCGCGGGCCTTCTTGTCACGTTCCATGTCGTAGCTCCTCAGCTCATTTTCACCGTCGGCTAAGAACTACGTTTTTCGGGGGCAAGGTCAATCCTCTTCCAGCTGCTGGAGGCGCCCCCCATTGTCGCGGTCGCAAGCGTTCGCCCCGTCTCCGGGTCGGTCAGCCAGTAGATCGTCTCCGTTCCACCCGCGGTATCACTGCCGAAGGCGAATCGGCGGCTGCCGGATAGATGCTATGTGGGACCGATCAAGTCAGGTAGGTGACCTACAACCGTATTTCCACGTCTCTGTCTGAAGGAGTATGGAAATGACGTCGAACCGAACAGTCCCACGCCTGGAGCATAGGCCGGCCCAGGCCGATCTGTACATGAGCTTCGAGCTCGGGGACAAACATTGGCTGGTCACCATCGGCGACGGGCGGCATGCCGTGAGCCGCTACACCGTGACGTCCGGAGACACGGACGCCGTGGCAGATTGCATCGTCAAGGCCGGAGCACGGTTCGCAACCGGCGCCCGCGCCCGTGTGCACAGCTGCTACGAGGCCGGACGCGACGGCTGGTGGTTGCACCGCTGGCTGACCGAGCTGGGCGTCGACAACATCGTGGTCGACGCGGCCAGCATCGACGTGAACCGGCGCGCCCGGCGCGCCAAGACAGACCGCATTGATGGCGACAAGCTCCAGTCGTTGCTGGTTCGGCATCACGCCGGCGAGCACGTCTGGTCGGTGCTCCACGAACCCAGCTGCGACGACGAGGACGCTCGCCGAGTGCACCGCGAATTGCAGCGGCTGACGCACGAGCGCATCGCCCATACGAACCGCATCGGCTCGCTGCTGGTGCTGCACAACCTGCGCCCGAGGATCGTCATCGGCGGACGCGACTGGGCGGCCTGGTGGAAGAGCCATAGCGAGCAGGTGCCGCGGCTTCTGCAATCGGAAATCGAGCGTGAACTCGCACGTCTGAAGCTCGTGAAAGAGCAAGTCAAGGCGGTTGAAAAGGCGCGCCGCAAGGAACTGGCCGAGGACAAGCAGCCGATGGTCGCCTCGCTTGCGCGGCTGCGCGGGATTGGACTCAAGGGCGCCTGGGTGCTCGTCAAGGAGGTGTTCGGATGGCGGCACTTCTCCAACCGTCGCGAGCTGGCAAGCAGCCTGGGCCTGGTGCCCACGCCGTACGCCAGTGGTGACAGCGAGATCGAACAAGGTATCAGCAAAGCCGGGAACCGACGGGTGCGAGCCTTGCTGGTGGAGCAGGCCTGGAGCTGGATTCGCCTGCAGCCCGGCAGCGTGGTGACGCGATGGTTCAATCGGCGCTTTGCCCGCGGCGGCTTGCGCATGCGTCGCGTCGGCATCGTCGCTGTAGCCAGGCGCCTAGTCATCGCGCTGTGGCGCTATGTGAGCGACGGCGAGATCCCGGCCGGCGCCAGCTTGAAGCGGTCCACGGTTCCGGCCTGAAGACCAGGTACAAGCGATGTAATCATGATCGAAGGTCGCCGCGCCCGTAACGTCCGCGGGTCACCGCAGGGTAACCGTCCTCAAAGAAGGGGCGCGTCGTTAATCGGGGATTGCCAGCGCGCCTGGCGCGCATGCTGCATGTGGTGTCGGACTCGCACGTCCGGCACGGATAGAAGCTGGTTCGAGCAGCGGCTCGGACTCACCACAGTCCCTGGCCTGCGATCAGGATGGACGTCGACCGTCTCGACTGGATGTCATGAGCAGGTTCCGCCGTGAGGCACGGATCAACGGACTTGACAAAACGTTCCCCATAGAAGCGGACGTCCGTTAATCATTCCGACCGCCATGGGGTCATCCGCGGTATCCAGCGCGGGACGGCGGCGCGGAACGCCTCGTACTCTCTCCCAAACGTCTGCT
>Ga0075429_100002705_pt1 | contig 14944 bp, 7 predicted proteins | sample RhiMetdeltSRZDD3_FD_75295 | JGI IMG/M metagenome (GOLD analysis project Ga0075429, IMG submission 75295) | Populus rhizosphere microbial communities from Tennessee, USA - Rhizosphere MetaG P. deltoides SRZDD3 | ecosystem: Host-associated > Plants > Roots > Rhizosphere > Soil | place: USA... | reverse complement strand
GTGTAAGTACATGCATTTACACATTCAATAACCGTTACGGTTTTTTGTGACGAGCAGGCTGCTGCATTCAGCATTGTTTGTAATAAGATAATATAACTTCCGCTACCGGTAGAAATGATGTTCACAGACGAACCAATACTAGATCCATCGATCGATGCATCACCTGTCACGCTCCATTCATAGCTATCGAGACCTGCAGGTGCCGTGAATGTTTCTGTAGTGCCATTACATGTTTCAGACACGCCGCTAATGTTACAGCTGTAAGTAAATACAGGATCAACTGTAACTGTTTTCCCGCATGTACGTGAACAGCCATTGAATGTTGTCGTCAAAGTAAGTGTAAAGTTGCCGGCAGCGCCTGCTGTTACTTTCACTGATGAACCAGTAGTTGAACCAACAATAGATCCATTACCACCGATCGACCAGTTATATGAACTCATATTTGCAGGAGCAGTATATTGATTGTTTGTTGATCCTGCTGATACATTCGATGATCCGGTGATCTCACATGGTGCGATCGGGGTTATATTGATAAATTTACTGCACTGGCTCACGCAACCCCCCGGTCCTGTTGAATTCAATGTGAGTAGCTGTTGACCAGGCATTGTTGCTGTAAGATTTACAGATGAACTTGTATTTGATCCAACAATTTGAAGACCTGGTGATGTGGCCCAGAAATAAGTTGTCATATTGCTCGGCCCAGCGTAAATGTTATTTGTTGACAACACACATAGATCACTAAGGCCAGAAATATTACAAGTGGGAGTTGGAGTAATGGTAACGGTTTTTGAACATTGTGACGGCACTCCATTTAATGTTGTCATCAAATTAATTGTGAATGTTCCAGGCGCATTCGGTACAGTGATGTTGAATGTTTGACCGGTATTGGAACCTGCAAAACCTGCACCCGTGACTGTCCAGAAATATGTTGTCATACCTGCAGGTGCAGAGTAAATATTATTCAGCGAGCCAATACAAACCTGTGATTGCCCGGTGATCTCACAAGGAGTTCCCAATGTAAATTCACCAATACCAAACTGGCTAAAGTCAGGAATATTATAGCGTCTTGCAAAGCCATCGCTGACTTTTCTTCCTGTTCCATTCAGCGGTTCTAATAAACTTCCTGTTGGTACCATCCAATCAGCCGCATTTGAACTTGCATCAGGACGACGAAGTATTCCAAAGCGATTATCCAGTAAACCAGTAAAGCCATTGAAGTAAAGATGAAGTGCATAGCTGCCACCGATAGCAGCGGTGTTTGGAATAAGTTTCCAAACACCACCATTGTTTACTGCTGTGTATGTATTTCCATTTTCAACAACATTTAATCCTGCATCAGTTCCCGGCTTTGGTATAAACGAGGAAGTAAGAGAGGATGGGCCTGTAAGATTATTATTCAAAAATTTTAGAAGGTTGCTTCTTTCAGAATTACCAACGGGGAAATCATAAACATTTACATTAGTTGCGATCGATCTGCGAAAATTTCCATTGATCCAACTGTTTGCATAGCCAGTATTGGTGGCGTCATTTTCCAAAGAAGACGCAGCTGTATTTATCAAGGCGACAACATAATTGGATGTGTTGATCTTTCCTTTAATAAGGCGAAGAAGATTTGAAATATTCAGATCATTATTTATTGTCAGCTGATCAGTATTTATATAAACTGCATAAAAACTTGTTGGTCCGGAGAATTGTTGTGAATGAGTACTATTAAAAATAACAATGCCGCTTCCTGTCAATGCGCCAAGTAATGAATTGTCTGTCCAGTTGCTGTTATTGGCAACGGTATTATTCGTTAAAGAAACAGTTCCATTGTTAAGCAGGCTGCTTCCATTGTCAAGAGTAAGACCACCTTGTAAAACAAGCTCAGCGCCATTTTGGATTGTCAGGCTTCCGCCACTTTGAATTTTTAATGCCTCCTGGGAAATACCAAAAATGGTAGATAAGAACAATCCACATATCAACAAAAGCTTTTTCATAATGCTGATTTAAGATGAATTACTTTTTTTCCAATGCTTCAATTCTTTTGATCAGATCATCTATTTGCTTTTGCTGTTTTTCTATGATGGCTTGTTGTTCTTGTACGGCTTTTACAAGTGGTACAACGAATGCACTGTAATCGAGACTAAGAAGCCCGCCATTTTTGGGATTATAAACACCGTTGAATAAGTAATTGATTGCCCTGGCTGCTTCTTCAACATCCTGCGCAAAGAAGCCGGTCATCTTTATTTTTTCTACATCATATTTTGCTTCCCAATCTTTTTTTACAGGTTTGATCAATTCTGAATTGTTTTCAATTCTTCCTGCATTTGCAATCTCTTCTTGTTTGTCTATGTCAACATGGTAGGTGATAGGTTTTAGACGAGTGATGAATGCAAGACCGGGCACATCATTTTTAATATCATTTTTAATTCGCTTATCGCTGTAGTGGAACCAACCAGTTTGGCCACCGATCCATTGCACACTGAAGTTGCCTATGTTTATATGGTTGCTTAATGTAGTGACCCAGCCGGTATTATAGCCGATTGCTGTCACGTTGGAAACATTACTGGGTAAAGCTGCACCAGCTAGTTCACCAATTGCAGTATTGTTAATACCGGAAATATTATTATATAATGATGCCTCTCCAAACGCGGTATTGTTATATCCCGATTGATTGTTATACAAGGAAACTCTGCCAAAAGCCGAATTACCTCCTAATGAGCTGATGCTGTTTGTTAGTGCTAAGTAACCAAATGCACTATTACCATAGCCATCTGTATTTTGCTGCAACGCCGCATATCCAACAGCCGTATTTAATCCACCCGTCGAATTTCTTTGTAGTGCATGTGCACCAAAAGCATTGTTACCGGTTCCTAAGGTATTTCGTGATAAAGCCAGGTAGCCAATACCAGCATTTCCACTTGCGGAATTAAATTCTAATGTGTTGCTACCGATAGCGATGTTATTACTGCCTCCTAAGCCAACCGCATGAGCTCTATATCCAACTGCAACATTATTGCTACCGTTTGCATTAACTAAAGCCGTAGTACCAATTGCTACATTTTGATTTCCCCCAACGTTAGCCGACATGGTTGAATAGCCAATGCCGATATTATCCCTGCCGACAGTATTACTGAATAGGGTTAGGCTTCCCAAGGCAATATTTGTAGTACCAGTAGTATTTTTATTTAATGAGTTGTTTCCAATTGCGACATTAGAGGATGCGGTCGAATTTTGCAAAGCGCCGGTGCCTATCGCTGTATTACTAAGTCCGAGCTGGTTTGCAAACAATGCCTTATAGCCGATAGCAACATTCTCGGCTTGGAATAAGGTAGAACCTTCAGGTGCAGTCGCACTATTGTATAAGGCACTATCCCCGATGGCGATGGATTTGTTTCTGTTTGTACTATTTGCAAGAGCGCCGGAACCGATGGCGATGTTGTATTTACCACTCGTATTGAGCAACCCGGCATTACTTCCGAAGAAAATATTATAGTTGCTTAAGAAGCCATGTCGAATATTATTTACTCTGAATGAGAGAGGTTGGTCATCTATTGTGCCTAAAAAATGTGTTGCAGGACTTGTTCCGCTATTTCCGGTCAACAACCAACCCAATGCTCCATTGATCGCTGGATTATAAGGTCCAAATGTGCCATCACCACGCAATACATCATTTGTATTACCGGTAAATTTTGTTCCATAGATAACACCGTTTGAATTATGCCAAACAATACCTGCACCGCCTACCCCTGTTAATGTATCAAGACGAAAGCCTCCGCCAACATGTAATTTGTTTTGCGGGTTAGGAACGCCGACACCAACATTTTGTGCAATAGAAAATGAACTGTAAATGCAAACAGCTAATACGACAAGACACTTTTTCATAAAAGTTATTTTGAAATTGTAAAGAGAACTTGCGGTCTTAGAGGATATAGAATTTTGAAGGAAGAAATAACGAAATCAAAATTGAAATGAATAGTAAATGAAGACAACTACCTGTTTGAGTAGCCCCTGTCCCCTAAAGGGGGACGTAGAAACAAGATTATTTATTTGTTCAACCTGCTTTCTGATGAATGATTTACGATAACATATCGATGAAAGGTCTTTCGAAACCAGTAGAGAGATTTCTATCTAAGTCTCCCCTTTAGGGGGACAGGAGTGTCCTTTCATACTATATGCTCACTCAACGCTTTTGCAATAGCCTCTTTGCCGCAGTTAACATGAAGTTTACTGTAGATATTTTTTAAATGGAAACGTGCGGTATCAAAAGAGACGGAAAGTTCGGCTGCGATCATTTTTGCACTGTACCCTTTGATCAGTAATTGTAATACTTCAACTTCTCGTCCGGACAAACTATATTGCCGGCTTTTACCATGTTGAAAACTGTTTAATACTTTTCTTGCAATAGAAGGACTCATGGGTGCACCTCCTTCTGCTACCTGTTGTATCGCTTCAAATAAATGTGAAGGAGAAGTTTTCTTAAGTAAGTATCCGTTTGCACCGGCACAAAGACATTGAAAAAGTTTTTCATCATCTTCAAAAACGGTATACATGATAACAGAAGTTTGTGGTCGTGCTTCTTTCACTGCTCTTACTCCCTGTATCCCGTTTTGTTCCGGCATATCAATGTCCATCAATACTACATCGGGTTCATATACTCTTATGACGGTAGCAGCCTCAAGGCAATTATTATAATCTCCGATCACCTCGTAACCATCTGCATTCTTCAATAAGTAAACCAACGATTCACGCAGTGCATCGTTATCTTCAAATATTGCGATCTTAATAGCCATGAATAAGTAAAATTACAGTTGTAAAGATCATCTCCGCCCACTCATTTGGGTAGGCGTTCCCCCCATCCCCTAAAGGGGTGAATCAATCTCTCAAGGGAATTTTTATTTCAATTCCGGTTCCTTTATTCTCTTCCGAATGAATATGGATTTTTCCATTCCATTTATCTACTCTTGATCTTAAATTTTTTAATCCATTCCTATGAGTGATCAGGTCTGTATTAAATCCTTTACCATCATCTTTAACCTTGATAAGTAAATAATTCTGGTGTTGGATCACGTCAATCCACACGTTGTTTGGGTCAGCATGTTTATGGATATTGTTCAACGCTTCTTTATAAATAAGGTATACATCTCTTCTTTGTTCCATGCTTAATTTTTTGTCACCGGCTTTTTCATCCAGCTGCAAATGACAATCGACATGACTGTTGTCAAACAGTTCGGCTGCATACCGTCTCATACGGGCCATTGTTTCCTGTAATGAATCATTTCGGCTGTTCACACTCCAGATAATATCATCCATTGCCTGGCTGGATGTCTGGACTTCTTCGGATATCCTTTGCAGAAAAGGTTGTGCTTTTTCCGGTTCAGTAATGTTTTTACTGCTTAACTCTGAAAGGATGCTGATATTGGTCAATGATGAACCGATATCATCATGAAGATCGGTGGCGATACTATTGCGTACTGTTTGCAGACGTAATAGCTGGTTTATCCTGTATCGATAAAATGCATATAAAAGGCCAAGAGCGCCAACAATAACCAATGCAATAAACCACCACTGTTTCCAAAAAGGTGTTCTGATATAAAATGAAAAGGTTGCAGGTATTCCCTCTTGACCATTCCAGCCAATCGTTTTTACTTCAAAAATATATTCTCCGGGAGAAAGGCTTGCGTAACTAGCCTCATGAATATTTCCAGGTTTACTCCAGGCAGTGTCAGTGCTGCCTTTAAGCCGGTAACTATAGAGTATCTCTCTTTCATTAATAAATCCCAGGGCGCCGAATTCAAATCTTGCTGCATTTTGAAATGGTTTTAACCTGATCTTATCAACGGGAGAAAATATTGTGATCTTATTTTCACGTACACCCAGGGTCGAAGAAAAGATTACAGGTTGTAAAGGAACGGTCTGGTGTAAATCCTCATCTTTAAATATGGCAATGCCTGTATTCGCCACGCAAATCCAATGATCATTAATCGAAATAATTTTTTTAATTTCTGCAAAAAAATTAACTGCTTTACTGAAATTGAATATTCGGTATCCGGAAGGTTCTTTTACCAATTTATCAAGTCCAAGATAAGTGCCCACCCATATATCATCCGTTTTTGTTTCGGCAAAACTGATTACCCAGTCTGACATCAGGCCCGATTGACGATTGAAATGCTGAATGTCAAAATTGTCATTTGCTTTGGGTGTAAGACAAAAAGCTCCACCATACCTGGTGCCTATCCAGATATTTTTTTTACCGTCAACATATAAACCTCTTATAGCCTTTTCTTTTATTCTTCCAGTCATATCAAGAATATCATATGCTCCGTCATCACTGTTTTTTATTGTAATGCGAAAAAGGCCCTCCAACCATGTACCTGCCCAGATATGGCCACTTTTATCTATGGCAATACTGGTAATGCGATAGGGTATGAGCTTTTTGACAGATGTTTTATATACAGCATATACTCCGGAAAACGATCCCAAAAAGATAGCTCCCTTCGGATGCCGAAGGGCGGAGGTAATTCCTGATATTGCAGTATCTAATTTGATAACAGGAACAACCATATTCCTTTCACTATCTAACATTCCGATCCGGTCAGCATAGTGAATAAGCAGGGGCGAAGTGCCCGCAATAGGCGACGTACCACCTACGGGAACGGGATAATGATCGCCAGGGACAGAAATGTTTTTAAATTCTTTTGTGTCAAAATTGAAATCCTGCAATCCATGATCCGTCCTTAAAATAATTTTTTGATCGTCTGAAGAAGATATGGCAACAATATCATTCCTGAAATCCTGGGTTTCAGTATTGAAAAAGGCGACATTATTTCTTGACACCCATTTGGAAAGTCCCAATGACGTCCCGATCCAGAGATTTTTTTCTTTGTCGGAATAAAGAGAATAGATCCTGGCAGATGGCAGGCCGTCTTTTTCGTTGTAAACATGAAAATTTCCGTTAGGAAAAAGACGCACCAGTCCTTTTAAAGTACCGATCCAAAAACTTCCATCCTGTTCTTCGATCATGGATGTAACCCCCGAATTATTTAAAGGAGGGAAATTAAATTCCGTAGGTAAAGAGGCACGAATTATCTGAGGCTTATTCCCCATAATAACCTGTATAAGTTCCAAGCCTGTCGAGGTACAGGCCCATATTCTTTTTTTTGAATCCCGCAAAAGGGAATAAAAATGTATGCCCGGATTTACTAATGAAGCCTGGATACTTAAATCATTCTTAAGCAGAAAAAGATCGTCATCAACGCCATCACTTAGTAAAAAGCTGTCATTAAGGAAGATAAAATGTCCGAGTGAAGATTCAATCTTTGGCTGAGGTGGTGAAATGATCGAATCATTTTTGTATTCAAAAAAACCGTCTCCATCTGTTGCGAACAGTAAGCGGTTGTGGTGCACACCGGCGAAATTTACTGCAGTGCCTGTTTTATATGCTTTTTGAATAATTATATTGTTTTGAATTACGTCGGTGGTCCCGTTATTCTCTGCTATCAGCAACTTTCCGTCCACTTCAATAATGGAATTAATAAAATTGTGAGAAAGACCATTGACAGTTGTGTAATTGGTGAACTTATAGCCATCATAGCGGCTCAAGCCGTCAAAGGTACCTATCCAGATAAAACCTTTAATGTCCTGGTAAATACAGCGAACAGGATTGGCCACTAACCCGTCATACACTGTGTATTTGACAAAATTTACCTGTTGGCTCACGCCAGATAAAAACAGCGAGACGAGAACAATAAGCAGTGATAGTTTTTTGCGGAACATGCTTCTAAATGTACCAACAAATTTCAAAAATTTTTAAACAAGGTTTCAAAATTTGAGTTTGAATTGTTCGATGTTGTTATAAACAAAAGAATGAACTCCTGGGAGTTCATTCTTTGTTTGCATCATAGTTTGCGAATCAAAAATCGTTGTCTATACTGTCCTGCATTTTTTCTTAATGATCGTTCCTTCAGCAGTATAATGTACTTTACATTTTTCATTTCCTTTTGTCAACTCAACTTCGTAGATCGTACGATTAGTGTTTTGTTCTGTTTCTACATCTTTGATTGTATAGCCGCTGTATTGTGTTTGAATTGCCGTATTGATGCTGGCAGGTAGTTTAGCGGGATTTGACATCACCACTTCGGAACGAACCCATTTGCCATCATTATACCATGCCTGGTAATCTGAGCCATCTATTTTGAATCTTACTTCATAATCGGTTGCATCCATATTGTAATCCCAGTCGGTCGGAAGAACTTCAACTCTGTCATCCGGAGTATAGGCATACCAAACAACATCAGTAGAATTAGGGAAACGTGTTGTAAAATCTGCGGTCATTTCTGCTTGGGGATCATATTTATTTAAATGTCTTTCTTTTTTTCTGGCCACTGTACCATTTGCCAGGTAATGTACATTCCATTTTGTGTCGCCTTTTACCAGCTTCACTTCATACAATTCTTGCTTGTTGTCGCGTTCAAGATCCACATCAGCAATTCTGAAACCAGGGTACTGCGTGTTGATTGATCTCATAACATCTGCAGGCAGATCGATGTTGTCTATGTTTTGAGAAGAACGTATCCAGTTGCCGTTATCATACCATGCAATGTAATCAGCATCCTGCCAATTAAAGGTTACATAGTAATCTTTTTCATCCAAAGGATACCACCAAACGGTAGGATCAACAGTTACAGTTTTATCCGGAGTGTACTGATACCACATCACTTTTGTCGCTTTTGGATATTTTGTCTCGAAAGAAGTGCGGATCGCTACAGGAACGATCACAGTATCTGTGGTTGAACATGAGATCATAGCAGATTTGGTCAGGTCATTTGATGAAAGATTTTCATCAGCTGATTTAAATAAATTACTCCCGGCCAGTAAAGCCATGAGAAGTAATACGCTAAATGTCTTCATAATTTAAAAGTTTAAACGTGATGAAATGGTTGAGGTTATTTTTCCACAGGTTAACCCTGCAGGATTGTTATAATTTATACAGTGAACTGCTTTTATTGAGTAAGCACAAATTTTTATGCCAGAAATGAAATTTGTTTATATCTTCTGCCGCTGAAAAAAAAATTTGAGTGTTGTTTGAGCCGCTATTATTCTTATATTAATTCTGCAAAGGATATTCTCACGATTTATAATGGAGACGAGCCACTTTCTTCTTTCCTAAAAAAATATTTTTCAGCAAATAAGAAATTCGGATCCAAGGACCGTAAGCATATTTCTCATTTGTGTTATTGTTATTTCCGTTTAGGGAAAATGGAAATGAATATGCCTATTGAAGAAAAAATCTTAATTGGTTTGTTTCTTTGCTCTGATAAGCCAAATGAAATTCTTGCCGCCCTAAAGCCTGAATGGAATGGAAATGTTGGAGTACCCCTCAGCAAAAAATTATTAATTATTAATTATTCATTATTAATTCAAGAGGTGTTTCCCTGGAAAGATCAGTTGAGCCAGGGGATTGATCACGAAAAATTCTGCGAATCATTTTTTACACAGCCAAATCTGTTTCTTCGCTTAAGGCCTGGGAAAGAGAAATTAGTTAGCCAAAAACTTCAGCATGCGAAGATCGATTTTACAATGATATCTGAAACTTGTCTTGCTTTACCAAATGCCTCGAAGGTCGACGATGTGATTAAATTGGATAGTGAAGCAGTCATCCAGGATTACTCGTCTCAACAAACGGGTGGTTTTATAAGTTCCGCTATTGCATCGCTTCAGCGTGAAAATCCTTCGGTTTGGGATTGTTGTGCGGGCAGCGGCGGCAAGTCTATTATGATGCATGACATTAATCAGGAAATTGATTTAACTGTTTCTGATGTCAGAGAAAGTATTCTTGCCAATCTTAAAAAAAGATTTGAAGAAGCGGGAATAAAAAACTATAAAAGCTTTATTGGAGACCTTTCACGAAATAAATCGGCAATCATAAATCTTAAATCTAAAATCATCATTGCCGATGTTCCGTGCACTGGCTCCGGTACCTGGAGTCGTACGCCAGAACAACTTTATTTTTTTGATGAAAGGGAAATTGAAAAGTTTGTAACACTTCAAAAGAAAATTGTTTCAAATGTGCTCCCCCACCTTCAACAAGACGGAATATTTATTTACATAACCTGTTCTGTATTTAAAAAAGAAAATGAAGACGTCGTAACATACATAAAAGAAAACTTCCATCTACAGTTGAAGCAAATGGAAGTTTTAAAAGGTTATGATAAAAAAGCAGATTCGATGTTTGTGGCAGTGCTGAGTTCGCCGAAGCAGTGAAAACGCTTTATAATCTTATAAACTCCGCTGTTCCGATCAGTTTGTTCTTATCATAAACATTAATGAAGTATTTGCCTTTGGCTAATTTACTTACCGGAATATTAATTACTTTTTTACCCGATGCTTTTGATTCCTGTATCCGTTGAACCAATCTTCCATTCATATTATAAACCAGAATTGGCATTGCAGGCACAGCATCAGTTGTCTCAACGATCAACGAAGCAGTATTGCCCACTGAAGGATTGGGTCTTACTGTTACATAATTACCAACCGTGCCGGGATTAACTACACCGGTAACAACACAAGCAGACGCAATATTTGCGACTGTGGTATCAATGTAAACAGCAGTCAAGCCAGCAACGGCCGTATCTATAATTTGTTTTACCCGATATGAAAATGATCCTGATGAACCGGCAGCCAATATATTTATGAATTCATAACTATGAATAGCTAATGAAACACCGCTTGCTGCAGGCATTTCTCCAATTTTTGTAAAATTCGTTTCACTCGGCGCTTTTCTTTCTATTTCATATTTCATAGCACTATTATCGGTGCTTGACCATTTTACAGTGATAGAACAACCATTTATAGTAGTTGAGGAAGTAGCTGTACTGATTAAATAGTTTGCGAAGCATGAATCGCTAATGTTAACGGTAACACTTTGGAGATAGACATCGGCAAAGGATGCAGAGGCGGTATCTATTACCTGGCGAATACGATATGTGATTATTCCCGAAGGCGAATTAATGATTGTGTTATTGAACGAATAGCTATGCCAGGAGAGAACATTTCCCGCTTGAGCAGGTATATCAGCGACTTTACTAAAAGTAGCCTGGCCGGGAAGTTTTCTTTCTATTTCATATCTCATAGCGCCATTATCCTTGCTTGACCAGGTTACTGTTGCTGTACAGTTATTGATAGTGGCAGAGGAAGTCGCAGAGGTCATTAAAAAATTTGCGAAGCATCCAGCGGAAATGGTTACAACGTTTGTGTCAATATGAACGGCCGTAAAAGACAATGATGCGGTATCTATTATTTGACGAATGCGATAGGAAACTGATCCCGAAGGCGAATTAATGATCGTATTACTAAACTGGTAACTATGAGTTGCCAGGAGGTCGCCTGGTTGCGGAAATACTTCACCGACTTTTGTATAGGCTGACTGACCCGGAAGTTTTCTTTCTATTTCATATTTCATTGCTGAAACATCTTTGCTGATCCAGTTGACAGTAGCTGTGCATGTATCAATAGTTGAAGTTGAAGTAGCAAATTCGGTTAACAAAGTTCCAAAAGCAGTTTTCAAATTTGGAATTCCATAACCGATCCGATCATTTGGAGCAGAAGCAATACTTCCTGCTTCACGCAATGCTCTTACAATTCGCATATTGTTTACTTCAGGAAAACCCTGCCAGAGAATTGTTGATAAGCCTGCCATATTTGGACAAGCAAAAGATGTTCCGCTACCAGTTACAACCGTATTATTTGTTGCCTGCACCATCGCACTAACGCCAATCGAAGCAACATCCGGTTTTATTTGTCCATCGCTTGATGGACCATAGCTTGAAAACGCCCCTACAGCACCGCTTGTATTTACTGCACCAACAGCTAATACGCTATCACCATCAGCGGGTGTGGTAATATAATGCCAGGAGCCGCCGCCTTCATTACCTGCAGCATTTAAAAATAAAACCCCTTTTTTAGCGGCAAGATCAGCGCCGATAGCAGCAATGGTTGTGTTACCATCCAATTGCGCATATGTATGATTAAATGAGGGATCATCGAAATCGGAGTAACCTAATGATGCAGAAATAACATCGGCACCGGCGCTATCTGCTCTTTCCATCCCGCATACCATATTGAATTCTTCAATTGGATATTCACTATTGGTTTCTTCTGTACGATACAACATGAAATTCGCTTTTGGCGCTTTACCAATAAATGTTCCGGGAATATTTGCAGCTATGGTTGATAAGCATTGCATACCATGCGGGTGATCATCGGAAACCGTCGTATTCTTAGCATAAAAATCCCATGTATCCTTCACCTGGTTGTTTATGATAATGCTGTCCATGGCATCAAGCGTAGTGTAATTAAAAAAACCGCCATCAAGCAAGGCGATTATCATTCCTTGTCCACGCAACCCGATGTTGTGCAGGAATTGTCCTTTATGAAGATTGATCTCGCTTAGCGATCCTGCGCCATAGTTAAAATAATCGGCAGTAATCTGTGTGCCTCTTTGCGATGAAATAATAGGTTGATCGGCGATAATAAGTTTTCCGTTGTTAGTGTTTTGAGTGCGGGCTGCAATTGGTGAAACAGATTGAACAAAAGACAGGCCGTTTATGGTGGTGATCGCGTTCGGATCAGCCGTTTGAATGGCTACGCTATTCTGCCATTTTGAAACATTCAAGACGGTTACATTGTCAACAACGGCAATTTGTGCAACATAAGATGGAGTGACAGGAAGATCAGTACTGTCAATTGCAATACCATATCTTGTTCTTCTGTCAATGGCTCTTTGTGATAAGTACGCGGTAGGTGTGGAGATGGAAAAAGGAGTTCCTCCTTTATTCCTGAGTTTTACAACATAACGTGTGAACTGGGCCCGGGCTTCTATAAAGAACAAGCAGCTTCCAATAAGTACAACGATTATTTTCTTCATCGGATGACTTTTTCGTCAATCCAAAAATAATGATTAAAAGGGGAAAGAAGACTGAAGTCAGAAGTCGGATTTCATACCTCAGACTTCACACCTCAGTTATGATTGATCATCCACATTTTGATGCCAAAACCTGTAGAATAACCAACACCACCTCCGGGATTATTCTGGTATTCCCACATTATAAAATCCCGGCTAACAAGCCCAATATTTTTTGCATATTTCTCGATGGCTAAGGTTCTATAGCCAGGTATGTTATAGTTAGTAACAGGAGCATTGCTTGCTTCATCGATCTGGAATATAGTATACACATCATTTAATGATTGTCCGCCAATTGATGCAGTCGATTCGTAGTTCTCAATATTGTAATCCCAGTCATTCATATCATCATCATTAAAAAAGGTACCAAGCGTGCCAAAGGGATCATGTGCCAAGTATTTATTTCCTTTCCAATCAGTATTTAGTTTAAAAGGCAAATGAAGTTTTATGTAACGAAGATTGTCTTCTATTACTTCAGCCTGGTCAGTAAGAGGAGTAATAAAATACGTTCCATTTTCTACCCAGGGCTGAGTGCCAGCCGAATCTCTAAGGAACCGAAGAATACGATAGCTTGGTCGTCCGAGATTATCTGTTGTTTGTATATCCACAACGTGTTTTACCTGGTACTTGTGAATTTCCATGTTCTTTCCAAAGTTGGTAAACACGGTTGAATCCAGCCGGTAAGTAATATACTTGCCAGCAGTTAAAGGCATGTAATCAGCTATTGCATCTGTCTTGAATTCTTCAGTTTCTTTATTACAGGAGGAGGTGGAAAAAAGAAAACTAAATGCAGCTAAGGATAATATCAGGTTCTTCGATCTCATAAGATTAATAATCAATAAGGGTACATCAGATTTATTATGCAAACCAACGGCAACTCAAATCTAAAAACAAAAACCGGGAAGTACAATTTCCCGGCTTCTATAACGACATTTTTTTGCTTTTATTGTTAATCTTAGTACTTAGTACTCAGTACTTAGTACTAAGATTTCCTGACTGTATTATTCCACCGCCGATCACGTCATCACCCTCATAAAATACAGCACTCTGGCCCGGCGCTATTCCTTTTACATTCTCATAAAATTTCACCGTCATGGATCCGGCTTCAGGATAAATATTTGACAATGCTCCTTTATCCTTGTAACGAATCTTTGTCACCGCTTCCATTCCGGGTGTAATGGTATCGTATTTAATTAGGTTCAATTTGCTAACGATCATTTCATTTTGTTCTAAATCTTCTTCATTACCTAAAACAACTGTATTGGTATCCGGATCGATCCTGGTTACAAACAACGGACGACCTATGGCGATCTCCAAACCTTTGCGTTGACCAATCGTATAAAAAGGATAACCTTTATGTTTACCCAAAACATTTCCATTTTTATCAATGAAATTTCCACCATCAACTCTTTCTTCCAAACCTGCTACATTTCTTTTTAGGAATCCACGATAGTCATTATCCGGAACAAAGCAGATCTCATAGCTCTCGCTTTTCTTTGCCAACTCAGGGTAACCATAATCAAAAGCCATTTGCCTTATTTCTGTTTTTCTATATGGCCCCAATGGCAAAATTGTTCTGCTTAACAGGTCTTGTTGCAATCCCCACAGGACATAACTCTGATCTTTTGTTTCATCAATTGCTTTGCTTACTACAAATCTTCCATTATCATGCTGACGGATCTTTGCATAATGACCCGTTGCAATGAAATCACAATTCAAGGCATCGGCTCTTTTTAATAATGCACGCCATTTAATATGTGTATTGCAAAGCACGCATGGATTCGGTGTACGACCAGCCAGGTATTCGTCAACAAAATTTTCAATTACAAACCCACCAAACTCTTCACGTATATCAAGAATATAATGAGCAAAGCCATGTTCAACGGCTGCTTGTCTTGCATCATTGAATGAATCAAGATTACAGCAACCAGTTTCTTTTTTACTTCCTCCGCTATGCGCATAGTCCCATGTTTTCATAGTAATGCCCACTACTTCATAACC
>Ga0075429_100002703_pt1 | contig 14952 bp, 14 predicted proteins | sample RhiMetdeltSRZDD3_FD_75295 | JGI IMG/M metagenome (GOLD analysis project Ga0075429, IMG submission 75295) | Populus rhizosphere microbial communities from Tennessee, USA - Rhizosphere MetaG P. deltoides SRZDD3 | ecosystem: Host-associated > Plants > Roots > Rhizosphere > Soil | place: USA... | reverse complement strand
CGCCTGTCTACACTGAGGGCATGCCTCCTCTCGAGGAAGTGAAGGAGCGGATCGAGCAGGCGCTGCCCGGGTCCACCGCTGACGTGACCGACCTGACCGGCGGCGGCGACCACCTGCGGGCCGAGGTCGTCTACGACGGCTTCGCGGGCCTGTCCAGGCTGGAGCAGCACAAGCTCGTCTACTCCATATTCGAAGGCGAGATCGGGGGGCCCATCCACGCCCTCTCTATAAAAACCGTCATTCCCTTAGCCGGGAATGACGGGAGCTCTGAACAGCGCACGACTCCCTTAGCCGGGAATGACGGGAGCTCTGAAGCAGCCGGGAATGACGTGGGCTCTGAACAGCGAACGGAAGGTGCGAGATGAACAACGAAGAGATTCGCGCGGAGCTGAAGCGCGCCATCGAAGAGGAGCACGTGATGCTCTTCATGAAGGGCACTCCCGACGCGCCGCGCTGCGGGTTCTCCGCGCGCGTCACCCAGATCCTGAACGCGTCCGGCGCCGACTACTCGGCGATGGACATCCTCCCGGACCCGCGCATTCGCGAGGAGCTCTCCGGGCTGTCCGGCTGGCCGACGATCCCGCAGCTGTTCGTGAACGGCGAGCTGGTCGGCGGCTGCGACATCGTCACCGAGATGTTCGAGTCGGGTGAGCTTGCGGAGACGCTCGGCGTCGAGCAGCCCGCCCGCCCAGAGACCCCCGCGGCGCAGCAGCCGGCGCAGGCCCCGCCGCTGCAGATCGAGTAGCACAAGATGGACGAGCGCACGGGCAGCACCCGGCACGTACGTCACTACTCCGTCGAGCAGGCGAACGCGGCCCTGCCCTGGGTGTCGGAGCGGCTCGTGCGCATCCGAGACGCACTCGCTGAGCTCGTAACGCCGGAGTCGACCCGCGCGCTGGAGGAGCTCGACGCGGACCTCGGCGGCGGTTATCCGGGCAGGCCGGCGGCCGCCGCGACGCTCGCGCTGCTGACCGCCGTGAGCGAGCTGCAGGCGGTCGACGTCGTGCTGCGCGACCCGCAGAGCGGCCTGATCGACTTCCCCTCGATCCGCGATGGCGACGAGGTCTACCTGTGCTGGCGGCCGGGCGAGGACAGCGTGGAGTGGTGGCACGACCCGGACGCCGGATTTGCCGGGCGTCAGCCGCTCTGAGCACCGCAGCCGCACCGAGCTGACCAGCCATCTCAAGGAAACCGGGCGTGCGTCGATAGCTCGTCGCAGGGGAGCCGCTTCACGCACGCTTCCTCCCGCACAGCCCCCAATCCGCGACCATGTCCAGCCAACGGATACTCCGTACCCGTCAGGACGACGGCTTCACATTGGTGGAGCTGCTCGTCGTCATCCTGATCATCGGGATCCTCGCAGCGATCGCGATTCCCTCCTTCATCGCGCAGCAGGACAAGGGCCACGACGTCGATGCGAAGTCCACTGCGGCGACTGCGGCAAGAGCGTTCGAAGCGTGCCGGACCGCCACCAACGGCGGGTCCTATGCGACCTGCTCGCTCGCTGAGCTGCAGGACATCGAGCCGTCCCTGAACGACGCCGGCTCGCGCCTGGCCGTCAGCTCGACCACCAACACCTACGAGGTCACGGTCACGGCCGACCGCGACGCCGGCGCCGCGACGTTCACGATCTCCCGCGCTTCCAATGGAGCGCGGACCCGCACGTGCACCACCGGCAGCGCGCCGCGGGGCGGCTGCTCCGCCCAGTCCAGCGGGACCTGGTAGCCGCGCGCGCCCCGGTCAGGGGATGCGCGTGCGCGACTTGGTCAAGGACTCCTTGATCTGGTCGATGACGCGGACCGCGTCGTTCCACTCGCGCTGCCACACGTTGCGGCCGAAGATCACGCCGGAGCCGCCGGCCTCCATGATCATGCGCGTCTGCGCCAGCAGCTTGTCGTCGTCGATCTTGGAGCCGCCCGACAACACCACGAGCGCCTTGCCCGCCGACTCGACGCACTGGCGGATCGCCTCCTCCTGCGTGACCTCGAGCTCGTTGTAGGGAGCGGGCGCTTCCTTGTCCTTGTCGGGGTTCAGCTTCGGCATGTTCAGCTTCACCACGTCGGCGCCCATCTCCATCGCGACGCGGGCCGCGTAGTCGATCGCGAAGAACGAGTCGCGCCCGCCCTTCTTGTCGATGTCGCGGCCGCGGGGGTAGGCCCAGATCACGAGGGGCAGCCCGTAGCGGTCGCAGTCGGCGCGGATCTGGCCGAGCTGGGCGAAGTCCTCCTCCTGGCGGGGGGAGCCGACGTAGAGGGTGTATCCGATCGCGTCGGCGCCCAGGCGCACGCCGTCCTCGACGGTCGCGTTGCAGGCGGAGAAGGCCTCGTCGGCAGGCGGGATGTCGGTCTTCGAGTTGAGCTTCAGCAGCAGCGGGACCTGGCCCGCGTACGCCGGGTAGTACTTGCTCGCCATCCCGTATCCACAGGCGATGGCCGAGTAGCCGGCCTCGGCCGCGAGGCGGAACTGGTACTCGGGGTCCTTCGAGGCGGGGTTCGGGAAGAAGTCGCGCGGGCCGTGCTCGATGCCCTGGTCGATCGGGAGGAACAGGAGCGTCCCGTCCCCGGGCCCGTAGTCGTAGAGCAGCCGCCGCAGGCGGGTGCGCTTGCCGGGTGAGAGGGTGGCCAACAGGGAGCTTTGCTCGGTCCCAAGCTCGATCTTTCCAACGCTTACCGCCATCAGTTCCTTCCTGGTCGTTGCCGCTGCGACCCGGCCAGTATAGGCCTGAGGGATAGATGTTTCAGCGAGCGCCGCAGGCGCGAAGCACAGGACTTTAGGTGGGCGTAGCCCTAGATGTTTCAGCGAGCGCCGCAGGCGCGAAGCGCCGGATATTCTCCCGCTCGGGGCCGCCCGCTTCCGGTCGATCCCCGCGCCATGGAGCATCGATTCACAGGGCCGGCGTTCACCCTCGGGGTCGAGGAGGAGTTGATGATCGTCGACCCCGGCTCGATGGAGCTCGTCTCGGCGATCGAGGAGATGATCGAGGCGATCCCGTGGGAGACCGAGGGCAGCGTGAAGCCGGAGCTGCTCCAGTCGGTCCTGGAGATCGCAACCGACGTGTGCCGCAACGCGGGCGAGGCGGCGGGGCAGCTGGAGGACCTGCGCCGGCGCGTGCGCGAGACGGCCGAGACCAAGGGCCTCACGATCGGCTCGGCGGCCACCCACCCGTTCGCCATGTGGGAGGACCAGCGCATCGTGCAGCGCGAGCGCTATGAGGAGCTCGTCGCAGCGCTCGGGTTCGTCGTGCGCCAGGAGCTCTTGTTCGGACTGCACGTGCACGTCGGCATCGACGACGCCGACAAGGCGATCCACGTCGCCAACGGCATGCGCGTCCACCTCCCCATCCTGCTGGCGCTGTCCACCAACTCGCCCTTCTGGCGCGGCCAGGCGACAAGCTGGATGTCGTCGCGCACGCCGCTCTTCCGCCTGCTGCCGCGCGTCGGGATCCCACCGCGGTTCGAGGGCTGGGACGAGTACTGCGAGCGCATCGAGTTCATGGTCACGGCGGGCGCGATCCCGGACTACACGTATCTGTGGTGGGACGTGCGGCCGCATCCCAACCTGGGGACGGTCGAGATCCGCTCGTGCGACGCCCAGACGAGGCTCGAGCACACGATCGCGATCACCGCGCTGATCCAGGCGATGGCGAAGGAGCTGTGCGAGCACTTCGACGCCGGCGAGGCGCTGGGCACGTTCCCGGCCGAGCTGCTGGAGGAGAACAAGTGGCTGGCCGCGCGCTACGGCGTGCACGGCGAGCTGATCGACCTCCCCTCCTCGAAACGCGTGCCGACCGCCGAGCTGGCACGCCGGCTGGTGGCGCGGCTGCGCCCGCACGCCCGCGAGCTCGGAGCGGAGGCCGAGCTGGAGGGGATCCTCGATCTCGCCAAGGGGGGCACGGGCGCCGACCGCCAGCTCGCGGAGTGGCGCGCGAACCGCGACATGGCCGCGCTCGTGCGCGCGCTGGTCGAGGCGACGGCTGCGGGCATCCGCGGCGGCAGCCCCGCCTAGCAACGCGGGGCCGCGTCACCGCCGCAGGCCGTGCTCCTGCAGCAGCGACTCGACGGAGTCCATGTCCATCTCCAACCCGTAGCGGCCCCGGATCTCGCCCAGCGCCTCGAGGTCGGGTGGGCCCTCGCCGGCCAGGTGCGGCGCCATCTCTTCGAAGTACTGCTCGAACCCGGCAGGCGAGATCAGCTCCAGCAGGCGGGCGGTCTCGTCGCCCGCGTTCCAGAACGAGTGCCAGATCCCGCGCGGCTTCGCCACCAGCTCGCCGGGACCGGCAACGGCCACCTCGTCCCCGATCTTCACGCCCACCTGCCCGCTGAGCACATAGGAGTACTCGTCCTCGCGCGCGTGCTTGTGGAGCGGCGCGGCCAAACCGCGCGGCGGGATCTCGTGCTCGATCAGGGCAAACTGGCCGCCGGTGTCCTCGCCCCGGAGGATGTATCTCGTGCGCAGGCTGGGGAAGTCCGCCCGCGCGCCGTCCTGTGGTCCGATCCGCTGCATCGCACGACCTCTCATTCTTGTTCTCAGTTTCGTCTCACACTGGCCCCATAGCCTTCTGGCCGCACATATGCCCTCCCCCACGGGGGAGGCCCCAAAGCGGCCGCCTCGCGCGGCCGCTTCCCTATGGGGGCGCCGGGCGGGCTCCGGTATAAACGGTTCGAGCCGGTGATCTTCCGCCAGATAACCCACGACGACCTCGGCTGCGCTTCCTACCTGATCGGGGACGAGGATGCAGGCGTGGCCGCGGTGGTCGACCCCAAGCTGGAGATCGGCGAGTACCTGAACCTGGCGCGCTACATGAGCGTGTCGATCGAGCACATCCTCGAGACGCACAACCACGCCGATCACGTTTCGGGCCACGGCCGGCTCGCCGCCGCCACCGGAGCGACCATCCACATCCACCGCAGCGCCCAGCCGGCCTACGATCACGAGCCGTTCGACGACGGGTGGGAGCTGCAGCTCGGCGCAGTGCTCGTGCGAGCGCTGCACACGCCGGGCCACCGGCCGGAGCACACCGCGTTCGCGCTCACCGACACCGCGCGCGGAAGCGAGCCGTGGGCCGTCCTGACCGGCGACACGCTGTTCGTGGGCGACATCGCGCGGCCGGACCTGGCCGTCGAGAAGGAGGAGGGCGCCCGGGCGATCTTCCGGTCCCTGCACGCCCGGCTGCTGGCGCTGGACGAGAGTGTCGAGGTCTGGCCGGGCCATCTCGGCGGCTCGCTGTGCGGAGGCCCGGGCATGGACATGAAGGTCTCCTCGACGATCGGGTTCGAGCGGCGCCACAACGACCTGCTCCAGGAGCCCGACGAGGACCGCTTCGTCGAGCGCGCGACCGCGTCGCTCCCTCCACAGCCGCCCAACTTCCAGGCCGTCGTGGACATCAACCGCGGTCCCTTGTTGCGGGAGGACGTGGAGGCACATCCCCTCACGCCCCGCCAGGTCGAGCAGAAGCGCACGGAAGGTGCGCTGGTGGTCGACGTGCGCACCGCGCTCCAGTTCGACGAGGCGCACCTGCCGGACTCCGTCTCGATCCCGGCCGTGCAGGCGGGGTTCGGCACGAAGCTGGCCTGGCTCGCCGACCGCGACCAGGACGTCGTGATGGTCGGGCGCGACGACGAGGACGGCGTGCACGCGGCGCAGCTCGCCGCGGCGGTCGGCATCACCCGGATCGGCGGCTACCTCGCCGGCGGCATGACCAGCTGGCGGGAGGAGAAACGCAGCACCGGGCGGATCGAGCGCATCGACGTGCCCGCCCTGCACGCCCGCATGGAGCGCGAGCCGGAGCTCCAGGTCCTGGACGTGCGCGAGCAGGCCGAGTGGGACGAATCCCACATCCCGGGCTCGATCCTGACCCCTTACCACGACGTGCGCGGCATCCCCGCAGGGATCGATGCCGAGCGGCCGGTGGCCGTGATCTGCAGCTCAGGCCAGCGCAGCGGGGTGGCCGCGAGCCTGCTGCGCCGCCACGGGGCCCGCTCGGTCCTGCATGTGGTCGACGGCGGCGTCGGCACCTGGGCCCGCCAGGGGTGGCCGGTCGAGGAGCCACGCGCCGCTGCGTCCCATTAGGGGCCGGACGGCCCAGCAACTTCCCTCCCCTGGCTATCTTTTGAGACGTGGCGGAGCAGGTGGACCTCAACGTCGTCTGCAAGAACTGCGGCTCAGAGGTGAGTCCGTACATCACGGAGTGCCCGTATTGCGGCCAGCGCCTGCGCAAGCGGGCCCCGAAGCTGCGGCCGGACGCCGAGAGCGCCGAGCTGGCGCCGGCGAAGAGACGCCGCCGCCGGTTTGCGCGCAAGCCGAAGGAGGAGCGCTCGCTCGCATGGCTGTCGGCCGGCCGCCCGTACCTCACGATCACGGTGGTGCTGGCGAGCGCCGCCCTGTACATCGCCGCTGCCACCAGCAGCGTGACCCTGTTCGACCTCGGAGCGATCATCGGCCCGCTGAACGGCGACTGGTGGCGGCTGGGCGCGGCGAACTTCGTGTACGAGAACGTCGGTTACCTGTTCGCCGTCTCGCTCGCGATGGCGATCTTCGGCACGAGCATCGAGCGCCGCTACGGCGTGCCCGTGCTGCTGCTGCTCTTCCTGGGCGGGGGCGCGGCCGGCATGTACCTGGCGAGCGAAGCCGAGACCGTGCCGCTCGCGATGGGAGGCAACGCCGCCGCGCTGAGCGTGCTCGCCGCGTGGGCGGTCCGTGACCTCCGCGACCGGCGGGAGGGCGAGGACACCGAGACGGACCTGTTCGGCGTGTTCGCCATCGGCGCCGTGCTCTTCCTGATGCCGCTGCTCGAGATCACGGCCGACGTGTGGGCCGGGATCGCCGGCGCGGCAGTGGGCGTCGTGGCCGGCTTCCTCCTGCCGAAGCGCGCGTAGTAGTCGACGATCCGCTGCACGCCACCGTGGTCGATAGGGGTCGCATAGCGACCCCTATGCACCACAGCTCGGCGATTCTCGGCGGGATCGCGGTGCTACACCACCGCGATGCGGCCGGCGGGGCCCTTCTGCAGCGTCCCGATCCGTGCGCTCTGCGGCGCGGCGTCCGCCAGGGCCCGCTCCATCTCCGCCGCGCGCGCCGGCGGGGTGGCCACCAGCAGGCCGCCCGACGTCATCGCATCGCACAGCAGTGCGCGGACGTGCTCCGGCACCGGTGCCGCGAAGTTGACCTGTGGCTCCAGCCACTCGCGGTTGCGGCGGCTGCCGCCGGCCAGCGCCCCGGCGGCGAGCAGCTCGAGCGCGCCCTCGATGGCCGGCACGGCGTCTGCCTCGACCCGCGCGGCGCTGCCTCCGGCGTGTGCCAGCTCGTGCAGGTGCCCCAGCAGGCCGAAGCCGGTCACGTCCGTCATCGCGCTCGCGCCGACGGCGGTCGCGGCCTGCGCGGCGGCCGCGTTCAACGTCGTCATCACGCGCGTGCAGCGGCGTACGATTTCGTCGTCCGCCATCCCGCGCTTCGCGGCGGTCGTCACTGCGCCCCCGCCGATCGGCTTGGTCAGGAAGAGCACGTCACCCGGCTTCCCGGTCGAATTGCGCACGACCTGGCGCGGATGCACCACGCCGGTCACCGCCATGCCGTACTTGGGCTCCGGGTCGTCGATGGAGTGGCCGCCGACGATCGGCACGCCCGCCTCCGCCGCCACCTCCGCGCCGCCCTCGAGGATCGCGGCGAGGATCCCGGGCCCGAGCGAGTCGACCGAGTACGCAACCAGGTTCAGCGCGGTGAGCGGCTGAGCGCCCATCGCGTACACGTCCGACAGCGCGTTGGCGGCCGCGATTCGCCCGAAGTCGCGCGGGTCGTCGACGATCGGCGTGAAGAAGTCGACCGTCTGCACGAGCGCCATCTCTTCGCTGATCCGGTACACGCCCGCGTCGTCGCACGTCTCGGAGCCGACCAGCAGCGCCGGGTCGACCTGGGCCGGCAGCTGCGCCAGCACATCGCGCAGCTGGCCCGGGCCGATCTTGCAGGCGCAGCCCGCTCCGTGCGACAGATCGGTCAGGCGGACGGGACTGTCCAGGGCCATGCGGGCATTATTCCTGGCAATGCCCGAACGCTTCACCGATGAGCAGTTGAGCGCCGCGCTCGAGGCGCTCACCGATCCCGAGCGCTTCCGCGAGATCGAGCGGCGCGTCGCCACGGCGGCGCCGCAGCTCCAGCAGATCCTCGCGACCGCGCTCGCGGAGGGCGGCTGGTTCGACTCGCCGCACGAGCAGCAGCTGGCGACCGTGGCGGCGATCGAGGACGAGGCGGAGCGCCTCATCCACATCCGCACGCTGCTCGCGGAAGAGACGCGCATCGGCATGCTCGTCGGGGTCGCGGTCGGCTGGGAGCTGGCGCGCGAGCTTGGCTAGGCTGCGCACTCCCCGCTTCACACACCGGAGGCTCACATGGACATCAACTACATCGGTCACTCGACCTTCGAGCTGGTCGACGGCGACGCGCGCGTCCTCGTCGACCCGTTCCTGAAGCCCAACAACCCTGCCGCGCTCGTCACCGCAGAGGACGTCAACCCCACGCACATCCTCGTCACGCACGCACACGTCGACCACCTGGCCGATGCCGCCGCGGTCGCGAAGCGAACCGGCGCGCACTGCCTGTCCCTCGTCGAGACGATCGGATGGCTGGGCGAGCAGGGCGTCGAGAACGTCTCCGATCCGAACCTCGGCGGCACGGTGGAGTTCGACTGGGGATGGGTGAAGCTGGTCCAGGCGTTCCACAGCTCCACCACGCCGGACGGCACCGTCACCTACGCGAGCGGCCTCGTCATCAACATCGGGGGCAAGACGATCTACCACCTCGGCGACACGTGCCTGTTCGGCGACCTGCGCCTGATCGCGGAGCGCACTCCGGTCGACGTGGCGCTGATCCCGATCGGCGGGCACTACACGATGGACCGCCACGACGCCGTCGTGGCCGCCGAGCTGATCCGCGCCGGCACGGTGATCCCGTGCCACTACAACACGTTCCCGCCGATCGAGACCGACGCGGACGCATTCAAGGCCGACGTGGAGGCGAAGACCAGCTCGAAGGTCGTCGTGCTCGCGCCGGGAGCGACGCACTCGACGTAGGCGGCGTCAGCCTCCGAGCTCCCGCGCGCGTGCGAACACTGCGTCGATCATGTCCTCGGTGAGCTTGCCCGTGAACGTGTTCTGCTGGCTGGGGTGGAAGCACCCGACCAGCGTGTAGGGGCCGACGACGATCTCCGCGCCGTGGCCGAAGGCGGGCTTGGGCCGCGGGACCTCGTGCCCGGCGCGTCGCAGGACCGCCAGTGCTCCGTCCCAAGCGAACTTCCCCAGGGCGACCAGCACCCGGACGCGCTGCAGCAGCTCGAGCTCGCGCACCAGGTACGGGAAGCACGTGTCGCGCTCCGCGGGCGTGGGCTTGTTCGCCGGCGGCGCACACTTGACGACGGCGGAGACGTAGGCGCCGGTCAGCCGCAGGCCGTCGCCGGGATGCACCGACGTGGGCTGGTTCGCGAAGCCCGCCCGGTGCAGCGCGGCGAACAGCCAGTCGCCCGACCGGTCACCGGTGAACACGCGCCCGGTGCGGTTGCCGCCGTGCGCGGCGGGCGCGAGGCCGACCACGAACAGGAACGCACCGGGGTCGCCGAACCCGGGGACCGGCCGCGCCCAGTAACGCTCGCCGCGGTAGCGCAGCGGCGGGTCGGCCGCGACGGCCTCCCGCCATTCGACCAGGCGCGGGCACAGGCGGCAGGCGGAGACCTCGGCGGCGAGCCGGTCGAGCTCACGCGCCCGTCCCGGACGCGCCGCCATCTACAGGTCTCGTTCGCGTGCCACGGCGCGCAGGCGCGCGAGCGCACGCCGGATCAGGCGCGACACGTGCATCTGGGAGACGCCGATGCGCTCGGCGATCTCGGATTGCGTGAGGTCCTCGACGAACCGCAGGTGGAGGATCAGCCGCTCCCGCTCGCTGAGCGCTTTCATGGTCGGAGCGATCGTCGCTCCGTACTCCACGAGCTCGTAGCGCTCCTCCTCCGAGCCCAGCGAGTCGGCGTACGTCGGCTCCTGCGGGTCGGAGGACTCGCTGCGCTGCTCCTCGAGCGAGATCGCGTCGTAGGCCGAGGCCGCCTCCATCGCCTCCAGCACCTCCTCCGAGCTGAGGTCGAGCTCCGCCGCCAGCTCGCCCGCCGAAGGCGAGCGCCCCAGCCGGCGGTGCAGCTCCTGCGACGCCTGGTCGAGCTTCATCACCCGCTCCTGCATGCCGCGCGGCACGTGCACGGCCCAGCCGGAGTCGCGGAAGTACCGCTTCAGCTCTCCGAGGATCGTCGGCACCGCATAGGTCGAGAACGCAGTCCCCCGTTCGGGGTCGAAGCGGTCGATGGCCTTCACCAGTCCCATGCTCGCCACCTGCAACAGGTCGTCGAGCGGCTCGTTCTGGCGCTGATAGCGGCGCGCGAGCTGGCGGGCCAAGGGCAGGAATCGCTCGACCAGCTCCTCGCGGGCCTGCATGTCCCCTTCTTCGTGATAACGGATCAGCAGGCGCCGGTCCTCACGGGTGTTGGCGCTCTGCGGCCGCTTCTCGCCGCTGTCGTTGTTGGCGCCGGACTTGGGGTCGGGCCCGCCCGCGCCGCCCTTTTGGGAAGCGTCGCTCACGAGCGGTCCGGCGCACGCCGACGCGTCACCCGAGCGGGCGAATCAGAGGTGCCCATCGCGCCCATCATAGGCATAGGCGGTCACGGTGTCACCGCCCCGCGTCGGCTTACGACACCCCGCGACCCCCGCCCATCGGTCGATCGGCCCAGGTGCTAGGCGGCGGCGCGCACCCGCGCCACCTCGCGCAGGCGCGCCAGGGTCTGGCGCAGCATGCGGGACACGTGCATCTGCGAGATCCCCATCACGTGGGCGATCTCCGACTGGGTCATGTCCTCGGTGAACCGGAGATGCAGGATGACCCGCTGCCGCGCGGGCAGCGCGCGGATCGCGGGAGCTAGCATCGCCCCGTACTCGACCAGGTCGTAGCGGGCCTCCTCGGCACCGAGGCCGTCGGCGCGGGACAGGTCGTCCTCGCCGTGCGCCGGTGCATCGAGCGAGAGTGCCCCGTAAGCCGTGGCTGCCTCGCCCGCCTCCAGCACTTCGGTGACCTCGACACCCATGTGCTCGGCCACCTCGGCAGAGGTCGGCGAGCGCCCCAGCGTGCGGCGCAGGCGCTCGGTCGCGCGCTCCACCTCGAACACGCGCTCGCGCATGCGCTGGGGCACGTGCGCCGCCCAGCTCGTGTCGCGCAGGAAACGCTTCAGCTCGCCGTCAATCGTGGGGATCGCGTAGCTCGGAAACGGGGCCCCGCGACGGTGATCGAAGCGCTCGACGGCCTTCACCAGGCCCAGGCTCGCGACCTGCACGAGGTCGTCGGCCGGCTCGCCGCGGCGCCGGTAGCGGAGCGCCAGCCGCCGCGCCATCGGCAGGAAGCGGGAGACCAGCTCGTCGCGCGCGTGTGCGTCTCCGCCGGCGCTGCGCTCGAACAGGTGAGAATCGGCGCCTCGGTACTGCGCAGAATCCGGGCGTGGAGCAACGGTGGCGGTGCTCACGCCGTGCTCCGGGATCGGTTGACCGGTGCCATCCTGGCGTGTTCCATGAACCCTCCCTTGGCTTCGACTTCACGGGCTCCGCTCGGGCCCGTTTCCCCCTAACGAAGCGCGCTGCCAGAACTTGCACTTTTTCGGTCCTGGCCGGGGCTTCCGTGGTACGGTCCTCCCGCACCGGGGGACCTGAGGGGAGAGAGCCACGGCCGGTCGCAGCAGACGCAGACAGTCGGATCGATCAACCATGCGGCGCACGGCGCTTGCCGCGTTGCTGCTGGTCCTGGTCGCCGCGCCGCCTGCGCTGGGCGCTTTCCCGGGCACGAATCCCGCCGAGAGCGTGCGCCTCAACACGCCGAACGACCCGGAGTTCGACCGCTGCGAGCCCGACGACGCGCAGGGCGTGTCCTGCACGAACGTGTTCGACCAGCAGATCGAGCGCTTCGGGTTCGCGCCCAACGGGTCCCAGCTCAGCGCCCTCTACCTCAACCCGACCGATCCGCACACCCAGCGGCTCTCCGCGCAGAACACCCTGGCCGGCCGCAACCCGCTGGGTCAGGTGTCGGGCGTGTCGGCGGACCGGGCCTGGAAGTACTCGATCGGCGCACCCAGCGTGCAGGTCGCGATCCTCGACACCGGCATCCGGTGGGACAAGGGATCGCTGCGCAAGAAGGTGGCGCTGAACCGCGGTGAGCTGCCGCTGCCGCAGAACGGCGTCAGCACCTGCGGCCAGTACGACTGCAACTCGGACGGCGCGTTCAACGTCGACGACTACGCCAACGACCCGCGGGTGGGCGCCACGAGCGGCACCGTGGACGAGCCGGGGGCCGACTCCCACCTGGACGCCAGCGACCTGATCGCGGTGTTCAGCGACGATGACGACGGCGACGGCAACGGGTTCGAGGACGACATCGCCGGCTGGGACTTCTTCGACGACGACAACAACCCGTACGACGCGTCGAGCTACTCGAGCGCGAACAACCACGGCTCGGGCCGCGCCGAGGAGGCCGGGCAGCAGACGAACGAGGGCTCCGGAGGAACGGGCGTGTGCCCCGAGTGCCAGGTCGTCCCGATGCGGGTCTGGGACACCTTCGTGGTCGACACGAACAACTTCGCGCAGGCAGTGCTGTACGCGGCCGACAACGACATCGAGGTCGTCGAGGGGGCCGTCGGCGCGCTGTTCAACTCGCGGTTCGCCCGGAAGGCATTCGAGCACGCCTACCGGCAGGGAGTGTTCTTCGCGATCGTGTCGTCGGACCTGAACACCGCGGACCACAACGTCCCGACTCTCTACGACGAGGCCATGCAGGTGCAGGGCACGGTCGCGGACGTGCACGGCCTGGGGCAGAACCCGCCGCAGGAGTTCATGGACTTCTTCAACGACCTCGGCGTCCCGCTCGGCACCAACGCCCCGATCGGGACGTGGTTCCGCAACTCCGGCACGACCCAGTACGGCGGCCATGCGCACATCGTGATGCCGGCCGTCACCGGCTCGGCGGCGACGGGCCAGGCCTCGGGCGCGGCGGGGCTGGTCAAGTCGTTCGCGCGCCAGGAGGGCATCGAGCTGGAGCCCAACGAGGTCAAGCAGCTGATCACCGGCACGGCGGAGGACGTCGTCGCGGAGAACACGGCCGGGCTGGGGGTTCCCGACCCCGCTCAGCCCGGCTGGGACCAGCACTTCGGCTACGGCCGGCCCGACCTCGGCCTGGCCCTCCAGCGCATCGACGAGGGCAAGATCCCGCCCCAGTCGCTGATCACGTCCCCGGAATGGTTCGAGCCGCTGAACGTGAACCAGCAGGAGATCGTCGACATCGAGGCGCGCGTGTCGGCAAAGCGCGCAGCCGGCTACACGTACAGGCTCCAGTGGGCACCGGGCATCGAGCCCCAGGAGGCCGACTTCCAGGACGTCAACGTCCAGACGCGCACGACGCCGCTGGAGGGCTCCGTGGGCGTGATCGACCTGGCAGCCGTGCGTGACGAGCTCGACTCCCGCCCGCTGGGCGGCGCCACGGTCGACGCGACCGCGCCGGCCAAGGGCCCCGGCGACAAGGACCCGAACGAGCCCGCCTTCACCGTGCGCGTGGTGGTCACGGACACCGCGGGGAACCGCGCCGAGGACCGCAAGATGCTGTTTGCCTACCGCGACTCGACGCTGCACCAGGGCTATTCCAAGGATCTCGGCACGGGCGGCGAGGCCTCGCCGCGGCTCTTCGACATGAACGGCGACAACGCGCTCGACACCGTCCTGGCCGACTCGAGCGGCGAGCTGCACGTCCTGAACCACGACGGGCAGCCGCTCCCGACGTTCAACAACGGTCAGCCGGTGCGCGCGTCGCTGTACCCGAACGTGCACCTCGGCTCCGACTCCTACAACTCGGTCGACCCGCCGCGCGAGGTGCTGCGCACGCCCGCGATCGGCGACATCGACGGTGACCTCGAGCCCGAGATCGTCGTCTCCGGCGGCGAGCACGTGTACGCGTGGAATGCGGACGGCTCGGCCGTGCCCGGGTTCCCGGTGCGCATCGACCCGACGCTGTCGCGGCCGCAGGACCGCACGCGGAACAACCACATCAAACGGGGCATCAGCGCCTCCGCCGCGCTCGGCGACCTGGACGACGACGGCCGGCTCGACATCGTGGTGCCGTCGCTGGACCAGCACGTGTACGCATGGGACGGCGACGGGAACGCGCTTCCGGGCTTCCCCAAGAAGCTGGACAGTCCCGGCATCCCGGGCGCGGAGATCATCACGACCGCGGCGCTCGGCGACGTGACGGGCGACGGGGAGATCGACATCGTCACCCCGACGCAGGAGTTCGACGACAACCCGTCCGCGCCGCAGACTCCCGGCGGCGGCGCCGCGGGCGGCTTCTCGAACATCCTCACCAACATCCTCGCGAACGTGCTCGGCGGCAGCGGGCGCGTGTATGCGCTGGACCGCAACGGGAACGACCTCCCGGGCTGGCCCACCGCGCCGAACGGCATCGTGCCCGACGCCCTCCCGTTCGTCGGCCCGGGTGTGGACCACGTCCTGGCCAACGTCGACGGCGACCCGGAGCTGGAGACCATCGGCAACATCGCGAGCGGCGAGGTGGAGGCGACCAACGGGAACGGGACGAACGCCGCGCAATACGACTCGGAGCCTGCGGGCGGCGAGCACGTGGACAAGTCCAAGGTGGTCAACCTGTTCGAGAACCCGATCGCCGCCAACATCGACGGCGTCGCCGGCCCGGAGATCATCAAGGGCGGAGTCACCCTGAACCAGGTCGTGAACCTCGGCGTCGCCGTCGGCCAGAACCTCCCCTACAACCACGTCGTCCAGGCGTGGAACGGGCAGACGGGCGCGTCGCTGCCGACCTTCCCGCAGGCCGTCGAGGACTTCCAGCTCCTGTCGAGCCCGGCGGTCGCGGACGTGTCCGACGCGC
>Ga0075429_100002698_pt1 | contig 14958 bp, 9 predicted proteins | sample RhiMetdeltSRZDD3_FD_75295 | JGI IMG/M metagenome (GOLD analysis project Ga0075429, IMG submission 75295) | Populus rhizosphere microbial communities from Tennessee, USA - Rhizosphere MetaG P. deltoides SRZDD3 | ecosystem: Host-associated > Plants > Roots > Rhizosphere > Soil | place: USA... | reverse complement strand
CGACGAAGCCGAATTGGTATAAAGTATAAATGTTTTTGTTGAAATCCGTGCGCAGGATGCTAACATGTTTCGAGGAATTTATAAGTAGAGGCTAAGAAAAATAATTAACTATTTTGGTTCGGAATCGAAATATGAACAATCACAGGCATCCCTTGCTTCGACAAGCTCAGCATGACTCTCCAGTGGAAATAGGAAAATCGTCCATCATTATAACAAATACTCACATTTTTCAGGGCGGCAAGCAGGGGTAGCTTTATTGGCATAACTTACTGATTGGGTTCTGCTTCTACAATGAAACGATTGCATACATGCCTGGCTTTTTTCTTATTGCTTGTCTTTGCCGGCAAGGCGACCGAAATCTATGTTTCGCCAAAAGGTTCCGATGCAAATAGTGGTTCGAAAGATCAGCCGCTGGCAACGGTGGCGGCGGCATTGCACAAAGCAAGAGAGTTGCGCCGGTTGAATGATGCATTGGTCAAAGACGGCGTTCATATCATTTTGCGGGGCGGTGTATATAGGCTGCATGAAACTATTTTAATTCGTGCAGAAGATGCGGGCACTGCCGATAGCCCAACATTTATTGAGGCGGCTGCCGGCGAACAACCAATATTGAGTGGTGGTGTAATGATCAATGGATGGAAAAAATTATTGTCGCAAGTAACGGGTTTGTCTGCCGCAGCGAGAGGGAATGTGTGGGTGGCAGATGTGTCGGTGCTGAAAGGCAGATCGTCTGAGTTTCGCCAGTTGTGGGTGAATGGTGCGAAAGCGGCAAGAGCAAAAAGTGTGAATGGTGATGCGATGCTTCGCATTTTGAGCTGGAGTAAAAAGGATGAAAGCTGCTGGATACCGACTCCACGATTTCCTTTGTTGAGCAGTACTGCGGGCGTTGAATTATTTATTCACCAGTGGTGGGCCATTGCAATGCTACGTGTAAAAAAAATGGAAGTGCATGGTGACAGCACTCAATTATTTTTTCATCAGCCGGAAAGTAAGATACAAAATGAACATCCCTGGCCTGCGCCATGGTTATCGAAAGAAACAGGCAACTCTGCTTTTTACCTGGTGAATGCTTTACAGTTTTTGGATGAGCCGGGTGAATGGTGGCTCGACGTTGCTCATCACAAAATTTATTATTGGCCTCGTGGAGGTGAGAATTTATTGACGGCTTCTGTCGTTGCTCCTTTTTTGGAAACATTGGTCAGGATCGAAGGAACGATCGACCGGCCGGTTAGAAATGTTTACTTTAAAGGAATTTCTTTTCAGCATACGGGTTGGCTGCGGCCTTCGCAATCCGGACATGTACCTCACCAGGCAGGTATGTATATGACGGAAGCATATAAATTACAACCAGCAGGGACAAAAGATAAACCCGGATTAGATAACCAGGCATGGATCGGCCGGCCTGCCGCTGCCGTTGAAATTTCATTTTCCGATAAAACAGGTTTTGAAGATTGCCGCTTTGAACACCTGGCATCAACGGGTTTAGATTATCATAAAGGAGTTCACGACAATGTAGTGAAAGGAAATTTATTTAAAGACATTGGTGGTACGGCTGTGTTGGCCGGAGTTTATGCTGATGCCGGTCATGAGATTCATTTGCCTTATAACCCAAAAGATGAGCGAGAGGTTTGTGATGGAATGGTGATCATTAATAATTTGATTACTGATGCAACCAATGAGGATTGGAGCTGTGTCGGGATCGGACTTGGGTATACCCGCAATAGTTTGGTTGAGCGTAATGAAGTGGAGAATGTTTCTTATAGTGGTATCAGTATGGGTTGGGGGTGGACGGCTGCTGCCAATGCCATGAAGAATAATAGAATTGTTGGCAATAAGATCCATCATTATGGTAAACATAATTATGATTGTAGCGGAATTTATACATTGAGTGCACAACCGGGTTCTGTGATCACTGAAAACTATATTGACAGTATTTATAAAGCGCCGTATGCACACTTGCCTTCGCATTGGTTTTATTTGTACACGGATGAGGGTTCATCAGGCATTACTGTAAAAAATAATTGGGCACCTTCACAGAAATTTCTTCAGAATGCAAATGGTCCCGGTAATGAATGGAGCAATAATGGTCCTGGTGCGGATGAGCGTGTGAAGCTCAATGCAGGATTGCAAGCCTCTTATCAATGGTTGGCAAAAGAAAGAACGGCTCATAAGTTATCATTACCGATTAATGAAGAACATAATGAGGTGATTGAGATGGTTGTAAAAGATGAAAAGCAATTTGATATAGTTAAACTAAAAGAATTATTGCACAGGAATAATATTGATAGCTCAGCAGTTTATCAATGGCAGAATCATTATGTGATCTTTGCAAAGATGGCTGATGTTGGTGTGATGCAGAGAAGACTAAAGAATAATTTCCCGGATGCTGAAGTGAAAGTTTATCATGATCTATTTTATGAGTACAATAAAAAGAAACATTGTGCGGATAAAACAGTTGCAAAAGAATGGGATCATATTTTATTAACTGCAAACCTCGTTGCTGATAAAAAATTACAACAGGAGTATCTGCATTATCACGCCACACAGTTTGAAAAATGGCCGGATATAGCAAGAGGATTTTGTAATGCCAATTTTCAGCAGTTGCTTTTATTTAAAAATGGAAGACAGCTGGTGCTGGTTATCAGCATTCCGAAAGGAGAGAGTTTGGATAAGCTGAATCCAAAAACGATAGAAAATAATTCGAAGATGGTGGAATGGAATAAGATAATGGGGAAATTCCAGGAAGGGATTGAGGGGACGAAAGTTGGGGAAACGTGGGTCTTCCTGAACTAGGTTGAAGATTGAATGTCGTAGAGACAAGGCATGCCTTGTGGCTATTATCATAACAAAAAGAACTATGCTAAAATTGGGAATTCTTGGTTTAGGGGAAGGTCGTAGCACAATGTCTGCAGCACTACAAACTAAACAGCTGCAGCTAAAAACTATTTGCGATCGCAATGAAGAACTGTGCAAACAACGTTGCAAAGAATTTGACTTTAAGAACTATACCACGAATTATGAAGACATGTTGAATGATAAGGAGATCGATATCATTGCAATCTATACTCCTGATCACTTACATGCTGAACATGTGAAGCAAGCGTTGCTGAATAATAAACATGTTGTATGCACCAAACCATTTATTGATGATCTGAGCAAAGCGAAAGAATTACTGGCGTTGCAAAACAAAACAGGTAAAAAAGTTTTTGTTGGACAAAGCTCAAGATTCTTTGAACCATATAAAAGACAAAGAAAAGATTTTGAAGAAGGATTGATCGGTGAGCTGATTACAATCGAAAGTCATTACAACGCAGATCATCGCTGGTTCCTCGAAAAAAAATGGGCACTGGAAAAATCTTTCAAATGGTTATATGGTGGATTAAGTCATCCTGTTGATTTCATCAGGTGGTATTTGCCGAATATTGAAGAAGTGATGGGTTATGGAATGATCAGCGCAAATGGAAAGAAAGCTGGCTTAAAGAATGAAGACACGATGCATTTCATTTTTAGATCGACTGATGGAAGAGTCGCGAGAGTTAGTGGAAGTTATACAGGTCCAACGCAGCCAGTGAAAAGAGATAGTGGCATGACATGCGTATTAAGAGGAACAGAAGGTGCCAGCCAGGCCGATTATCATGAACTGCGTTATGCAATCACAGATAAAACCGGTGAAGAGAGAATTATCACTTGGGGTGATAGCACATTAAAATATTATTTCCGGTTCGAAGGACAGAGCCATCATGCAGGAGAGTATCAGAACTACCTGGAATACTTTGTTGATTCGATTGAGCAAGGCTTTACAGCATATCCGGATATGAAAGAAGGTGTTGGAACGATTGCGTTGTTGCAGGCTATGGATAAAAGTTTGCAAACTGGCAATCCGGTAAAAATTTCTGAACTACTAAATGAGTATAAGCTTGAACCACTAAGTCACTAAAGCACTAAGCGACACGAAGTATAAGTGCAATTTTGTGTTCCCTGCCTGCCGGCAGGCAGGTTCGTGTCTTCGTGGTTAAAATAAAAATGAACCCGATCTACGATAAACTTACCACTCTTGACTTTGCAATCGTTGCAATGTATATGGTTATTTTATTGGTGATTGGTTATATAGCCAGTGTAAGGCAGAAAAAGAAGAATGAAACATTATTTCTCGCCAGTCATTCACTCAATTGGTATAATATCGGATTCAACATGTGGGGAACAAACGTAGGCCCCTCTTCACTGCTCACATTTGCAATGATCGGATTTACTACTGGCATCACCGGTGCCAATGTTGAACTATATGCTTTCTTGTTCTTATTGTTGTTGACAATGGTGTTTGCGCCACGATATATTGCAAGTAAAGCCACCACCATGCCCGAATATATGGGGCAACGCTATGGCGACAGCACACAAAACATTTTAGCATGGTATGCATTGTTGAAAATTTTGGTGAGCTGGTTATCCCTGGGTTTATTCAGTGGTGGAGTCTTAGTCAGGCAGGTGCTGGGCATCCCGATGTGGCAATCGGCCATCGTGCTGGTTGTTTTTTCAGGCATCTTCACATTTGCTGGTGGATTAAAAGCAGTAGCAAGGGTGAATGTGTTTCAGATGATACTGCTCATTGCCGTGTCGGCGATCATTTCCATTGTCGGGCTGCAGCATGTTGGTGGTTTCTCACAGTTGTTTGAAAAAACACCAGGTCATTTCTGGAATTTGATCAAGCCGGCTGATGATGCAGATTTCCCATGGCCAGCCTTATTACTGGGTTATCCGGTTGCCGCGGTCGCATTTTTTTGTACTGACCAGGCAATGGTGCAATCAGTACTCGGTGCAAAAAATTTAGAACAAGGACAACTTGGGGTCAACTTCATTGGCTGGTTGAAATTATTAGCATTGCCGTTGTTTATTTTACCGGGTATTCTTTGTTTTATTTTATTTCCATCAGCAAAACCGGACGAAGCTTATATGACGATGGTGACAAATCTTTTTCCAACCGGCGTTATCGGTTTGATCATTTGTGTGCTGATCGCTGTGCTCGTGGCCACCATTGGCTCATCGCTAAATGCATTAAGCACCGTTTTTACCAATGATATTTACCTGAAGAAAATAAATCCGGAAGCATCAATATCTAGCCAAGTGAAGATCGGCCGCATCACCGTGGTGGCAGGTTGTATTATCGCCGTGTTAATGGCAATCGCACTGGATAATGTAAAAGGTCAAAGCCTGTTTTATATTTTTCAATCAATACTCGGCTTCATTGCACCCTCGCTATCTGTCGTCTTCTTATTAGCCGTGTTCTGGAAACGGATGACAAAAAAAGCAGTGAACGCCATCCTGGGTTATGGTTCTGTTTTCAGTTTGCTGGTCGGACTTGTTTATTTATGGATCTTGCCTAAAGATGGTAATCCGTATTTCACCTGGCCACATCCCTTTATGTTATCGTTTTACATTTTTGCCATATTATTTATTGCAGCCGTCATCATTTCAGTACTCGATAGAAATCCGCAAACCACCACAACAGAAACGGCAGCATTACCCATTACTACCAAAAAAGTGAAATGGTTATTTGCACTATTGGGAATCGTTATTCTTTCATTGTATATCATTTTTAATGGACATTGATTATGAAGAAAAATATTTTTGATACCAGCTTAAGTGCTACTATGAAACTTCCCTTGCGTCGCACTCTTGTGCTGCAACAAGTCTATTCAGCTTTTTATTTCACGCAAGGACGCCAAGTTTTAAAACATAAGGCGCAAAGTGGTTATTCAAATTCTCTTTGCGACATTGCGTATCCTTTGCGCCTTTGCGTGAAACCTTTACTCTTTCTTATCATTTCAATCCTCATATGGCAAACGGCTTTCTCTCAAACCTGGATATGGTACCCAGGTGACTACGAGATATGGTTATCCAATCAAATGCAAAACAGAAGAACCGACAGAGGAACATTCTTTCCTGTATTTTGGAAAGTAGATAACCATTATGTTCTGATGGATTTTCATAAAGTATTTGATTTAAAACACCCGGAAGAAGTTTCCATTTATGCCGAAGGACAATACAACGTAAAGCTTGATGGAAAACCTTTTGAAGGAACGCCAACTAAAATTACTGTACCTGCCGGCAAGCATAAGATCAACATCAAAGTATTTTGCCAGGAATTTGTTCCTGCTGTTTATGTAAAAGGAAAAACAATTATCAGTGATGGAACATGGCTTACCACATTTGAGGACAAAGAATGGATCGATGAAACAGGAAAAACATCGGATATATCTGCCACCAAATGGCTCAATGCGGGTTATTGGAATTTTAATGACCCGCTGGGGCCACCATCGCAATTTAAATTGCCTGTTACTCCTCAATCGGTTGTTAATAAACAAGTAAATGATAATTCAATACTCGTTGATTTTGGGAAAGAGACATTTGGTTTTATCAAACTGCATGGATTAAAAGGGAAGGGCAATCTTACTATCTATTATGGCGAAAGCAAAGAGGAAGCATTGAGTAAAGAGGGAGCAGTAACGTTAGATAGATTGACTATTGATAATACCAGTGCCAGAGATTCTGTAATGTCTTTATCAAAAGCATTTCGGTATGTAAATATTGTAAAAGAAGGTGCTGTTCAGTTCGATGAAGTTTCCATGTTGTATGAATATGCAGACATCAAAGACAAAGGAAGCTTTACCTGTAATGAGGATGAGATCAATAAGATTTATGATATAGCTAAATATACATTACACCTGAGTACAAGAGAGTTTTTTATTGATGGCATCAAACGTGATCGCTGGGTCTGGAGCGGCGATGCTTATCAAAGCTATTTGATGAACTATTACCTGATGAATGATAATGGAACGGTGACAAGGACCATGTATGCATTGCGTGGCAAAGATCCTGTTACGGGTCATATCAATACGATCATGGACTATACTTTCTACTGGTTTCTTGGCATCTATGATTATTATCTATACAGCGGCGATAAAACTTTCATCCAGCAGAATTATGATCGGATGAAAAGCCTGATGGAGTATGTGATGGGAAGAAGAAATAAAAATGGATTGCTGGAAGGGTTACCCGGCGACTGGATATTTATTGATTGGGCTGCCGGGCTAAGTAAGAAGGGCGAAGTAAGCTTTGAACAGTTATTATTTGCAAGGAGTTTGGAAACAATGGCGCTGTGTGCAGATATAGTAAATGATAAACAAGGCGCGGCACAATACAAAACGCTTGCAGTTGACCTTCGTAAAAAATTATTTTCCATTTATTGGAATCATCAAAAACAAGCATTAGCGCATAGTCGTGTGGATGGAAAGCAAACAGATAATGTAACACGTTATTCAAACATGTTTGCCATATTCTTTGATTATTTTAATGAGCAACAAAAACAAGCTGTAAAGAAATCAGTATTGCTCAATAATAATATTCAGAAGATCACTACGCCGTATATGCGGTTTTATGAGTTAGAAGCACTATGTGCAATGGGTGAACAGAACTATGTTCTCAAAGAAATGAAAGATTATTGGGGTGGCATGTTGAAATTAGGTGCAACATCTTTTTGGGAAGAGTACAATCCGGCAAAGAAAGGAGCAGAGCATTATGCTATGTATGGAAGAGAGTTTGGGAAAAGTCTATGTCATGCATGGGGAGCCAGCCCGATATATTTGTTGGGTAAATACTACCTTGGAGTAAGGCCAACATCTGCAGGTTATAACACCTATGTTGTTGAACCTAACCTGGGTGGTTTGCAATGGATGCAGGGTAAAGTGCCGACACCAAACGGAGAGATCGACTTAACTATAAGTACGACTGAAATAAAAATTACTGGTGCAGCAGGAACTGGCACTCTTCGTTTTAAAAGTAAATCAAAGCCTGTAGCGGAAGGCGGTACTATTATCAGCAAAGGAAACAATTTGTACGAAATGAAAATTGAGAAAGACAAATCATATACGATAAAATATAACCTGAATTAGTGAGTATGAAAAGATATTTTATAACATCAATAATTGTTTTGCTGGTGCTGCAATCATCAGCACAAAATGGCTTGGTAAATACTTCAAACAGTCCGCATGCAAAACTGAACAGTGTAGGATTGAGTGATGTGCAATGGACCAAAGGATTCTGGGCCGAACGTTTTGCCGTTTGTCGCGATGCAATGGTACCACAACTCTGGGCGACTTATACCAGCGATACCATTTGCTATTCATTTAAAAATTTCAAAGTCGCTGCAGGCATTGACACGGGTCGTTTCCGCGGGCCATCTTTTCATGACGGTGATTTTTATAAAACACTGGAAGCAGTCGCTGCCATGTATGCACCAACAAAGGATAAGAAATTAGATGGATGGATGGATAATGCGATTGCAGTGATTGGCAAAGCTCAAAAGGCAGATGGTTATATCTATACAAAAAATATTATTGAGCAAAAGAAATCAGGAAAAGAAAAAATGTTTGATGATCAGTTGAGTTTTGAGGCGTACAATTTTGGGCATCTCATGACTGCTGCTTGTGTTCATCATGCAGCAACAGGTAAAACAAATTTATTAGACATTGCAAAAAAAGCTGCTGACTTCCTCATTGGTTTTTATAATACGGCCACACCCGAACAGGCACGCAATGCTATTTGTCCATCGCATTATATGGGATTGATCGAATTGTATAGAACAACGAGGGAGAAAAAATATCTCACACTGGTTAATAAACTGATCGATATAAGAGGAACTGTTGAGGGAACAGATGATAATAGTGACCGTGAACCTTTCAGAGATATGGATAAAGTGGTGGGCCATGCTGTTCGTGCTAATTATTTATTTGCAGGTGTAGCTGATGTGTATGCCGAAACAGGCGATGAGACATTGATTAGCACATTGAATAAACTTTGGGATAATGTGATCAATACAAAAATGTATGTGACTGGTGGCTGCGGTGCATTGTATGATGGAGTTTCTGTGGATGGTACTTCATACAAACCGGATACCGTACAGAAAGTACATCAGAGTTACGGAAGAGATTATCAGTTACCCAATTTCAGTGCACATAATGAAACCTGCGCCAATATTGGCAATGTGTTATGGAACTGGCGGATGTTTTTATTGACAGGAGAATCAAAATACGCAGATGTCGTTGAACTCGCGTTGTACAACAGTGTATTGAGTGGAATTAGTATGGATGGAACAAAATTCTTTTATACCAACCCGCTGGCAGCATCAAAAGACTATCCTTATCATTTGCGCTGGGAAGGTGGAAGAGTTCCTTATATCAGCAAATCGAATTGTTGCCCGCCAAATACAGTAAGAACAATCGCTGAAGTAAGTAATTATATGTATAGCATAAGTGAAAAAGGGTTGTATATAAACATGTATGGTGGGAATTTGCTGATCACTGAATTGCATGACGGTACGAAATTGAAATTGGAACAGACCACAAATTACCCCTGGGATGGAAAGATTGTTATTACTATTAAAGAATCAACAACTAAACCTGTAAATATTTATTTGCGGATTCCCGGCTGGGCCAGGGGTTATAGTCTGAAAATTCAGAATTCATTTCCTAAGGCACGAGATACTGAAAATGGGTACGTCATTGCAGGCAGAAAATGGAATGCGGGTGATAAAATTGAATTAAAATTTGATATGCCTGCAACATTGATCGAAAGTAATCCACTGGTAGAGGAAACTAAAAACCAGGTTACAATAAAAAGAGGTCCCATTGTCTATTGTCTTGAATCTACTGATCTGCTAAATCAAAATGTTTTTGATGTGGTGATCCCTTCTTCAATAAAGTTGCAGCCTGTGCCGATGAAAATTGGTAACGCGGAAGTAATGGGATTGACTGGTGAAGCAAAGCTATTACAGGATAGCAACTGGAAAAATAGATTATACAGGGAAATAAATACAAGTTTGAAACCGGTTAAAATAAAATTGATACCCTACTATGCCTGGGCCAATCGTGGTAAAACTGATATGACCGTATGGATGCCGCTTGCAAGGTAGGAACCACAAAGCCTTTGTGTTACTTGATAAACTTAGTGTCTTAGTGGTTTAAAGTAAATATTGATGGAAAGAATAAGTGCGACATACTATATCGAAACCCCTTTTGCTCCTGAAAAAGCCGCGGCAATCCTTGCCGGTGAACAATCATCGGGAACATTTGTAGCCGTGCCCGGAGAGACAGAAGAACTGAAACAACGTTTTGCTGCAAGAGTGGAGTCTATTGAATTATTAGAAACGGTTAGTGAGCCGGCGATTCCCGGCGCAACAAGTAAAAATGGGAAATATCATCGTGCAATCGTCAAAGTATCCTGGAGTATAGAAAACTTTGGATACAACCTGCCTGTACTGGTTTCAACATTGCAGGGAAATTTATATGAGATAACCCAATTCACGGGATTGAAGTTGATGGAGATTGATCTGCCGGCGTCATTTGGTAAACAATTTAGGGGACCTGCATTTGGGATTGATGGTTGCAGACAATTGACGAATGTTTATGAAAGACCATTGATCGGAACTATTATCAAGCCTTCAATTGGTCTATCACCTGCTGATACAGCAACGATCGTGAAAACTCTCGCAGAAGCGGGAATTGATTTTGTGAAAGATGATGAACTACTTTCTTCATCTGCCAATTCAAATTTTAATGATAGGGTTGACGCAGTAATGAAAGTTGTCAATGCTCATGCTGATAAAACAGGAAAGAAAGTGATGTATGCTTTTAATATCAGTAGTGAAATAGACGAAATGCTACAGCGGTATGATAAGATCGTAAACAATGGAGGTACTTGTGCAATGGTAAGTATTAATAGTGTGGGTTTATCAGCTACAAAAAAGATCTGTGACCAGCGACAGTTGGCAATACATGGTCACCGTAATGGTTGGGGAATGCTCACCCGACATCCTTTGTTAGGTATAGATTTCAGGGCGTATCAGAAATTGTGGAGGCTGGCAGGTGTGGACCAGTTGCATGTAAACGGTATACGAAATAAATTCTGGGAAAGTGATGATAGTGTGGTGAATTCAATTGAAGCATGTTTGACAAAAATGTATGATCATAAAACTGTGATGCCTGTAGTTTCATCAGGTCAGTGGGGCGGTCAGGCTTTTGAAACTTATAGAAGAACAAGGACAGTTGATTTATTATATATGGCTGGTGGCGGCATCATGGCGCACCCGATGGGAACGGCGGGAGGAGTCATTGCATTGCAACAGGCATGGAAAGCAGCTGTTGATGGATTGAGTTTGGAGGATGCTGGAAAGATGCATCCGGAGTTTGCCGAGTCAGTTAAGAAGTTTGGGAGGATTTAATCCACAAAGACATGAACCTGCTTGGCGGCAGGCAGGGAACACAAAGAAGCACAAAATCTTTGTGATACTTTGTGTCTTAGTGGTTCAAAAAATAAATTGAAAAAACAAAAAAATATTTTACTCGCTTTTTATGGCGATGATTTCACTGGCTCTACTGATGCATTAGAGTTTATCAGCAGAGCAGGAGCGAAGACTGTTTTGTTCACTGAACCGCCGACTGCAGGACAATTAAAGTCATTTCCTGATTTAGATGCTTATGGCGTGGCAGGAAAAACAAGAGCATTATCTCCGGGTGAGATGGAGAAAATATTGATACCGTCATTTGAACACATGAAAACAATGGGAGCAAGGCATATCCATTATAAAGTATGTTCAACATTCGATTCATTACCAACAGTTGGCAGTATTGGAAAAGCGATTGATTGTGGCGCAAAAGTTTTCAATAGTAAAATGATTCCTGTGTTAGGTGGTATGCCTGCATTGGGAAGATACTGTGTGTTTGGAAATCTTTTTGCACGAATGGGTATCGGAAGCAAGGGAAAAATTTATCGAATCGATAAACATCCATCCATGAGCAAACATCCGGTAACGCCGATGAATGAAGGTGATTTAAGAGTTCACTTAGCCAAGCAGACAAATAAAAAGATCGGGTTGATCGATAATGTGCAGCAGAAAGCAGGGAAAAAAGAATGGCTTGACAATATCACTGATGAGGAAGTAGTGTTGCTTGATACGATGAATGAAGATGAGTTGCTGAAAATTGGTGAATGGTTGAATACACAGCAAAAAAAGCAGGGTCAGTTATTTTCAGTCGGAGGTTCAGGAATTGAAATGGCCTTGGGAAATTATTGGAATAAGAAAAACGTTTTACAACCAGTTCAGTTCTGGCCAAAGCCTAAAAAGGCAAGTCCGTTATTAGTCTTATCAGGTAGTTGTTCGCCCATTACAAAAAATCAAATTGAATTTGCACTTGCGCAAGGTTTTGTTGAGATGCCTTTGGAAATGAAAACTTTTCAGGGTGAGACAGGAGATGGGTTTTCTTTGGTAGTTAGCATTGATGAAATAATATCAGCTCTCAAAGAAAATAAAAGCGTGATTATACATACTGGCAGTATTGAACAGATTGAACAATCAGCATCGGCTTATATACTGGGAAAAACTCTTGGACACATTGCAAAAGAAATTTGTGCAAGAACAAAACTTAAAAGAATTGTAGTAGCCGGCGGTGATACATCCAGTTACGCGGCGCGGGCATTAGGCATTACAGCATTGGAAATGATTACACCTTTTTTACCGGGGGCGCCTTTGTGCAGAGCACATGCACCAGGTTCGCCGGTTGATGGCCTGGAGGTGAATTTTAAGGGTGGCCAGGTTGGTGACGAGAAATATTTTGTAGTGATGGCGAAGGGACAATTATGAGTTATGAATGATGAATTGCTTTTGCTCCGTTTGATCAACCTGTTGGTAGCTGATGAATAGAATTACAGAACGTACAAGTGAGCAATTGCGTGGCGAAGCAGCAATTGGAAACAACAGGCGATGATAGTAGCAATACAGTTGGTAACATAAAATAGAAATATAAAAGAACATGTCAAATAATAAAGCATCAACCTCCCCTTTAGGGGTTGGGGGTAAAACATTAGGATTGGTTCATACATCAGCAACATTGGTTCCGGTGTTTGCAGAGTTGTGCAGTAAATATTTACCAAATGTAAAAACCTTCAACATCGTTGATGACAGCTTGATAAAAAACACAATTGCATGCGGCGAGTTGACACCGGCAACATCAAGAAGAGTGGTGAACTATGCGGGCTCAGCACAAGAGGCAGGTGCAGATTTTATTTTATTCACTTGTTCATCCATTGGACCGGCAGTAGAAGCAGCGGCGATGTTAACCAAAGTGCCGGTACTGCGGGTGGACCAGCCAATGGCGGACCAGGCCGTGCAGCTAGGAAAACGTATCGGTGTGATCGCAACATTACCGACAACATTGGAACCAACGAGTGACTTAGTAAAACGCCGAGCCGCAGCAGCAGCAAAACAAATTGTATTGATAAGTAAATTATGCAAAGGTGCATTCGAGGCACTGATGAGCGGCGATGCGGTAACACATGATAAAATAGTTGGCGATGCATTAAAGGAATTGTCAAAAGAGGTAGATGTGATCGTGTTGGCGCAGGCGAGTATGGCGAGAGTGGTGGGTACATTGAGCGATGCAGAAAAAAACGTCCCCATACTGGCGAGCCCTGAAATTGCAATACAACATTTAGCGACAATATTAAACCACTAAGACACAAAGTCACAAAGTTGCACAAAGCCTTGGTGTTCCTTGGTGTCTTGGTGACTTTGTGGTTTTAAACTACATGAAAAATTTAAGTAAGATAAGTTTATGGATCTGCGGGTTGGCATTAGTAATAATGCTCATTGGCATTTTTATAAATGAATCGTCTTTATACAAACCTTTTGCATTAATTGCGGCAATAAGTTTGGCAATCGGGTTAGGTGCTATCACTTCATTAAAAGGATATCAGTACACAGCATGGATCATAAGCGCAGTGGTGGCGGGAATGATCTTCCCGGAAGCATTTAAAAACTGGGGAGGTGTCAACCTGCGGAATAAAACTTTAATACTTGTCATCATTCAGCTCGTAATGTTTGGCATGGGTACACACATGAGTTTAAAAGATTTTAGTGGATTGGCATCGACCGGCAAAGGAGTATTGGTAGGATTATTTTGTCATTTCTCTATTATGCCACTGATGGGATTGCTGCTCACAAAAGTTTTTTCTTTTGAGCCGGAGATCGCGGCGGGAATAATTTTAATTGGCAGTTGCAGCAGCGGGCTCGCAAGTAATGTAATGGTGTATTTAGCAAAAGCAAACCTTGTATTATCGGTGATCGTTACCGCAATGGCAACCATGGTAGCCCCATTTTTAACGCCGCTATTGATGAAAACACTGGCGGGTACTTTAATAGAAGTAAGATTTGTTGATATGATGATCGAGATTGTAAAAATTGTATTGGTTCCGATTGGTGCTGCCCTGCTACACGACTACCTGAAAAGAGCAACACCAACACAAAAGAAAAAAGTATATGTACTATGTGGAGGAGCAATTGTATGGTTGATCACCGTGATTTTATTTTTACAAAATCTTACTGATAAAGCATTGCAGCAGTCGATAACGCTCTCCGGGTTTTTTGCCGGGGCTATCATTACAGGGGTGTTATATAATTTTTTACATCGCCGTTTTCCAAAACTTGATAGTATTATGCCACTCATTTCAATGTTCGGCATAATTTATTTTACAACGGTTACAACGGCTGCCGGTCGTGAAAACTTGATGAAGGTTGGCGTCCTGCTCTTCATCGCATCGGTTATTCATAATGCGGCTGGATATTTTTTTGGTTACTGGCTCAGTCGTTTTTTTGGAATGGATATCAATTCGAGCCGTACCATTGCGTTTGAAGTTGGATTGCAGAATGGCGGTATGGCGTCGGGTATTGCGGGCAGTATGGGCAAGTTGGGCACGGTTGGTTTGGCGGCTGCGGTTTTTAGTCCGTGGATGAATATCAGCGGAAGTATTTTGGCGAATTACTGGCGAAGGAGACCTGTTAACAATAAAGACAAAAACGTATGAAAAAGATCCTGAGCATAATTTCATTTTTTACCTGTTATCATTCGCAGG
>Ga0075429_100002696_pt1 | contig 14961 bp, 9 predicted proteins | sample RhiMetdeltSRZDD3_FD_75295 | JGI IMG/M metagenome (GOLD analysis project Ga0075429, IMG submission 75295) | Populus rhizosphere microbial communities from Tennessee, USA - Rhizosphere MetaG P. deltoides SRZDD3 | ecosystem: Host-associated > Plants > Roots > Rhizosphere > Soil | place: USA... | reverse complement strand
CCCGCATGATGATCTCATCCGCCACTCCGCCGAAGAAACCGGCGATGCCGCCCAGGATCAACCCCAGGAAGAAGGCCAGGAAGACACCGAGCAGGCCGACAGTCAGCGAGATGCGCGCGCCAAAAAAGATGCGCGAAAGCATGTCATGGCCCAGCGTATCACTTCCCAGGATGAAAAGAGGCACGAATTCGTCCGGTTCCGTTCTTACGCCAAAGAGATGAAGATTGCTCGGGAACAATCCCCAAAGCTTGTATTCATCTCCTCTTACAAATAACGTGATCGGGTGGATCTTGGAGGTCGTATCCTCTTCGTAGATCGGTCGTAATGTGACTGGATGGCGCCCCCGCACCAATCCATAGACGAACGGCAGGTGGAATTTGCCCTGCGCATCGATCATGCGCACGTTGACGGGCGCCAGCGTACTATAATCTTTGAAGCGCTTTTCGGGGTCATAGGGGGATATGAACTCGGCGAAAATGACGATGATGTAGAAGATGCCCAGCACAACCATGGCAATCTGTGCCAGTTTGTGCCGGCGGAACTTCCACCACACCAGTTGCCATTGCCCTGCACGGTAGAAGTTTTCATCCTTTTCGTGCGCTGCTTCCACAAGCGCACTCTTCTTGCCAAACTCCCACCACCTGCGCTTGGGGGTTAGCGGATTTGCTGTGCTCATGCTGCCTCCATGGCTCCAAAGCGGATGCGTGGATCAATTGCGGCCAGCAGCAGGTCTGATAACAGGCTGCCCAGTGAGTATAAGGCTCCAAGGATCAGGATGTAGGCGCCAGCGGTGTACATATCCTGTTGGAGCAGGGCACGCCACAGGACAGGACCGGCTGTGTTGAGATTCATCACGATCTCGACCACTGTGCCGCCCGAAAACAACCACGCCAGTAAGTAGGTCGTCTGGCTAAGGATCGGGTTTATGGCGATCCGCACCGGGTATTGCATGATCACCTGGTATTCAGAAAGGCCCTTGGAACGCGCCACGGTGACATATTGTTTACGCAACTCGTCCAGCATCGTAGCGCGCAGGGTGCGGATGATGTTTGCCATCCCGGCTATAGCCAGGATGATCACTGGCAGCCAGAGGTGGCTCAACAGATTTACGAATTTCGCCCAGCTCATCGGCTGGGGTTCAAACTCCGGAGAATAGAGTCCACCCACTTTTAGGCCCAGCACAGCATAACTGATATACATTAGCACAAGGGCTAACAGGAACCCGGGCGTGGCCAGGCCGATGAAGCCGATAAACGTAAAAAAATAGTCGGCAAACGAATACTGTTTAACGGCTACATAGATGCCGACTGGGATCGCCAGACCCCATGAGACCAGAAAAGCCAGGAAGGCGATAAAAAAGGTCATTCCCATACGGCTTAGCAGGATCTCATTGACCGGCCGCTGCCATGCAAACGAATAACCAAAATCCAACCGGGTGACGATGTTCCCGATCCAGCGGCCATATTGGACATACAGGGGCTTGTCGAGGCCGTACATATTGGTCAGCCGCTGGACCTCGGCCGCATCGACCGTCGCACCGGTCGCGCGCCGGCGGTTGATTTGTTCAGTAAGCAAATCTCCCGGCGGCAGTTGGATGATGATAAATGCCAGGATCGAAACCAGGAAAATCTGCGGGATCATCCTTGCCAGGCGCCCAACGATGTAGTTCAGCATAAGAGCCTCACCTCCTGATTAAGTACTACCGGATGCAGGCAGCATGGTTCATGTCTGCCACGCGCCCACATCCGGTAGTGTATCATGCTTCAAACGTTAGGCGCGCGTGCCGCCTTCGTAGAAGTACGCTTCAGGGTGATATGTCGAATTGCCGTAGGTATCCCAACCCACGACGGACTTCGACTTCGGCAGGTTGCGCATGTTCTTGTTGAAGATCAGGGGCGCCGGGACCTCCAGGATCAAGCCGATGCCCAGCGGAGTTTCAGCGAGGCCATCGAAGATTTCCTGGCCGAATTTAACCCGCTCATCCTCATCAGCGGTGGAGGTCATCTGGGCGAACAGATCGTAGTACTTCTTGATCTGTTCGGGCGGTTCCACGAGACCTTCGGCTGTCTTATCGACCGCGTTGTGCCACCTAGCCCATACGCTGGATGCTCCACCCTGGCCCTGATCGGTGGGGATGTACCAGCGCATTTCGAGCGGCAGCAGCAGATCGGAGCAGCGGTCGGCGTGCCAGACCGTGCAATGCACCTGACCGTTGTTGAGCCGTTCATCTAACAGGTTCGTTGTCACCTCTTTGGATGTGGCATCGATGCCGATATCACGCCAGTAGGCAGCAACCAATTCGCAGACCTGAGGAGTCAGCGGACCCACGCGCAGACCGGCCTGTTCGATCACGTACGTGAGCGGCTGGCCATCGCTGCGCAGGCGGATGCCCTGGTCATTTTTCTTGTCCAGGCCCATCTCATCGAGCAGTTGGTTGGACTTAGCGGTATCGAACTCTGCCCAGGCTGTACCGTAGTTCTCCTTGTAATACTTGGAGGATGGGAGCGGAGCTAACTGGCCCATCCGGGCAGTTCCAAAGAGCAGGCTCTGATTGATCTCTTCGCGATCGATGGCCATCGAGAGCGCCTTGACAAAGTTCGGGTGTTGGGCGATCTCGGTCATGACTTCATCGGGCGTTCCATCTTCTTTATTAATGACATGCTGCGGGAAGAGCACATCGCGGTCAGACATACAGGAAACGTAATCCATGACCTGGAAGTTGCCGGCCGTTTCATTCTCTTTGTAGAAGGCATATTCCGCCATCGTGACGTCATGCATGCCCAGCGAATCCAATTCGTTCTGCGCCAGTTTGAGCTTTGCTGCATCGGCGGTGGTGATGTAATCGTAGCGCATGTTGTCGAGATACGGGAGCTGGTTGCCTTCCAGGTCGACCTTGAAGTAGTAGGGGTTGCGCTCCAGGATCATCAGGCCTTCCTGTGGCAAATCAACCAGGTGCCATGGTGAGAGAACCGGGTATGGGTCATCCTTCTGCCAGTCCGGGAACTGCCAGACGCCCAGGCCCCACTGCCAGTGCTGGTTGAACAACTGTACCCAGGTCTCGAGGTTGGCAGCCTTCGCCATCTCGTCCAGCTCTGCCTGGTCGGTATACTTGTTGTGGAACTTCTTGTAGAAATGCGAGGGTCCCAGGATGCTGGGCCAGTTGCCCGGTTCCCAACGGGTCATGTGGGCAGGCAGGGCACCGAAGGGAGCTGCGTAGGTCAGTTTGAAGGTGAAGTCATCGATGACTTCCAGCTTCGCAGGAGTCTCGTTGCCTTTCCCGTCAAAGCGGATCTGCCACATTGGGCTGGCGTTGAGATCGGTATTGAACCAGATATCTTCGATATAGAAGCGCACATCCTCGGTCGTCAGAGGCGCGCCATCCGAGAATTTCATGCCCTTGCGCATCCGGACCGTAAACTCTGTACCGTCCGGGCTGACTTCCCAGCTTTCAAAGATATTCGGCACAATCGTGCGCATATCTTCATCCGTGTATTGCAGCAAGCGCTCGGCGTTCCAGTCGTAGTTGCTGACGCACCAGACCGGGTCGAAGTGGATCATACGAACTTCGCCGCCGTAGGCGCCAATGGCGTCACGCCCGCCCACCACCACCGGGCTCTCAGGCAAGCGCTCATCCACCGGGGGCAACTCGCCGGAGGCCACCTTGGCCTGCAGCATCGGCGGTTCCCCGCGGCTTTGGGGCGCTTCGACGGTAACCTGAACCTCCGGTGTGGCTTCGACCGGCGCCTCGGTGGCCACTGCGGTGGCCTGTGGGGTGGCGGCAACACCGCAGGCGGTTGCCACAGTTCCCACAACTGCCACCGTAGACACCTTCAAGAAATCACGGCGGTTCATCGTTCTTTTCTTCATTTCTGCCTCCTTAATCATTGAGCAATGAAATAGGCCTTTACCTGGCGAAAGACGCCAGATATTTATTCCATGTTACATTATCATTTCGTCTGATACAAAGCTTTCATTTTTAGGACAAAATATTGGACTATTAGGACAGGTCTGGTTTTGCGAGATCCGCAATGGCTACGCAAGTTGGGAATTGGGCGCACTTTCGAAGTTAAGGCGCAAGATGGTGTCACCAAATTGAACATCCATTTGCCGGCAGGGATACTTGGCTATGACGTAGGGGCCCTCATAATGGTCGAAATTCGAGAGCGCTTGTTCACTTCCATTCCGCAGGAAAGGACCTTGCCAGCCAAACGACAGGGCATCGCCGCGCAAGGTCGCGAAATGAACGGAGGCATCCGTGAAATCCACATCGAGCGCCAGGATCTTCTCCTGAAAGGAAGAGAAATCGCCATCCAATGCAGCCCGCCCCATGTGGCACAACCAGATGTTGCTGCGCCCGTATGAACGCAATTCTCGCAATGCGTACTGCCCATGTTTTATGATGTCGAATCCTTGCTTTGCCATGATGGCCAGGTAGCCATCCGCCTTGCGGGCAAACGCCCAACCCTTGCGGAGCACGTACTCATCGAAGGCATATACGGGGAAATAGGCATGCGTGAAGCCCATCCAATCCTCTTCCGGCAGTTGATAGACCGCGATCAACGCGTCTTTCCACTGCGCTACACGCGGGAGAGTTGCGTTGCCGGCCCAGAAGTTTGGCTGGCGGGACTCGTCCTCACTTGCGCAGGCAGGATGGTTCACGAATACTGTGGCTGCGGCTCCCAGCGTCGCCTGCCAGATATGTTCCTGACGGCCCTCCTGACCGGGGTAGTAATCCTGGGCCGAGCACAACATTGCATCCGGAGTCTTGTACGTGACCTTGTTTACCTCCCGCGCGGCATGTACAGCATGGCGCTCCCGGCTCCATATCTCATCGGGCATGGAACCGGCAATTTCGGAGACCACCGAGGGAAGCTCATAGCTTTCCATGCAGGCCAGGCTGACGGTCCCGGCAATATGATGGTTGAATATGCCAGTTCCCCAGAGCAACCGCGCGATTCCAGACGTAGGTTCCAGCAAACCTCCTTTCACAAATGGGGCGAACGTTCGGCCATGTGTCGAGCCAAACACACCTTGGAATGAATTGAGAGCAATCGTGACGAGGATCTTATCCATCACAACTGCTGCCATTTCCCAAACGGACTCGGTTTCAGCCAGATCCACCAGGTGAGAGAGAGTAAGTAATTGCTCTGCAAAGGAGGAATTCGAGTCCCAATCCGAAAAACCGACAGCACCTCGCTGGGTCAGCCATTGCAGAGCAAGGCGTTCCCCACGCTGGCGATGCCATTGACCGTTTTTGCCGCTGCAGGAGAACATTCGTTCCGGGTAGCGTTGCCCGGCAAGGATCTCCGCCGCGCAAGACAAAATGCTCTCATTCTCATGGATGTCGATTTCTGGTCCAAACGCGTTCGTCCCCTCAAATGGATATGCCAGGATGCACTCCTCCAGAGGTTGCTGGAGCTGCTTTGGAAACTGTACCTGGTCACCAAACCTGGACAACGCGCCGAGGATCCCCAACAAATCCAGGGCCCGGAGGTTCTGTGTGCTTTGCAGGATGGATTCGGTCTCAATCGCAGTCCACTTGTTGAGCGCCATTTTGGCAATCTCAGCAAACAGTCCGCTGCGGCGGCTGGCACTAAGCAGTGCCTCCTGCCTGCGTTCCTCATACGTTCCATAGGGCGTTGGCGAATGCTGGTTTCTGCCCAGGCTCCAAACACGGAGCTCGCGTGTGATGCGCAGATTGCGCTCGTAGTATTCCCAGGCGAGCGGCATGATCAGGATGCGGTAAGGTCCCTCGGGAATCTCGAAAGGTCGCTGCAGGAATACCTGATCGCCCGCTGTCCCCTCTACGGTTGCTTCGGCATAGATTTGGCCGGTTGGCGTCATCAGCCGGATGACCGCCGCCGAGGGCCGTTCCAGGTCCTCCGGCCAGCGGAGATGGATTAGATCATTGCGCTCGAATACATCCTGCGTGATGTACGTCTGCACGGCTGCACGCTCGAATTTGTTGCGACGCGCCAGAGACTCGATCAGCGTTGGGAGACTGACACGGATCCCATCGCGCCTGTGGCAGGGTTTCGCTTTCATTGTTGGGTCATCGGGGGGCTTGCAGACCTGCAATGCAATGGCAAATGGAGATTCCCTGAGGGCGACGGTCTCGAAGCGCACGAGGATTTGGTTCGCGCCTTTTCTCAGGTGAGCCTGGAAGGCTACGCGGCCAGGCTGTTGTGGGTAAAAACCTTCCTGGCGTTGGACGTGTTCTTCATTCAACCACATATCGGCTGGCCCATGCGCGAACAGGACCAGCAAGACATCCTGGACTGTTTTGCTATCAAGCTGTGTATATGCCCAGGACCGTAAGTACTGCGGCGTTTGAAAAACACCTGAGTTTTCAACCAGGTGATCTTCGCGGCAGGCGTAATAGTTCCATGAGCCGTGGTAATCACCCACCTGGAAAACGCCCTGGCTCAAGAGTCCGCGCTCAACAGGGGTCTGGGTAATGCCTGAGCTGCTCTCATAATAACGCTGAGCGATCTGTTCCTTGATACGATCTCCCGGGAACTGCTCCAGTTCAATCGCTATACTCTGGGGGCCCGCTACAAGCCAATTGTGAATAAATCCTTGTTCAAGATCGTAGTAGACAGATCGAGGTCGCATGAATCTAGGGATCTCCTATTCAGAGTTTTGCTGTAAGCCTGTTTTTCACTGACAGGATCAGTACAATCCCGATGCCCAGCTCGGCTGCCAGCAGTAGCCAGCGCCGCCAATCGCCACTTCCCACACCCTGTACCCAGAACAAGATCAAGTCGACAACAAATAAGGCTAACAGCAAGATCCCGGTGACCCTCGCAAAGCGCTGCAGCAATTTTTCCGTTAATGCACTTTTCCGGAAAGATTGCTCGAGAACGATCATCAAAGTCAGCCAGGCTAATCCAAGGAGGAGCACAAACATCTTGTCGACGAAATCAACTTGATGGACATAGGACACTGCTCCCTGCTTGTACCGCAGCCCAAGGATGCCCAGGAGAGCAGTTCTGCTGAGAATGAGTAACCAGATGCCCAGCCCCAGATCGACAATCCAAAGCACATAGGCGATCAAATACCTAAAAACTCTGGTCATTTTCTGCCCTCGTCAGGATAGTCGCCAGCGCTGCTTCGAAATCCGAATATATAATGGGCATGCGCAGGTACACAGACGCTCCCTCCCCGAGTCCACGCGCCGATTCGTCCAGCCAGGAGCAGGCAATCACAGGAATTCTGCCTGCCTCCGGGTCAGACTTCAGAGTTCGCAAGGTATGCCAGCCAGTTGTGTCAGGCAAATCCACTTCCAGGACAATGGCAAGAGGTTTCTCGCCCTTGACCAACGTCAGGACATCATCGCCCAGATTCACAGGAATCATTTGATGCGCGCTTGTTCGCACGAAGCGTTGCATCAAGTACAGGAAATGCGGATCTCCTCCGACGATCATAATCCGCTTGTTTGTCGTTTGATCCATTCTTCCCTCTTGAGAAGAACTATTTTGAAATGAGGTGCTCGTCATAACTTTACCCCGACTGACGAATAAAATATTTCAATATTGGGACGAAGAGTAGTACTTCTGGGACATTTCAGTCTGAGAAGTCTGCTCGAGATTCATCCACCATTACGGGCCGACCGTCCACCGGTGTGGAAATGCGATTCCGCAGGTAATCACGCGGCGATACACCCACTTCATCTCGAAAAACCCGGGTGAAATAGCTGCTGCTGGAAAAACCGACTTCCCCCGCGATCTTGGTGATACCCTTTTCCCCCTGGTCCAGTAGGGCCTTTGCCTGCCTTACCCGGTAGCGGTTAAGGTACGTGATCGGCGTAAGCCCCACTTCCTGGTGAAAACAACGCGTCAGGTGACGTTCGCTCAATCCGACGTGCGCCGCGATATCGTGACGGGAAATCGATTCATGGTAGCAGGCATGAATGTATGCCATTGCCTTCAAGGCAATATGCTGCGCCTCCGAACCAGGCTTGCGCCTGTGCGCAAGGGCATCCGCCAGGTGTTGCAGAGTTTCCTCCAGGCTGAACATGCCTTTTCCCAACACACTTGCTACTCCGGAATTCAGGCGCGCCATGTCTTCCTTCGTCAGCGACTGGCCCGTGATCACTACTACTGGGATGCTGCGCGTTGCCTCGGATTTCCTCAGTTCCTCCAGGACCGCGAAACCGTCCAGAACAGGCATCATCAAGTCGAGCATCACCAGAGACGGATGCTCCTGGTTGACGATCTGCAACGCTTCGCGCCCATCCCTTGCCAATAGCACGCGGCAGTCTGGAAGTTGGGTCTTAACGATACGAGCGTGAAGTTCGAGCATGCCCGGCTCATCATCGACAATGAGAATGGTCCTTCCATCCACCTGGTTGCCATAGCGGCCCAATGGATCCCTGGAGGCGAGCATTTCTGCGAGGGCGGTCGTCTCTACAGGTTTGGTCAGGTAGTTGAACTCAAGCAGCGAACCATGATTCGCATCTCCTGCAATGGAATAGAACAATACCGGGATTTGTCTGGTGTTCGGATTCTCTTTCAAGATTTTGAGAATTTCCCAACCTCGTTCAGAGGTCAGCCCCAGATCCAGCACCACAATGTCCGGAGCGGTCAACAGGAGGGATGCGAGCCTGTCGTCTTCACTTGTGAGCACACATAATTCGACCTCGTAACCGCGTCGGATGAGGTCCGCCTGCAATAACGCACCACCCTGGTTATCTTTGACAAGCAGCAAAACCCAATGTCTGTTCGAGGTGGGAAGGATCTTTTCCGGCAGATCTGAATGCACCTCCATGACAGGCAGAGAGAAGTAAATCGTTGATCCTTCCCCTTCATTCCCGGAGGAATACACACCGATCTCGCCCCCATGTAACTCGACCAGCTTTCGGCAGATGGCTAAACCCAGGCCCAAACCGCCATAGCCGCGCTCGGTCGTGCGCTCTGATTGGCGGAATTCATCGAAAATCACGTTTTGCTCGTGCAATGGGATTCCCAGGCCCGTATCATGCACAGCTATCCTTACCCGTCCATCTTCGACGAGCCCAGTCAGGCTGACTTCGCCGTGGGAAGTGAATTTAACCGCATTGCTGACCAGGTTCAGTGTCACCTGCCGCAGCCGCGTGCGATCACCCCATACGCGAGGTAAATCTTTGGCGATCTCGATTCGCCACGACAATCCTTTATCGCGGGCCAGTGGCTCACCGATCGCTGACACGGACTCCAACACGTCGGTCAGATCCAGCGGCTCACACACCAGTTTCAGTTGGCCCACATCACTGCTGGCAAGATCCAGTACATCGCGGATCAAGGCATCCAGGTGTTGGGCGCCAACATAAATTCGATGCAGATCATTCCCGAGGCTTTCCTGCGAATTTCCTTGCGGTTGCCCATGATCAAGCTCATATTCGTCCAGCAGGATCTTGCTCAAGCCGGTAATCAGATTCAATGGGGTGCGTAATTCATGACTCACAACGGAGAGGAAACGGCTTTTCAAACGATTGGCTTCCTCAGCTAGCTGTTTGCCCTCCTCTGCCAACCGCCGCGCTTCCACAGCTTCACGATAGAGCCGTATGCCCCACAACGTTGCGCCCAACTGCCGTACAATGTCTGCACAGGGATCCAGGTTACCGGCATCGAATGCCACAAACCCGCTCAGTTCCTTATGGATTTTTAGCGGAAGAATGGCAAGCTGGTACGCTTGTTTCCCCGAATAGAGTCCTGCCGGAGGGAATTGCCGGCTCGGGAAACGCAGTCCTGGCTCCAGCTGAGGCAATGACCCGCTGGCTGTTTGTAAGCTGCTGCAGGAAACAGGGTCTTCCCCTTCGGCTTCATAGTACGCTACGGCTGCACCGTGGATGCCGATCGCAGGCAGATCCTGGGATAACACATCGAAGATCTCATGTTCATCATGAGCGGCAAAGAACTTGCTGGTCATCAGTCCCACCCGGTCCGCTTCGTGCGCCTGAGACAGCAACGACCGTGTGGTCCTTCCTCGAGCCGCGTCACTGATGGCAACCCGCACCTGGTGAAGCATGTCCTCTTCCTGCTGTTCGGAAAGATTCGTAGGGACGACTTCCCGCAGCAGGGGAAGCCGTTCGCGCAGAATCGTAACCGCAGCCTGCCATGCGAACAGATCGTCGCCGCGTCCGGAGACTCGTTCCAGGATCTGTTTGGTCATCAGCTGGAACGTCAGGGGGTCTTTTCCCTCCAGGCTTTGCAGGAAGGCTTCGATCAGACGCTGCGCCAGGTAGGCTACCTCCTTTTGGCTTAACCAGAGCGATTCATTGTGAACCGCCGCAGTCATGAGCCTGCCCAGTTGAGATACGACCTGGTCTCTGGTCAGGTCACGCGGGTTGTGCTGTTTTATTCCTTCACTTTTATTCGTCGCCGGGATACCGGGTAAGCATCCGCACGATTCACGAATCACCAGACGGGTCGGAATTCGTACCAGCTTATTTCCTACTGGTTCCCCGTTGATAGCTTTCAATAACAGTTCCACAGCCTGATATCCCAAACCAAACATCGGGAAATGGACCGTAGTCAGGGAGGGCACCAGCGCCCGGGTCTCCAGTCGATCGTCAAAACCGATGAGTGCGATGTCCTGGGGAACCACGAATCCAGCCTGACGCAGACCGTCCAGGACGCCTATCGCCGAACGATCATTGCTGGCCAATACGGCTGTGAATTTTTCTCCCTGGCTGATGATCTGCTGAATTGCCTGTCGTCCACCCTCATAATTATGACCCCCATAGGCAACCAGGCTTGGGTTGAATGGCAGATGCAGTGCACGTGACTCTGTCTTAAACGCTTGTAACCGGACTCCGCTGTCACTATGCTCTGACTGGAGGCCGGCTACAAAAGCAATCTCGCGATGGCCGTGTTTTACCAGATGTTCCAGTGCCTGGCGAATTCCTCCCACGTTGTCCGCCACAACTGCCGGACCGGCATCCCGATCCCCGGCATAAATGATCGGGAATCCGCTGGAGACAAGGTTCTGGATGTAGCACTCCCCCTCTTCGGACACCAGCGGGGAGACAATGATCAATCCGTCGGTGTTCCGGGGACCAACCGGTACGAAATCCACTTCAGAGGATAATAACGGCCAGGCAGCTCGCCCGGAGTCGATGCCGCAGGCCATCAGCAAATTGCAGTCGCGCTCGCGGGTCGCGGCCTGGATCCCGCGAAATACATGCCCCAGAAAACTGTCAAGAGTTCCCGTAAAGACTTGCCAGCCTGCCAGTACTCCGATGGTTGGGCGGTGAGGTCTGTTTTTATACATTTTGATCAACTGCGTGGCGAGACGACCATATAGAAATTAATACTAACATAATCCGGAACCGCAGGCAACTCTCCCGGCCGCAGCCTGCCGCCATCCTTCTGCTCTCCTGCCAAAGCGTTTCTCAAGAGATACCTCCGGGATCATCAATCCGATGCAGGAAAACCCGATCTGTTACCCAGAGATCTGCGCCTCGATCAGCGTCTTCGCCGCGCCTGCCAGATGAGACGCTGGATTCTTTGCGCCAAACATGCGCGCAGCCATATACGCGCCATCCATTAATAGAAACAATTGATCCGCAAGCGCCTCCGGCTGGCGTGCGCCTGCCTCGTTTGCAAGCTCACGGAATCTCGAACGGACAGACTGCTTGTGTTCCACGGCAACCCGGTGCCCGGGATGCTCTGCTTCAGGGTATTCCGCCGCTACATTAATGAATGGACAGCCATGGCAGGCGGGAGTTTTTACGTAGTTCTGCAATGCCTCGAAAAAAGCCACTAATTTCTCGCGGGCGGTGGGTGCATCTCTGGTGATCTTCTCGAAGTTGTTCCAAAAAAAATCATCGTGGTCATTCAAGTAAGCCACGATCAAATCATCCTTGGACGGGTAATGCCGATACAAAGTCATCTTGCCGACACCCGATTCAGCGGCAATCGTATCCACACCGATGGCGCGGTACCCATGTTTGTAAAACAAACGCGCGGCAGTCTGGAACACCTTCTCTTTGGGAGCAACTTCCTTGTTCATCTCATCTACCTCTTGACACGATACAGGTTTGTATCGTATGATGGAAACCAGCGATACAGGTCTGTATCGTAGCACGGTTCACGCTTTTTCACAAGTCGCGGGCAGCGGGATACTCAGCCGGAAGGTTTTGAAAAAAGGATGGCGAAAGATGGAGAGTAGAACAGCGTTAGGTAGAAGTTCTTTACAGGTCCCGCGTCTGGGCGTGGGAGCCATGACCTGGGGCGACCCCAAGGGCTTGGCCCGTTTGCATCCCGCCAAGACGGCTTACGGCGGCGCACATGGGATCGAAGAGGAAAGGCGCGCCGTTGACGAAAGCATCGCGGCAGGAGTCAACTTGTTCGATACAGCCGCCATGTATAGCGGCGGCGCGGCAGAGCGGCGCCTGGGAGAACTGACACGCGGGAAAGATGTATTGATCGCTACCAAGTTTCCCGGTAGCTTTTCATTCAAAGTGGAAGACCTGCCCAGGGAACTCGAAGCCAATCTGGCGAGGCTGGGACGCAGCTCGATTGACCTGTATCAACATCATTTCCCAAATGCGCGCCTGTCCATCCCCAAGTTGATGGACCAGTTGGCGGACGCGGTCGAGGCGGGAAAAGCCAAAGCGGTAGGAGTGAGTAATTATTCGGTAGAACAGATGCGTGCCGCGCACGAAGCACTTGCCAGGCGCGGCATTCCGCTTGCATCCAATCAGGTGGAATATTCGCTCCTCCATCGACAGCCTGAGACAAACGGTGTTCTACAGGCCTGCCGCGAATTAGGGATTACTTTGATTGCCTATACGCCGCTGGCGGGAGGTTTGTTGACGGGCAAGTACTCCGCGCAAAATAGACCGGGCGGATTCTTCCGGCGCATTCTTCCGCAATATAGTCGTAAAGCGATGGATGCGATCCAACCTGTGGTCGCGTTATTGCGGCAGATGGGCGAAAAATATTCAAAGACGCCAAGTCAGGTAGCATTGCGCTGGCTGATCGAAAACCCCATCGTCTTACCCATCCCCGGTGCCAAGAACGGTAAACAGGCCATAGACAACACCGAAGCCCTGAAGTTCTCATTGACTCCTGAAGAAGTTGAAATGTTAAGTCAAGCGACGCTCGCCTGGCGCGCATAATCACAGGATAACAAGCAGAAGATCCAGGAAAGCCCAAAACACTTTTCGAACAAACCCGGAGTTGCAGCACCGACGAACGTTACAGATCATAGAGATTACAATCCACAAGAGTCTGTCTGGCAGGTATCTCTGCGGATGAATCTTGCGCCGCAGTAAAGCCGTTCCTGAATTGTCAGGAGCGGCTTTCGTTTTTCGCGGGCCAGGATAAGCTACGGTCCGCTGGTCTGACTGGGCAGGGACGGCCAACCCTCAGCATCCCACGAGATGGACTCGATGCGCAGCTTGGATATGCCAATCTGTTTCGAATCGTAGGCATGGTAGACCATCCAGTTCATATCGTCTTCGAGGAGCATCCCGTTGTGACCCGGTCCCTTCCATTGCCCGTAGGCGGACAGGATCAGCGTCCCCCCGCCCTCCGTCAGGGGGACACCCTCACGATCCACATAAGGACCCGTCAGGGCATCGCTGCGGCCCACGCGCACATTGTATGTGCTATCGACACCCTGGCAGCACCGGTCGAACGAGACGAAGAGGTACCAGTGTCCGTTGCGAAACATGAGAAATGGAGCTTCGATGGCGGAAGTGTTATCCGGCCCGGTGGAGCGGTTCGCCAGGTGATGGACGGTCGAGTCACTCCCATCAAGTTGGCCCGTGGCGCGGTCAATTTTCCGCATCCAGATCCCCTGCCAGAAACTGCCCCACGCCAGCCAGGGCTCGCCGTTTTCGTCGAGCACCAGGTTGGGATCGATCGCGTTCCAGCGGTCACCTGCACGCGAACGCAGCACCTCTCCCTGATCCACCCATGCATAATCGGGGCTCTCCGGGTCGAGGGTGACATTTGTTGCCAGGCCGATGGCGGAATTCTGACTCCCAAAACTCGACACCGCATAATACAGATGCCATTGATCCTCGAAGAACGAGATGTCCGGCGCCCACATGTCCACGAGGTTCGGGTTGATCTCCCTCGTCCAGGCAGGGTTGCGTTTGAAGACCCGCCCGCAAAATTCCCAGACCACCTTGTCTTTGGAGCAGATGAAGGGCACAAAGCTGCCTGTCGAATACACATAGTATGTGTCATTCTCGCGAGCGATGACCGGATCGTGAATTCGCTGGATAAATCCTTCCGGTTCCAGCATCACACCCTTTGTCACAAGTTCAGGCATCGGCGTAGACCCGGCTTCGCCTGGCTGGCAGGCGCCAGATAGCATCACCATCAGAATGGCTAACAAAGTAAATCGAGGCATCGTTCCTCACAACAGATTCAGCACCTGAACAATAGCAGAGCGCCACTCCCCTGCGGAAGTGGCGCCCATGTCGTGGTCAGGGTCAATCTGGAAATCCCAGGCTCCATCGAAAGAAAGTCAGTCTCTGCTTACGACGGGCACGTGGTTAGTACAGTGAAAGATAGAGGAGGCAGATTGATCGTGGCGCGACCGTTCTCAACTGTCGGTACCGAGATGCTCTTCGCGGTGATCTGTTCGGGTGACTCCCAGCTATTCACCGCTTTCGGGTCGCTGCCTGCCAGTTGCCAGGCTTTGTCGATTGCGAGCCCCTGCCCATCCTGCCAGACGAGATCGGTGGGGACTGATTCGGTCTGGCTCCGGTTCACCAGGAATACTGCGCCTTCATCCGTCTCGGCATTATAGCTGGCAGAGACATCCAGTGTTGGCACGGCATCGTACTCCTTCGTCTCCAGCGCTGGCGCCTTGACGTGGACATCTAGCGCATCCCCGCGGGCATGATTACTCACCAGTTTGAAGGCGTAGTAGGAGGGATGCTTGAGCAATCCATCGGGCCGGGTGTGCAGCCACGAGATGACGTTCACGATCTGCGCCACACAGGCAATTTTCAACACA
>Ga0075429_100002686_pt1 | contig 14975 bp, 23 predicted proteins | sample RhiMetdeltSRZDD3_FD_75295 | JGI IMG/M metagenome (GOLD analysis project Ga0075429, IMG submission 75295) | Populus rhizosphere microbial communities from Tennessee, USA - Rhizosphere MetaG P. deltoides SRZDD3 | ecosystem: Host-associated > Plants > Roots > Rhizosphere > Soil | place: USA... | reverse complement strand
TTTTTTTTTTAATGTTAGGAATACAGTGCCGCCACCATAGCGGAACTGGAAAAACTTTTATTTCAATAATGCCTTTAGCATTCGGATTTCTTTCTTCAATACTGATATGTATTTTTTCTGCTCTTTGATATATCCCTTTACTTTATTGCGGTCTGCTCCCCTGGGTGTTATCTGTAATAATTTTTTTAACTGCACAAGCCTTGTGTCAGCTTCAATCATTGATCGGTTGCGCTCATTCAGATTTCTTATGTACAATTCATTCATTGTGCCTGTCCCTGTCAACTTACCTGGCATGTCTGTACGGTTTTTTCTTCTTTCAAAATATGTTACCCCTGACCTGGATTTCCTTTTACCTGGTTTCAATGCTTCGCGCTGTTCGTCCCTGGACTTATCACTTTTACCGGTCTGCCAGCGTTTAACCTTTTTACGTCCCGTCATTGTCGCGGGTGTGCTGCATCCGTTTAATGCTGCTTTCATTGCTGCACCATAGGTTTTATATTTTCCTGTCTTGTACAGTTTCTTAGCCTTTGGCACTGCTTGTTTGAATCGCTGTTGTTGTTTCCTTTGTTTTGCTGTTGGCATCATTAAAAGTTTAGTGGGACAATTTGCGGCCAGGCCTGGCCAGCTGGCCAGCTGGCCAGGTCGCGGATTGTCCCATTGTGTTATGTGAAAATTTCGTATTTCTCACTGATTGCAACCATTTGATAATATAACGTTGACCCTTCGGCAACGGTTTTTCCTTTTAATAGATAGTTGAACACATAATCATAAACGGCATTTAATTCCGTTGCTGTCAAGTCCCTGAAAATATCAATTGCCCTTTGTATGCTTTCCACACTGTCCGTTGTGTTTCTATTCGCCCAATTTATTAATTGATCTAACTTTTGTGCACTTGTTAATGATGCCGTTGTTGTTGTTGGATATTGTGTTTGTGTTGTGCTACTCTTGGACTTTGCAAATAAATAAACTGCACCTGCTCCAATTGCTCCCCAGGCATAGTTTAATTTTTGTTGCCCTGGCTTCCTGGTAAAATAAGCAGTGCCCACACCTACAATTGCGGCCGCTGCAAGTGGATTGTTTTTTATCCAGGCCTCAATGCCTCCACCTGATGGGGGCACATAATTGGGTGAACCTGGCACATCGGAAGTCTGCGGCGTAAACGTCACCGGTTGCCCATTACTGTACAATGTCCCATTTAGGAACTCCCAATCCTGATCTGGAAATGCCGTCTCTAATCCCACCTGTAATGTCTGCAAATAGGGGTCAAGTTTGCCGTCTTTATTTAGAAACTGCAACATTGCAACAATGATGGGAGTGGCAGCGGTTATAATTGCGGCAACTGATACCGGTTCACCGATTGTTGCCTCCACTTGCTGTTGATCATTTTCAATTGCCGGTTTCGTGTATCCCTTGTGTATGATCTCCCACAACCGGTTGCGGTCACCGCCTAAGTCTTCCCACATAGTGGAAATTTTATCCCACTCTCCCGCCTGTATTCGATTATACAAGTTTTCTGCCCAATGAAAAATGTTCAGGTCAATTGCAGTTAAAAAAAACTTGCGTGGTATTGCTCCTGTGATTTCTAAAAATCCATCCTTTACCCAATTGAATGCGTCATTTATCCAGTGCCCGATTTCAGAAAATATTGAATCTCCCCTATGTTCTAAAAATAAATTCCTGGTATCTTCTCCACCGTCATTGCCCTGGCTAAATCCTTTCAGGTCTGCTGGCTTCAATGGAAATGGTGTTTTTAAAAACTGATTAATGATTGACTGCGCCCAGGCATTCATTAAATGAATTTCTGCGTTACGGTAGTCATCCAATTCAGCCCACCGGTCAAAATTCAACCGGCCGTCATCGGTAATGATCAACTTAGGATAATTATCCGGCAAAATATTTTTAGCAGTCCATCCAATGGGAACTCCCCAGGGGTAGAAAAAATTCCAATGCCTTAGATTGTTGTCATAAACCCACTTAACAAAATTTCCATCCGTTGTGTGCGTCTTGCCATACTGACGCAACAAGGCATTTATCTGATCAGCAACTGACCATTCATTAATGATTCTGTTTCCTCCATAGTCACGGTATTGGGACAAACTGATAAAAGGATCATTGCCCTGGGTCATCAATGCACCGTCATAATGTCCCGTGCCGTCATGGTCAATAAGTTTACGATTATTGACAACCGGGGTGACTACTAAACTATCAATGCCAATGGCTGCACTGCCAATTGTGTTTGTTGTTTGCCTGGTCATTGCTGATATTTTTTTATCCGCTTTCCATACCGGTTGCAATTGCTGTGCACCAGGTGTTGGGTCAATCCAAATTTCCTGGCCGTTCTCATCATTGGCAACAATAAAAACATGATGCGGGGCTTTATTCAATAGGTCATAGGATGCAAAACGATAATTCCACTTTATGTTGCGTCCCATTCTATTTAAACCGTCCAGGATGCCACCAATGAAATTTGAATAGCCTTTGCAATCACATTCACCGCGATATAATAAACCTTGTGGAACTGATGTTGACTGAAAACTTTCTGGCTCTTCGTTGTACTTCAAATTTTTTTTGCAAAACGTGTACAGGTCAGCGGCAATTTTTTTTATACTGTCATTATCAAAGTAAGTTGCAATTGAATCGTAATACTGTGCAAATTCATCGTGCGCCTGCAATACTTCGTGCACAATGTCCTGGACTGATTGTTCAGGATTAATCAAAACCCATTCATCTTTGTAATGCGGCAATGCTTCCAATAGTTGGGACTTACTTACCATTATGCACCAATTTTGAATTTTTGATTTATCGGGACTTGCAGACCGTCAATATTTGCCCAGGCATCCAATTCCAGGTTTACACTAAAATCATTTTGCGTCAATGCTTGAATAATGTTATTAGCCAGGCCAATGATCTGCAACCGGATTTCCAGGTCAATTGGTGTTTGTGCATTTGATCGAATTGTAAACGGTTGCCCGAACGATGAAAGATTACCGACAAAATAACTATCCGCGAATAGATTGCCCGCAATGCTGTTTAAAGTAAAATCTTTATTGCTTGTGTTCTGTGCAACCAGGCTCACAGTGATAACAGGGGTTGCACCGTCAAAATCCAATTTCTTAATGCCTGCCGGGTAGAAGTTCAGCGACCCTAACGCAGATTGTTTTCGCCATAGTTCCAACACTGCAAGTGTTGCCAGGCCTAAGAAAACTGCCGTTCCTGTTCTCAAAGTGATTGGTTTTAAGCCAAAAAGGTAGTAAATGCCTGCCAGGTTGACAAGTTGGGGAAAATTTTTCAAGGCACTTGCAGGGCATTTGATTGTAAACTTTTAGCTTGCTGCTGCCTTCTCGAGCAAGCCCCAAAAAAAGGGGCAAAAACCGGTGTGGATAATTTGTTAATGTTGCAAGTCCTATGCCGGTCAATTTTCACTTTAATTTTATGATCTGATTTGATTTAGGCATCCGAGAGGATGACAGAAAACCGGCTGATTACCGGTTTTTCTTTTTTTGTGGTATCTTCAATGCCTCCTTTTTTTATGCTTCGGGAATGCGGATAAAAAAACCCACGGTTAGTGACGTGGGTTTTTTGTTTGGGACAAAATAGTCCAATGCCTGGCGAAGATCTGAACCTGGAAAGGCATAATTTGTCCCAACTACAATTGCACATGCAGTGTGTCAACTATTCGTTTTCGTAATGACCAAAGGAAAAAATTATCCCCTGATATTGGATGCTTCATTAAGAATTGAATAAAGATTGCAGATTCTGCCGGTGTGAATGAAAAAATGTGATGCCTTGCAAATTGCTGCAATCGCTTATCAAATTTTTGTTGCATCTGTTCAATGATACATTTAAACACTGTCCAGGACAATTGCCAGTTGTCACCCTGGTTGCGTTCCCTCAATTTTGATTCACAGATCAACACCCACAATGGGAAAAATTCAGCGGTGACGGTTGTTTCATCCCTGGTCATTGATAGTTTGACCTTTTTTACTTTAACCATTCCGGCAGTATTGTTTTTGTCAGCATGTAGGAATAAAGATTCAATCTGTTTTCTTCAACCATACCGTTGCAATACATGACAACGTGCCTGGATTGATCGCTTGCAGGTTTTGAGTTGTCACGGATAATTGCAACCTGGTAAATGCTGTGATGCTTTACAAGCATTCTAACAAGTTTGGGGAGCATTTCATCATCAATAGTGGTGAACTTGTCACCACGATAACACCAGGTCAAAGAATTGTTCGGGAAACGTTGCACCTGGTCGGCTTTCAGTCTGACGAATAGGTCAAACCTTGCCAGGGGTTTTGATTGTTGACTTGATTTAAACATTGTTTTTAACGATTTTGCGGGCTTATCAACACAACCGGGCTGCGATACCATTTTTAGTGCGCGCGCGCGCTGTAAGACTCTAACAGTTCTGTACAGTTACTGTATAGACTGTTGATACCGTGTAACCTGGTATCAACATAAACATTAGCCACTTTGTGTTGGTAACAATTTTCAAAATATAGCCTTTGACGGGTCATGCTGCAAATTTGATTTTAAATTCATCCGGTACTAACCAGGGTTGCAAAATGCTTACCTGGTCACACATTACTAATAACGTTTGCTTGTCCTGTTTTATCCATAGCACTTTGCAATGTTTGTTCCTGGCTCGTTCCTGGCTCTTTACCTGGCACTTTGCAACGTCAATGATTCTGGACTTCATTAAAATTTTCTTCCAATAGCTTGCCGTCATGGCATGTTTAGCATTCCAGGCACTTGCAATGCCTCGGACACTTCTATTGTTGTCAGGACGGATTTCTAACAGTTCGTTGTGCGCTTCTGACAACCGTAAAAAGTCAGTGACGTATAACATGCGCAACCTGGTAAGATAATATTCAGGTTCATTCAACCTTTTGTTATCTGCACCATGTCGCAAAAGTTCTGCATCAATGATCATTTTGGATTCGGCATTTACACGCAACTTGCGAATGATAGAAAAGTCTTGACGGTTTTGATTGTCTTTTATTTCGGTGGCGATAATCCACTGATGCAATTTTTGATTGTCATGTATGTTGTATTTAATAATAAACTTTTGTTTGATATCTATGTCCAGGACTTTTGCAAGTTGATGCCATGATGCAATGTTGATTGTGTCCCGTTTGCGCTCGATCTTGCTAAATGATATCAGTTTCATTTCTTCCAATAGCTGCAACCGATGACGGAAAATAGAATCACTGCACTTGCATAGCTGCAATAGCCGTTCCTTTTGTTCGTTCCATTGCTGAATGATGCCCGCTGATGTTTCATGCTTGAGGCATAGCCATGTGTCCAGGGCTTTTATTACCTGGTTTGTCTCGTACTTGCGCACCAACTTGCGTTGCCAAACTGCAAATTTTGACAGTTCAAAAGGGATAGAAATTTCAATATTTTGTGAAAGTGGTATGATTTTTTTTTGAGAGAAAAAAAAATAAAGGGCTATTGCCCTTTATGGTTTAATACTTGCACTGTCACCCAGGATTGCGGCCGTTTAAGCGATTGTAGGGCTTAGTTTTTGGCCTGTCACTGCGTCCCTGGTCTAATAACCTGGTATTACGCTTGACCTGGATAATTGCCAGGATGACCAGGATAAAACAAGCAACCAGGATGACCAGGATAAGAAATAATTCTTGTTTCATACAAACTGATTTGTTTTTTTCAATAGTTCTGATACTTCAAAATGTGCAATGCGGATTTCATCCCAGGTCTTTTGTTTTTCCTCTGTCTTATCATAAACATCAATCCAAGTGGCTTTAATGATTACCGGGTAATACCTTAAATACACTGTAAACGAAAATTGCATTGATACCTGGTCGGCTGAATTGGTTTTCATTAACGGGGACACTCCGATAATTAAATCGGTATCTATAATGTGCCCGCAGATTTCTGTTAATAACATAACTGATTTGATTTGTGGGACAATTTGCAACCTGGCCAAGCCAGCTGATCATTTGCACCGGTGGCAAATTGTCCCGGTTAATTAATCTTGTGTTTCTTCGTGCATTGCCAAAGTGTATTTAAACAATGCGTCATAATGAGCCTGCAACCATCCCAATAAAAATGCGTCCTCGTTTGTGTTCTTGTGGGTGTTGGGGGCTTCGTTCCTTAGTTTTTCCAGTTGCTGTTTACCTTCGGTAATAACCTGGTTGACTTCTTTGAATGGAATTGTGTTTGTTCCCATGTTGATTTGATTTGATTAGTGAATGCTTTTGTGTCTGACTTTCACATCAATGATTGCCAGAACTTTTTTTGATAATATAGTCTTGTGAATCTTTGACTTTTTCAGGCCGGTAAATTGTTGCCTGGTCATTGTGCGGATTTCGCTTTTACCGTTATCAAATACCAGGTCAATGACTGCCAGCTTTATTGATATTGTTTTCATCCGTGCACCTCCTTTATATCTTCAAAGTGCAAATGCAGAAAATCACAATCCCAATAATGCAATGCGTATTGTTCTGCCAGCTTCTTTTCACGTTCTGTAAATTCATCCCTTTGCCTTATTATCAATTCATCTTCGCGGCCATACTTAATGCAAATGATTTTTAACTCGTACATCATTTTTTACCTCCTTTCCGCTTTGGTGAATGGGACTTTTTTTTACCTGGTCGCGCTGATCGGGAAACTCGATTTTTGGCCGGTTTCTTTTTTGTCCCTTTCTTCTTTGGGGTTTTATTAAACCGTTTAAGCAATGCAATTGCATCGTTATCTAAATTTTTTAGATACCGGTTGTCTTGGTTCAATACTGCCCTAAAGTGATTGATCATTTCAACACAATGGGTTTCCCTTAGCCTGTAATGTTCATTGCTTCTTTCCAGGGCTGCAACTCTATTGCGCAACTCTTTAATTGTGTCCTGGTCGGTTAGAAACTTACCGATTGCACGCTCAATTGCACCGGTGATTGTGTTAGTGTTAAACCAGGCCTGGATTTGTTCGGCCTGCTTCATTAGTTCCTTTGGAACTTGTCGCAATCTAATTTCATGTTGTGCCATTTTGATTTGATTTAGGTTATTTAATACGTGTTACTGACTGAATGCTGTTATTAATCTTTATAACGGCAACCTGGTTGACTTCCAGGTCACGGACTTTGATATAGTCCTCTGCATTGATAGCAGGATAATTGCCCTGGGAATAGTCTTTAAGGAAGTCCTGCACGGTGACAATATCAGTTCCATATTGCAACATGCTTTTGTCTGTGTCAACCAGGTTAAATGCAGCATCTGCAACCGTTGACATATAGTTATGGAAAAACAATTTGAGTGCTGCAATTGGAATGACTGCACGTTCTGAATGGTCACCAAAGTGGAAACGCTTTTTAATATGCAAACCGTTGTGGATTGCTTCCACTTCGATTGTGCACCTGGTCAATGTGGAATGAATAATTGTTGCACATTGTTGCGCTGTTTCATTCATTCGCGTTACTAACTCTAAATTGTGTTGATTGTTGCCCGTTATGGGCGGGGAGTGTTTTTGATTCATACTGATTTGATTTAGAGCATAAAAATAGGGTTTAATCCTTTATTCTAAAATTGAGTTATAAACCGTTGTTAATAACTGATTTCTGGGACAAATTACCCGTCCCAGGTTTCCCAGGGTTTCCGATATCATTTTTTTTTGTCCCATACTCTTTATGCCTTAACTGATGAATAATTCCCACTCTGCTTTGCGTCTGTCAACCAAATTTTGATTGACTTGTCCGTCTGCATATACATATTGCTTCCATTGATCTTCCAGGGCTGCCCAATTCCTGGAATTGATATTGTTGACCAGGTTGTCAGCGTTGCCCCTTCCCAGGTTATATGCAAATGACAAAAACGCTGCCCACTGATAAGGATTTAATGACACATGCAACAATGGTTTTAAATATGTATAGTCACCCGTCACATGATTCATTGCATCTGTCATTGCCTGTGTCCTGGTAATGCTGCCACCTGGGTTGTTGTAACGGTCTGTTGTGCTCCCAGGTACTTTAGTACCAAAACCCCATGACCATTGTTTAACGTCCCAATAAGGAATGGGAGAAAATAGTTCCCAGGTTTCCAGGAATCGTTTTAAAACTGCTTTGAAGGTGTCACTGGTTGCCAAGATCAATGCAATAATGCCGCCCCCAATTAATAATATTTTCTCGTTCCTGGTCATTGCATCGGGGCACGATCAATTAACTGGAATAAAGCAATCTGAATCAAAAAAACTGCAACGGCTTTCATGTATTCACTTATGATGAATAGATAAACGCCAAAACAAAAAAGCAAAAGGCCAATGATAAAGAGTATTATTTTCATGTTTCCTGGTTTAAAAATGATGGGACAAATTGAATGCCTCGAGCTGGCGCCGGCGCGCTCGATCGCAAACAATTTGTCCCATTGAACTTTTATACTTTAGTCACTTCGCAAAATGCACCGCGTAAAACTGTAAGTGTTAGTACATCACTTGTGTTTTGTGCTATTTGTAAGTCAACTGTGCCCGCTGTCGCACCGTTTACGATTTCGGCCTCTACTTCCAACCAATGTGTGCCTGCATTAGCTGCTGCATTTGTAAATGCAGCGGATGCAACTAATGCCGCTGTTGTCAGTGACGGGGCAACGGTGTTGTAAAGTTTTATTGTAACATTATACAATGCGCTGCCAGCTGGAACAACTACCTGGCAACGAATGCCACCGGTTGCACCAACTGTAAAGGGAACCCACCAACGGCATTTGACGGTTTGACCGGCTGCAATGGTTGGGGCTAATTGTCCAAAAAACGAGCCTACGGATGCCAGAACTGCATTACTGGTGATTGCGACGGCTGCGGCAATAAACGCAACTACTTTTAATCCTGGGGTGTTCATACATTTAAAATTTATAGTTAAAAAATAAGTGACAGATTATTCATTCTTCCCACACTTCACGCCTTTGCCTTTCTGCCAGGCTTGTTGCCCTTCCTGGTCTTGTGTTTCTTCCTGGTCAATTTCTTCCAGGTCTTTTTCAATGGTTTGTTCCAGGTCTTGCTCCTGGTCTTGTTCCAGGTCGCTTTCTTCCTGTTCAACCGGTTTTTTTGTCCTGGGTTTCGGTGTGCGTTTTGCTTTTGCCATGATACTATGTTTTAAAAGTGATGGGACAAATAATGCCTTTTCAGATCCAGATCTTCGCCAGGCATTGGCCTATTTTGTCCCAATGGGTTTACTCAATTGTGATTGTGTATAGCTTGCCGGTTTCAAATTGCTTTGCCGTTGCATCGTCAAAATTCACAGATACTGTGCGACGTGCTGGCAACCTGGGAGGCATACCAGGTACACTGGCAACCGGGGGTTTGCTTTTATCTTCCACAATGAATGTGGCATTGCTGCCATTCTTGTTGTTGCTTTGTGTTAAACACTCTGCTTTGATCACTACTTTTGCCATTTGATGTTGTTTTATATGATTAAATAATTATGCTACGTTTGTCACAATGCCACCGTCAACGGTTATGGTGTTGACTGGTGCAACTACCCCAGTAAATCCCAACACTGTATTAATTCTTACTGCTGCATTATTTGCACCGTCATTGATTACAACTTCACTATTGGGCACGTCAACCCTTAATGTCATGCCGGTTGTGGCTGCTCCAACGTCTCCCAGGTCTGCAACTGATCCGCTGCCTGAATCTGATAATGCAATCTGTGTTGAAAAATCGGGAGCACTCATAAAAGCAATTCCACCCGTGCCAGGGTCAGGAAGTAAAAAAGGATTATTGCCCGCTGAATCGAAAAAAGAAAGGCCTATTCCTGCGGCCGGAAAATTCAACAATAGATTTGCAATTGCTGTACGTTGCCCGATTTCCCAACGTTGTGTGGCATCATTAATGGAAAGTTGATTGCCATTGAAAGAATCATCAACGTCACCAAATTGATATAATTGATTTGAAAAATCAATAAACATACCGTTGCCATATCCTGCACCATTATCCCAACCAAGCGAAGCAGATGAACTTACTGCGTCCGTAAGTCTTAACCTCAATGACAATACTTCATTAACGGTAAAAGTTTGAAGGTCTAAAATATTACTTGATAACGGGCTTGCTGGAAGTTGCCAAATTAGTGCCGTCTCTCTGTCTCCATTGGCATCACTTGCACCAATGCGACCGTTGACCGTTCCAAATAATGTTTGCCATTGCAACCAGGCTAACGCATCGGTTTCATCATTGCCGAATAGTTGCAAGTCAAAACCGAACATTGGCACAACCCGATTGGACACAAACTGTGCAGGATTACCAGGTGCGCCAACGTCCTGCCCAAATACAATTTGACCGGTGACAGTATCAACACTTAAACCATTGTATGCACTATTCAATGCAAATGGCGGGGCTGGACTTCCTGCCGGGTCTTGTTTCCTGTTAAATGTTAAACTGCCTTGCCCTTGTCCCATAATTATTGCGGTTGTATATCTTCCGGTAAATATGTTTTGTAACTTATTTCACAAATTGGATTTACACCAACGGGAAAGGGACTTCCCGCAACTTCAAAGGCCAATGTGATTTTACCGATATAGATTTCACCTTCATTGCCTCCAAAACTCATTGAATCGCCTTGTGCAACTAATGGTGTTGCTGATGGAAATAAAATTTTGCCATTCAATTTGAATGTTGTGTCCCCAATGTTAGTGACAGTAAACCCGTTTATGTATTTCGGCCGCTGCACATCAACGGACGCATAATAGTTGATCACTTCAAGATTATATCTTCTCAATTGTTGTACCTGTGGCATACTTCATTTTTTATTAGTGGGACAATTTGCGCCAGGCCTGGCCGTTCCGCAGCTGCCGGCATTGGCTTTTTTGTCCCATCGGTTTTATGTGAATCTAAAGGCAATGCCCCTTTGTGCCAGGATATCGTTAATGTCACTTTTTTCGCTTGCGTCCAATTCACTTGACAATGTGCCTGTCAATGAACGTTCAACCAAAGTGAACCAACCTTCAAAACATCCTTTGTATGCTCTTACACCATAAACGGCAATCAATGCGTAAATGTCGGCCTCATTATTCATTTGCTCAATCACATTAGTGATGGCATCTTCATCCGTGCCACAATCCCACACGGCTTGCACAATTGCATTTGAATAGCTTTCAAATTCTGCATTGCTATGTGTTGGATAAATTCCCATTTGTGCCAACCTGGCCAATTCTGTTTGTGCTGCTGCCGGTTCTTGCAGGTCATCCGGTTTTTTCTTCAATAGCTTATCCAAAACCCGGTATGTTAAATAACTTGCTCCCAACACTAACAGGCTTTTTGCAATTGGGTGCATTCCCTCATAAAATTTATAAACGTCATCAACTGCCCTGCCCACTTTCCTTTTTTTCTTCCTGGTAGCAACAATAAAAGCAAGTCCCAGGCCTGCAAATAAAATTGCATTGTTGCCTGACTTATTTAAATAGATTTCTAATGCACCTGGATATTGACTTGCAACTTGCTCAAAAGGGATAACAATTTCTTTGAACCCTTCCGCAATGATTTTGATTGCACGAAAACCTGGGTTATTAGTCCAGATCAAAAATTGATGCCCTGCCTCTATTGCTTCCGGTTGTGATATTGGTGTCCCTGTTGATATGTCAATCAATTGCACTTGTGATTTGATCGGCCGCTTGTCTGCATCTGCATAAACAATGCCCCTGGCATATGACGTGGTACTTGTGATTTCCGTATCTGCAACCGTTGTGGCAATTTCCTGGTTGATCGGTTGCACGTCATCTGATGGCAACTGATCAATTGGCAACGGGTCTATTGGATAATAAACAGGGTCTTTAGGATGATATTCCTCAATGACTATTGTTTCATCAATGGGAGCACTACCGCCACCGCCACCATTGGTGTAAAACTGCTCGTCAATTGCTGTGGCATCTTCATAAGGACTGACATATCCAATATTCCTGTGCAATGCTCCAATATTTCTGTGTAGTGCCATATTACATGCCCTCCAACATTTTGATTGCCATTTTGAATGTATCGGGTTTTTTTATAGATAGTTCGGCAAGTTTTTCCAAATGATCAATGATACCAGGGTCATTGCTTCCCAGGATATCCAGTGCCGTTGATAATCTTTGCATTTGTTGCTCCTGGGACAAATTGGGTGCATTTCCTGGAAGATCCGGACCAGCTGCCGCGGGTTTTTGTCCCATCTGTAAAACTGCACCGACCATTGCCGGTGTCATTGCTTCGCCTGTCAATAATCCCCTTACGCCTCCCAGGCTGTTGACAAGTTCACCAATTTTTTGCGGGTTCTCTAAGTAACCCATGATTATATTATCCCAATTCTGTTGTTGCTGTGCGCCTTGTATCGCTGCTTTTTCTTCTTCTTCGTCACCTTGCAGGATATCCAGAATTTTATCTATGCGGTTTTCCAGTTCGTCCATTCTGCTAACGCCTCTGTTCGCATTGTAGTATCTTGTTTCTTTGCGCCTGCTGATTTCTTCCTCGTCAAGTAATTTAAAATTGAATGACCCGTCACATGGTGTGCGTTCATTTATTTTTTCTGCATTCTCAAACACTTTCAGTGTATAGATAACAGGATTATTTGCCAGGCTTTCCAGAATTTCAGTTAATAGTGCCTCGGATGCTGCCATATCATCCCCAGGGCGTGATTTAAACAGGAATTGCCTACCCTGGAATAAACCCCAGTTCGGGCAATCCCTGTTTTTAAAGGCATTTAATGCGTCCTCAATGCCATAAAATTGAATGCTTGTTGCCATGTCAAAATTTATGTTTGTGATGCTCCGGTAATTTCCCGGCCTTGCTTGTCGAACCTTTGATATTCGGTTTCCAGTAATACCACATAAGGTGCACCCACTGGCACAGTGCCATTGGAATAAACCAGCTTGCATTTATTCCACATAACATTTTGCCAGTTGTCAAGTTTCATTGTTCTGTCACGGTAAGGAATGCCGCTGCCTTCTATAAATACACTATTCAGTGACAGAATTGGAATCAAATATCCTTTCTCCCATCCTTCAGCATAAAGAATCAAAGATATTTTTTGCAACTCGGTCAATGGAGCAACTACGTTGCCCAATGTTGGTGCATTCGTCAATTCCTGGTCAGTGATAACACGCAATGACTTAATGATCACATTTTGCGTTGTATCGCTTGTCAACTCCTGGATTAATGGCAAAGGCACTGGACTATTTGCACCGGTGACAGGTACTTCAATCAAATAACTTGCACCCCTGGGGGCTTCCTGAATCAGCATCATTTTATCATTGAAAACAACTCTATCCGTTTTAATCTGATTCATTGATAAATTTTTATTTGTTTAAAAAATGGGAGGCAAGCATTTATGCCTCCCTACTATTCCAACTGTGTTGAAAATTGTTCTTACGATACTGTTGTGCTGTTCTGTGCAAGTACACCCCTGAATTCAAGAATGATTCTTGCAAATGCCTGTGCATTCGCCAATGCTGCCGGGATAATAATTTCAGGAATATAACCCCTGCTTCCTATCAACACAAAATTTGGTTCAGCGGTGACCATGCCGTCCTCAGCTCCTCTGATCTGATCGCCGGGGCTTGCTGCTCCCAGGGCTGCGGTTTGCTGTGTCTGTGGCCTGTAAAAATGATTAAATAAACCTCTATAAGGCATTATTACATCATTGTTACAAGTCAAACGGAATGCACCATTGTTAAACAAAGTTGTATCTATTTCATCCGCTGCCGCTGCTGCAAAATCCTGTGTATTGCCATAGGTACGCCTTTGGAATGTTGTGTCTGTCCTGGATGAAGGGGCAGCAACATAAATTCCATATTCATTGCAGCATAATGAATCTTGCATTGTCAACCGGTTTTCAGTGTTGAATTGCACACCTGTTGAATTGGCCTGATTCTGCGTTAATCCAAAACGATATTGGGTAATAGCTGCATTCATTTCCACCTCAAGGCGCACCTCTGATTGTGACAGCTTTAATGCGTTCACCCATTCCCAACATTTTGCGTCACCTCGTTCCGGTGACAGGCCGCTAAATGCAGGGTCATTTCGCATGGCTTTAAAAAACATCTTCTTTGCATGATCATAGGCTTGTCTGGCACTCCAATTGTTGGTGTTATTCATTCCCAACACTTGTTGCGGCATCGGTAGATAAGAAGCAACTACCAGGGCTGCATCAACTGCAATTGCGGTTTCAATGCCAAAACCAGGCAACACAATTGCAAAGGATAACAGGGAAGAAAACAGGACGGTTGTAATAAACCGAAAAATTTTTTGCTTGTTCATTGAATTGAATTTTTATTTGAAAAAATGATACCCATTTTAAAAGTGGGACAATCTTATCCGATATCCTGGGTTTGCACCTGGTCATATGCGGTAAAATTGTCCCGCGATGGTTTTACTAACCCATTAAACTTGACCCACCATCCTTGACAAGATCGCTGCCGTTCCCATTCCCTGCGGATGCACCGGCATATGTTTTTGTATTTCCCATCACATTGCGGCCACTCAATGTTGATTGGGGCGAATAACCATTCAAAGTTGATTGGGGTGCGTAGCCTGTCAATCCTTTCCTATTTCCCAATGCAGGCACTTGACCATAGCCACCCAATGCAGGCACTTGACCATAGCCACCAATGCGGCCAATACCAAATGCAGTGAGTGAATTTTTCAACCCTGCACCGGTTGCAAGTCCTGCCAATATTGTTTTGATCATTGATGCCCTCGATTTGTCCATGAAATTGAAGTATGCACCGCCCAGGGTCATACCGCCATAAATCATTTTTTCGTAGGACTTCTTTTTTTCCAGGTCAGTAACATTGACCAGGGCTTTATCAACTGCGGTTTTAATCGGGGTTGCTGCGACCAGGTAACCAAGTGCAATTGCTGCAACTTTCATCATTGTTGATGACGGATTCAACGCCATTGCGCCAATGCGGCGGCGGCGGCGGGTTGTTTTCTTCTTAGATTTTTTGCGTGCCATTGTTTTTTTTTTAATGTTAGGAATACAGTGCCGCCACCATAGCGGAACTGGA